>Ga0247812_10001788_pt1 | contig 12130 bp, 8 predicted proteins | sample UWRJL149409B1_FD_178011 | JGI IMG/M metagenome (GOLD analysis project Ga0247812, IMG submission 178011) | Plant litter microbial communities from Arlington Agricultural Research Station in Wisconsin, United States - UWRJ-L149-409B-1 | ecosystem: Environmental > Terrestrial > Plant litter >...
ATAGGCTTTACAGATGACGGGTAGCTTCGCGAATAACCCGTTATCATAGCATCGGCATCGCCCACATTTACCATCATGGCAGCAAAATAGTTACGCTGGCGCATCCATTTTTGTGCATCAAGATAATTAATACCACCGCGTTTGCGCGATTGCCAAAAAACTTCGGCATACTGGTTAAGCCTGTCGTTTTCAAGATCGGTCTTAGGGTCTACAATAAGTACATCATTATCAAAACCTATTTCTTCTTTAAGCTCAATAATTGTTTCGCGATTGCCTAAAAGTATAGGTATCCCTATACCATCTTCCATAACAATCTGTGCTGCTTTAAGCACATCAAGCTGGTCGGCCTCTGCAAAAACAATACGTTTAGGATCGGTCTTGGCGCGATTGGTAAGCAGGCGCACCATTTTATTATCATTACCCAAACGTTCTAATAATTCTTCGCCATATTTATCCCAGTCGGCAATAGGCTTTTGCGCCACACCGCTCTCCATGGCAGCACGAGCCACGGCAGGAGCTACAACAGCAATAAGTCTTGGGTCAAACGGTTTAGGGATAATATAATCACGGCCAAAATTAAGTTTAGTCTCGCCATAAGCAATATTAACCTGCTCCGGCACACTTGCCTTTGCAAGTTCGGCCAGGGCACGCACGGCAGCCATTTTCATGGCCTCGTTTATTTTGGTAGCCCTTACATCGAGCGCTCCCCTAAAAATATAAGGGAACCCCAAAACATTATTTACCTGGTTAGGATGGTCGCTGCGGCCGGTAGCCATAATAACATCTTTACGTGTAGCAATGGCAAGGTTATAATCAATTTCAGGTATTGGGTTAGCCATAGCAAACACAATAGGATCTGGCGCCATGCTTAAAAGCATGTCTGCCGTAAGCACGTTGCCTACAGAGAGGCCAAGGAACATATCTGCATCTTTTACGGCTTCGGCAAGGGGTTTAGGCTCACCATCCTGTGCATATTTTAAGTGCATAGGCAGCAGGTTTTCCCTGCTTTTTACTATCATTCCGTCAACATCAAACATGGTTATGTTCTCTGCTTTAACACCTAATAACAGGTAAAGGGCAGCACAGGCAAGCGCGGCAGAACCCGCCCCTGATACTACTATTTTTAAATCTTCGAGCTTTTTACCGGCAAGGTCGGCCGAGTTAAGCAATGCCGCCGATGAAATGATGGCTGTACCATGCTGGTCGTCGTGCATTACCGGGATGTTAAGCTCCTCTACCAGTCGTCTTTCAATCTCGAAAGACTCCGGTGCTTTAATATCTTCAAGGTTAATACCTCCAAATGTTGGGGCTATATTTTTAACCGTTTCTATAAATTTATCTACATCTTTAGTATCTACTTCAATATCAAAAACATCAATATCGGCAAATATTTTAAACAAAAGGCCTTTTCCCTCCATAACCGGTTTAGAAGCTTCAGGACCTATATCTCCCAGGCCAAGAACGGCCGTACCGTTGCTTATTACCGCTACAAGATTACCTTTTGCGGTGTACTTGTATACGTTACTTACATCTTTTGCAATTTCCAGGCAGGGCTCTGCAACACCCGGCGAATATGCCAGGGAAAGATCTCTTTGGGTTGCATAGGGTTTAGTGGGTACTACCTGTATTTTTCCGGGGTGGGGCTTTGCGTGGTATAGCAGGGCTTCCCTTCTTTTGCTGTATTGATTCATTCGTTTTCGCTATTGTTATAGAACTCGCAAAGGTAAGCGTCTCGTTTTACATGGGAAATTTTTAACGCTATTCTTTTTGTAAGGTTAACACGCCTAAAAAATGTATCTTTAGCTCATTAATCTACCTTTTTTATGAAAAAATACATACTCCTGTTTTGTGTTGTAGCTGCCAGCCTGCAATCCTGCCAAAAAGATACTAAAACTGCAGTGGCCCAACCTAACAAAGAGATTGCAAAGATTACCGAAGATTATTATCAGGAGCGCTTAAAGCTATACCCGTTAGAAGCTACATCTGCCGGAGATGACCGCTATAACAACCTTTTCCCCAACACACTTAGTAGTGCATACTTAAAGCAGGTTAACGATTTTTATACAAAGTATAAAAACGAGGTAGCAGCCGTTAACGACGAAGACCTTTCTGAAAATGACAGGATAAGCAAAGACCTGCTGTTATGGGAATGCAACATTAACCTGGAGCAGGCCGGCTTTAAGGAAGAGCTTATGCCCATGAACCAGTTTTATTCGCCCATACTTACCATTGCACAATATGCAGGCGGCACCAGCATACAGCCTTTTAAAACCGTAAAAGACTACAACAACTGGCTGCAAAGGCTGGAAGGTTTTAATATATGGCTGGCAACTGCACAGGAACGTATGAAGCAAGGCGTAGCAAAAGGGTATGTATTGCCAAAGGCACTTACCGCTAAAATGATTCCGCAACTTAAAGACATGACTATAGATGATGTAAAGAAACATTTGTTTTACAGCCCTGTAACTATGTTCCCTGCATCGTTTACTGATGCCGAGAAAAAAGAGCTGACCGCAAAATATACAGCACTTATTAGCCAGAAACTTATCCCGTCGTTTAAAAGCCTTTATAATTATGTTAGCACCGATTACTTTGCAGCAAGCAGGAACAGCAGCGGCATAAGTGGCATTACTAACGGCGACAAGTATTACCAGCACCTTATAAAACGGTACACTACTACAGATATGACCGCTAACGAAATTCATGAGCTTGGGCTTAAAGAAGTTGCAAGAATATCTGCCGAGATGGAAAAGGTAAAAACGCAGGTAGGCTTTAAAGGCGACCTGAAGGCGTTTTTTAATTATGTGCGCAGTAAAAAAGAACTAATGCCCTACACCCAGCCACAACAGGTTTTAGACCATTACAATACTATCTATGCCACGATGAAACCTAACCTTGACAAGTTGTTTGACCTGAAGCCTAAAGCCGGTTTTGAGGTAAGAAGAACCGAAGCGTTTAGGGAAGCCAGTGCCAGTGCCGAGTATAACCAGCCGTCGCTTGACGGCAGCCGCCCGGGTATTTTTTATGTTCCGTTACCGGATGTGACTAAGTATAATGTATATGACAACGAAGACTTGTTTTTACACGAAGCCATTCCCGGTCACCATTACCAGATATCGTTACAACAGGAAAATAAAGACCTGCCAGCTTTCAGGAAAACCATTTGGTTTAATGCTTACGGAGAAGGATGGGCACTGTATGCCGAATCTTTAGGTAAAGAGCTTGGTTTGTATACAGACCCTTACCAGTACTTTGGGATGCTTAGTGCCGAAATGCACCGCGCTATTCGGCTTGTGGTAGATACAGGGCTGCACACAAAGAACTGGACACGCGAGCAGGCCATACAATATTCTTTAGAGCATGAGGCCGAAGGTGAAGAAAGCATTATTGCCGAAGTAGAACGCTATATGGCGATACCGGGCCAGGCATTGAGCTACAAAATAGGGCAGTTAAAAATTCGTGAATTGCGTGCAAAGGCGGAAAAACAACTTGGAGATAAATTCAGCATTAAAGAATTTCATAACCAGGTGCTGGACGCCGGTTGCTTACCGCTAAAAGTTTTAGAAACTAAGATTGATGCGTGGATAATAGCAAGTAAAAAATAAACAATAAAGCCCTGCAGGATAATACGGGGCTTTGTTGTTCCTGGTTACCGGTATTATTAATCTTCCTTTTCAGTTACCTTACGTATCATACCGTTGTCATACCACTCTTTGATTTGCTTTTTAGGCACGGCATGGGCATCGTTCCTGAAAGGCTTTTCATGCAGGCCATTAAATCCGGAATAATCGTCGGCAATAAATTGGTTTTCTACCAGGTAAATACTATCGCCCTGCACAGAGGTTACCTTTAGCAGAGTAAAAACTTTATCTTCCAGTTTAACATCATATATATGCCCTGCCTCCGGCTTAAGCACGAGGCGTGCGGTTGTGCGGCTTTCTTGTATACCTGTATTAATAGCCAAGCCTAAAATTGCTACTATAAAGGCTAAACCACTGTACATCCACCACGATGGCAACTTTTTAATCTTTTTATAACTTTGTTTCAGGCTTTCTGTAAATACCGCTTTATCGTATACTGCATTGCAATTTTGACAATTGGCTGCTGCTTCTTTTCCGTTAGGCATAAAAGGGATAAAGAAAAGTGTTGCATACTTCTGGTATATCACCATTCTCATTGTGCCGATATTGTGGCATTTTGGGCAAGGCGCTTCTACCACAGTATCAGCTACAAGGCGTTTTTTAAATTGTATTAATAAACTTACTACCATATATTTTATTTAATAGCCGACAAAAGTATATATTCTAATAAAATATAAATAAGCACAAATAATATTTAACACTGCGTCATTAGTTAGTTGGATAATTATATTCTTTGCATTTTGCTTGTGTACAAATCAAATTATTTAAATTTGGATAAACTCATAAATTCATGAAATACCTTATATGCCTCCTAATTTTTCTAAGTTTTATAAATGCTTCGGCACAGGAAAAATTTAAAATAAAAGAGGTAGAGGGTAAAGATTATAAATCTGCTTATTACATTGTAAACGAAAAAGGAAAAGCCGTAAAGCAATTAGATACTACAAAATATTTAATGTGTTTTACACAAGAGAAATATGGCTACTTTGCTATTTTTCTAATTAAAGGTAATAGTAGTTGGTGTGCCATAGATATAAACGAAAAAATTTTATTCAACGTTTATAACACGAGTTATGGGGAGCCGTCGCCGGATGAAATAAGGGAAAATAAAATAAGGATAGTTGACGAAAATGAAAAATTAGGCTTTGCAGACTACAAAGGAAACATCATTATAAAACCGCAGTATGAAGCTGCAAGTTCTTTTTATAAAGACAAAGCAATAATAGGCGAGAAATGCAGCAAAATACCCTGGGGAAATCATGAAGAAGAAGCGGGAGGCTGCCACCATTATAGTATTGATTGCACAAGAGCCGGATATATTAATACAAAAGGTAGTATTATTGAAATCGGAGATTTTACATTTGAAGAAATGGCAAAGAAAATAAAGTGGAAATCAGAATATGAGTAATCACTACTACTTTAGGAAATCTATATTCCTTGTCAGCCCCGCAAATTTGGTACGCTTTACCGCTGAGTTTTTAAAGACTGCCCTAAAAGTATCTTCAGTAATTTCTTCCCAGTCTTTTTTGGTCAGCGATAATAAATCAGGGTGCGGATTAAAGAGTGGTTCGCGGTGCGGTTTAGAGAAGCGGTTCCACGGACAAACGTCCTGGCACACGTCGCACCCAAAAGCCCAGTCGTTAAAACTGCCCTTCATATCATTCGGGATATTTTCTTTAAGCTCTATGGTAAAGTACGATATGCATTTACTGCCATCTACCACATAAGGCGCAATAATGGCCTCTGTAGGGCAGGCATCAAGGCATGCGGTGCAGGAGCCGCAATGATCGGTTACGGCATGGTCGTATTCCAGTTCGAGGTCTATAACCAGCTCTGCAATAAAAAAGAACGAGCCTACCTGTTTGCTCAGCAGGTTGCTGTTCTTGCCTATCCATCCAAGTCCGCTTTTTGCTGCCCAGGCTTTATCGAGCATAGGTGCCGAATCTACAAAGGCCCTGCCCCCTACTTCGCCTATATTTTCCTTAATAGAGTGCAGCAGTTCCTTAAGCTTTTCTTTAATTACAAAATGGTAATCCTGCCCGTAGGCATATTTAGATATTTTGTAGGTGCCTTCGGGTTGCTTTTCTTCGGGGTAGTAATTCAGCAGTAAGGACACCACACTTTTGGCATCATCTACCATTAAAGTTGGGTCGAGGCGCTTATCAAAATGGTTCTCCATGTACTGCATCTGGCCGTGGCGGTTTTCGTTCAGCCATTTTTCCAATCTCGGTGCTTCTTCTTCCAGAAAGCCTGCTTTAGATATACCGCATGACATAAAGCCCAAACGTTTTGCTTCGGCTTTTATGAAATCGGAATATTTTTGTTTATTGTTTATCATTTCGGCATCAGCTTCTTCATATAGACAATTCCCACTCACGTACGATTATATTTTACCACAAAGAACACCAAGCTTTTCACAAAGTACACCAAGTAGCGCTCATTGATCAGTACACAAAGACAACAATACCGATAATCGGCATTGAGGGGCACACGGCTTTATTGCACAGTTACCTGAAGTAGTTTACCATTTGACTTAACTCTGCTTATCTGTTTACGATGTCGTCGCTACAAGTAACAAAGCAAGTGGTAAAGAGATTGCTTCGTGCCTCGCAATGACAATGCCGTGGAAATTCGTTACGTGAAGTTCAATCTGAAATCAAAAATCTGAAATCTTAAATTTCTTAAAAAAGCCCTCCCTGTATTCCCGGTTTTATCTTCCCTAAATGCTTATAGGCTTTTTCGGTTACTTCGCGACCCCGGGGTGTACGCATTATAAAGCCTTCCTGTATAAGGAAAGGCTCATATACTTCTTCTATGGTCTCGCTGCTCTCTGACACTGCTGTAGCGAGTGTAGAAAGCCCCACCGGGCCACCTTTAAATTTATCGATGATCGTGGTAAGTATTTTGTTGTCCATCTCGTCCAGGCCATGGGCATCTACGTTAAGCGCACGAAGCGAATAACGCGCGATCTCGATGTCTATTTTGCCGTTGCCTTTTATCTGGGCAAAGTCGCGCACGCGTCGTAGTAATGCATTTGCAATACGTGGCGTACCACGGCTGCGGCCTGCTATTTCTATTGCAGCTTCCATGCTTATGGGCATATTAATGATCATGGCACTGCGCTGCACAATAGTGGTTAGCAATTCGGTGGTGTAATATTGCAAACGGCTTGATATCCCGAAACGCGCACGCATAGGCGCTGTTAAAAGTCCCGATCGCGTAGTAGCACCCACAAGTGTAAACGGGTTTAGATTTATTTGTACCGACCGTGCGTTGGGGCCGCTCTCGATCATGATATCTATCCTGAAATCCTCCATAGCCGAATATAAATATTCTTCTACAATAGGGCTAAGGCGGTGAATTTCGTCTATAAAAAGTATGTCCCGCTCGTCGAGGTTGGTAAGCAAACCGGCAAGGTCGCCGGGTTTATCCAGCACGGGGCCTGAAGTTATTTTGATGCCTACGCCAAGCTCGTTAGCCAATATGTTAGCCAGTGTGGTTTTACCCAAACCCGGTGGCCCGTGAAAAAGGGTATGGTCCAGTGCTTCGTTACGCATGTTAGCCGCCTGTACAAACACCAGCAAATTTTCGAGCACCTGGTCCTGCCCTGTAAAATCGTCAAAGGAGAGCGGCCTGAGTTTTTTCTCCAGGTCGATCTCCTCCGGGTTAAAATTTTTATTGGTAGGGTCTAAATTCTCGTTCATGCCGCAAAGATAATTCAATTTGGGTTAAACCCTACATTCGGTACCCGTCAGATAGTATATCATTCCACTCCGGATGATCGTTTACATAATTTGCTACGAATGAGCAGGAGGGCACTACGGTAAGGCCATTATCTTTAGCCGATTGCAGGCTTTGCTTTACCAGGTCGGCGGCAATGCCCTGCCCGCGCAAAGCCTCGGGAGTTTCGGTATGGGTAAGGTATAGTTTTTCGCCTTCACGGATAAACTCTAAAAAGGCAGTGCCTCCTTTTGTGTGAAGTTCAAACTGGTTTTCGTCTTCGTTTACTTTAAAGGTAGTGGTGTTGCTATTTTTCATTGTTTGATTTTTAATAAAGGTAAAAGTTTTGTCGATATCCAATACGGTTTTAAGTAAAGATTACATTTATCAGGAGTAATTATTAATTAATGTTCTTTTGTCTTGAAACAAAAGAACCAAAAATTCAAGGCTCTAACTTCTTATGCTACAAATTATAAGCTTTGGCTAAATCATTTGAACTCGCTGCGCTCAAACAGCAAATGATTCTTAACGCATCAGCTTATAATTTGCTTAACGCAACAAAGCTTAAGGCCTTAGCTTCACTCAGAGTCGCTTGCCATTGGAAAAGCAAGTTATCTTTAATTATACTGAAAGTTAGGGCAAATAAAGTTGGCTCAATAGCCCTGACAGAGCCGGTATCCTGCCGAACGCGGGGAGGCAGATAAAGGCGATGGCAGGAACTACGATTGCTAAAATGCGCCTGCCTTTCGCTACCCTCCCCCTAACCCCGAAGGAGGAATTTAACAACACTCCTTAAATAGGCTTAATGATATTGTTAAAAATTATATCTTTAGCGAAACAAACCATAGTTATGACAGAAAACGAACACGAAGACAAACACTTAAAGCGCGAACTCGGACTGCTGGACGGGACCATGCTGGTAGTGGGCTCCATGATAGGGTCGGGTATATTTATAGTGAGCGCCGGTATTATGCAACAGGTGGGCAGTGCAGGCTGGCTTACGCTTATATGGGTTATTTCGGGGCTTATGACCATGATAGCTGCCGTGAGCTATGGCGAGCTTAGTGCTATGTTCCCTAAAGCAGGCGGGCAGTATGTGTACCTTAAAGAAGCTTATAACGAACTAATAGGTTTCCTGTACGGCTGGAGCTTTTTTGCCGTAATACAAACCGGGACCATTGCCGCTGTGGGTGTGGCTTTCGCCAAATTTGCAGCCTATATGTACCCTCCCGTAAGCGACCAGAATATACTGTACGAAATAAGCAGTTTTAAACTGAATGCCGCGCAGTTGGTTTCTATAGCCATTATTATTCTGCTTACGTATATTAACAGCCGCGGGGTTAAAAATGGCAAATACATCCAGACTATTTTTACCGTTGCTAAAATAGCATCGTTGTTCGGGTTAATAATTTTCGGGTTTATCCTGGCTGCCAAAGCCGAAGTTTGGGATGCAAATTGGGCCGATGCATGGACACCAAAAATATATAGTAAAGATACAGGATCATGGACAGTTATTGGCGGTAGCATACTGTTCTCGGCAGTGGCAGCCTCTATGGTGGGTTCGCTTTTTAGTAGTGATGCGTGGAATGGTGTTACGTTTATATCTGGAGAGATAAAAAGACCGGAGCGTAATGTGGGTTTGAGTTTATTTTTCGGGACACTGATCGTGACAATAATTTACATTTCGGCTAACCTTATGTATGTTGCCGTGATGCCGCTCGATGCTATTGCCTTTGCACCAAGCGAACGTGTAGCGGTGGAAGCTTCGCAATACATTTTCGGCACTACCGGAACGTATATTATTGCCATCATGATCATGGTATCTACCTTTGGGTGCAATAACGGACTGATACTTGCCGGTGCGCGTGTGTACTATACCATGGCTAAAGACGGGCTTTTCTTTAAAAAAGCGGCGTCGCTAAACAAGGCAAGCGTACCGGGATGGGGGTTGTGGTTTCAGTGTATCTGGGCTTCGGCGTTATGCCTTACCGGTAAGTATGGCGACTTGTTAGACTACGTGATGATCATTGTAGTGATATTTTATATCCTAACCATCTTTGGTATCTTTATTTTAAGAAAGAAAATGCCCAATGCCACAAGGCCGTACAAGGCTTTTGGTTATCCTGTGCTCCCTTTAATTTATATTATACTGGCAACGGCTTTTTGTGTTGCTTTACTAAAGGACAAAACCGATACCTGCGGATGGGGCGTGCTCATTATGCTTGCCGGGATACCGGTTTATTATTTGAGCAAAAGAAAGAATGCTTAACAATTGGACCAAAAACACAAATGAGGCTCGCATAGGCGAGCCTTTTTTATGGAATTTATTTCACATCCAAAGTTCTTACCGATATTTATGATTTGTATCTTATGAAATGCCTATTATGTCGTCACGCCCAGTTTTCAGTTTACTATCATGCAATATTCGATAGTTATGGATTTGCAATTATTACAGGTATTTTATTTTTAGAAGTTAAAATGCCATCAAAAATTTCATAATTATTCTCTTCTATTGTCCTTAAATCCGTTCTTGAGATATATTTGCGATTAGAAGTACTACCAATTAATATTTGTGCAAAGTACTTTTTTTGTTCATCTAATATTACTGAATAATTTACACCTTCCAACAAGTTCCCGAAAGGAAGAACAACGAACCATTCAAAATATAGGCTTTGATTTGGAAATATTATGAAATTATTTTTCTTATAATCCAGTGGATATTTATAACCAAGGTACTGAGAATATAGCCAAGCAGGGTCATAACTAATCGATGGACACGATACTTTAGGAACTACAGGCATTCCATTCTTGTCTGTAATAACTAATAATGCGTTATTAATTTGAATATATTCAGGTTTTGCCGCAAGTTTCTGATAACCTTCAACATTAAAATAGTATGTCTTATCAGTATAATTCGTTATTTTATATGTTAACAGAGTCCTTGAGTCCTCAATAGCTAACGCGTCATATTTGATGTATTCGGGTCCATAATTGGATTGTTTAACATTTAGAGCATTAATATGATTACTTATTGTCTCTACTTCAATTGTTTTTCCTGAATTACATGAAAACAATACTAACATAAAAAATAAACATATTATTTTCATTGATTGACAGTTATGTTTTATAATTAAATAATTCTTAAATATAGTCTGAAACTTTGATAATATCAAACCTGGGCACCAGCAAAAAAGGCTACCCGTTTGGATAGCCTTTTAATATTTTATATTTACTAAGAGTGGTGTAGTTCTTCTTCACCCTCTTTCATAGGAACTGTTTGAGGAACAAAGTCGTCGTCATGTCCCGGTTTGCTGTAATCATAAGGCCATCTGTATACTTCAGGTATTTCGCCCGGCCAGTTACCGTGAATGTGCTCTACAGGAGTTGTCCACTCCAGCGTGTTAGCCCTCCATGGGTTCTGGATAGCTTTCTTCCCTTTAAATATGCTGTAGAAGAAGTTCCACAGGAATACTAATTGGAATGCTGCTCCTACAAGTGCAAACAATGTAATTACAACGTTAACATCGGCAAGGTCATCAAATAGCGGGAAGTTAGTGTTAGTATAGTAACGTCTTGGTAAACCTGCCATACCTACAAAGTGCATTGGGAAGAATACACCATAGGCACATACTGCAGTTACCCAGAAGTGAATGTAACCAAGCGTTTTGTTCATCATCCTGCCGTATAATTTAGGGAACCAGTGGTATATACCGGCAAACATACCGTATAGTGCAGAGATACCCATTACAAGGTGGAAGTGAGCTACCACAAAATACGTATCGTGAACGTTAATATCAAGCGTACTGTCACCAAGTATAATACCTGTAAGACCACCAGTAATAAATGTAGATACAAAACCTATAGAGAATAACATAGCAGGATTTAATTGCAAATTACCTCTCCATAATGTAGTTATCCAGTTAAATGCTTTTACAGCAGATGGTATTGCAATAAGTAGCGTTGTAAAAGTAAATACAGAGCCAAGGAACGGGTTCATACCCGATATGAACATGTGGTGTCCCCAAACGATTGTTGAAAGGAATGCAATAGCTAATATTGAAGCAATCATGGCACGGTAACCAAAGATTGGCTTACGCGCATTTGATGTCATAATTTCAGAAACAAGACCCATTGCAGGAAGGATTACAATGTAAACCTCCGGGTGGCCAAGGAACCAGAAAAGGTGTTCGAATAATACCGGAGACCCGCCCTGGTAGTGTAGCACTTCTCCCGCGATATAAATATCAGAAAGGAAAAATGAAGTACCAAAGCTCCTGTCCATGATAAGTAGTAAAGCAGCAGACAAAAGAACCGGGAATGATACAATACCAATAATCGCAGTTACAAATAAAGCCCAGATAGTAAGAGGTAGCCTTGTCATAGACATACCTTTTGTTCTTAGGTTGATAACCGTAACTACATAGTTAAGAGAACCCATAAGCGATGATGCAATAAATATCGCCATAGATACTAACCAAAGTGTCATACCAAGACCAGAACCACCTATTGCCTGAGGAAGGGCGCTTAATGGCGGATAGATTGTCCATCCGGCAGAAGCAGGGCCAGCTTCGACAAATAGTGAGCAAACCATGATAACGGCAGAGATGAAGAACATCCAGTAAGATAGCATGTTCATAAATCCTGATGCCATATCCCTTGCACCAATTTGAAGCGGGATAAGGAGGTTACTAAACGTACCACTTAAACCGGCCGTTAGTACAAAGAATACCATGATAGTACCGTGAATGGTAACTAATGCAAGGTAGATA
>Ga0247812_10001789_pt1 | contig 12130 bp, 7 predicted proteins | sample UWRJL149409B1_FD_178011 | JGI IMG/M metagenome (GOLD analysis project Ga0247812, IMG submission 178011) | Plant litter microbial communities from Arlington Agricultural Research Station in Wisconsin, United States - UWRJ-L149-409B-1 | ecosystem: Environmental > Terrestrial > Plant litter >...
TCAAGGGTGAGATTGCCGAAACGCTGAGGCAGGCGGCTCTTCACCTGGAAAGCATGGCCATCGACGAGGAGCAGACAACGCCTGCGCTCGGTGAATGCCTGGCGTGCATCCATCAGGTCCATGGCGTACTGCAGATGGTCGAATTCTACGGCGCGGCGTTGCTCGCCGAAGAGATGGAACAGCTGACCCTGGCCCTGTTGCAGAACCGCGTCAGTCATCGTGATGAAGCGATCCACCTGCTGTTGCAAGCCCTCGGGCAGTTGCCGATCTACCTCGATCGGGTACAGGGCGCACGGCGGGACCTGCCGCTGGTAGTGCTGCCGCTGATCAATGATTTGCGTAGCGCGCGTGGCGAGAGCCTGCTGTCAGAGACCAGTCTGTTCAGCCCGCAACTGCCGGACTTGCCCGCGCTAAACGAAGAAGAACTCGCGCTTCTGGAGCCGGCGGAATTACCCAACGTATTACGCAAGTTGCGGCAGATGCTGCAGATGGCGCTGGTCGGTTTGCTGCGCGAGCAGGAGGACGATACTCACCTTGGCTACCTGGCCAAGGTCTTTGCGCGCCTGGAAGGCATCTGTGGCGATGCGCCGCTGAGCCCTTTGTGGCAAGTGGCTTCGGCGTTGGTCGAAGGCATGCGCGGCGGTGCCATTGCTAACAGTCCGGCATTGCGCAGCCTGTTCAAGGACGCGGACAAAGAACTCAAGCGCCTGCTCGAACAGGGCATGCGCGGCATCAACCAACCAGCGCCTCCAGAGTTGCTCAAGAGTTTGCTGTTCTACATTGCCAAAGCCGACCACCCCACCGGGCAGATGCTGACCATGAAAGATCGCTACTCACTGGACGACGCATTGCCTGACAGCGCAATGGTCGACGAAGAACGCGCCCGGTTGGCCGGCCCCGACCGCGATGCCATGCGTTCGGTGCTGGCGGCGCTCTGCGAAGAACTGGTGCGGGTGAAAGAGCGCCTGGACCTGTTCGTCCGCAGCGACCGCCAGCACACGTCGGACCTCGAAAGCCTGCTGTCGCCCCTGCGACAAATCGCCGACACCCTGGCGGTGCTGGGATTTGGCCAGCCGCGCAAGGTCATCATCGATCAACTGGCGGTAGTACTGAGCCTCGTTCAAGGCCAGCGCGAACCCAGCGATGCCGTTCTCATGGACGTCGCCGGTGCCTTGCTCTACGTCGAAGCCAACCTGTCCGGCATGGTCGGCACGGTTGAGCCGGAAAGCCAGGAAGACAGCCGCCTGCCGACCACCGACCTGACCCAGATCCACCAGATCGTCATCAGGGAGGCGCGCATCTGCCTGCAACAGGCCAAGGACATGATCGTCGACTACATCGACGCCGACTGGGACCGCCAGCACTTGCAGCCATTGCCGGCCTTGCTGACACAGGTGCGTGGGGCGCTGGCGATGATTCCATTGAGCCGCGCAGCCAGCCTGATCGAATCCTGCAATCACTTCATTCGCGAGCACTTGCTGCTGGACCCGGACCAGCCCGGCTGGCAGGAGCTCGACAGCCTCGCCGACGTGATCACCAGCATTGAATATTACCTGGAGCGTCTCAGTGATGACCCGGAGGCTCCGGGGGAGCACCTGCTCGACGTGGCGCAAAAAGGCCTGGCTGCCCTGGGTTTCTTCCCCAACGAGCGGCATGTGCCGGTGCTGGAAGATGTGCTGAGCCCCAGCGAAGCGCAGGTGATGCAGGAACAGCAGGCTCTGGAAGATCCAGACGTGGTCCAGACCTTGGCCGATGTATTGGCCAGTCCCGTTTCCACCGTGAATCCCCCCGCCCTGAACACGCCTGGCAGTCTGCTCCCGCCACCCGCGGACGAAGAGCCGGTAGACGATGAATTGCGTGAAGTGTTCCTCGAAGAAGCTGAAGAAGTTCTGGATACCCTTCGCGAATATTTGCCGCGCTGGACCGTAACACCCGAGAACACATCGGCCCTGAGTGAGTTACGCCGGGCCTTTCACACCTTGAAAGGCAGCGGCCGGATGGTCCGGGCATTGGTGTTGGGCGAGCTGGCCTGGGCGGTGGAGAACCTGCTCAATCGCGTGCTCGAACACAGCGTCAAACCCGGGCCTGCGGTGAATCAGCTGCTGGATGATGTGATGCAATTGCTGCCGGAACTGGTGGCTGAATTTGCGAGCAACACCCAGCGCCAACGTAATGATGTCGACCAATTGGCCGCCCGAGCGCATGCCCTGGCCAAAGGCGTTGAACCGCTGCTGGACGAGGACGTGCAAGACGTCGCCGCGCTCGATCCCCTGCTGCTGGAGATCTTCCGCAACGAAGCCGAAACCCATCTGGCCAGCCTCAACCGATTCCTCGAACAAGCCGCCGAGCATGTGCCGTTGCAGGCCAGCGACGACTTGCAGCGCGCCTTGCATACCCTCAAGGGCAGCGCCTCGATGGCCGGCGTTTTGCCGATTGCCGAACTGGCGGCGCCGCTGGATCAACTGGCTCGCGAGTACAAGGCGCATCTGTTAGCGCTGGACCTGGACGAAGTCGAGTTGTTGCTGGAGGCCGAAGGCTTGTTCCGGCTCGGATTGCGCCAGCTGAAAATCGATCCACTGGCTGACATTCCCGGTGCGCGTACCTTGATCGAAAGAACCCAGGCACTGCTGGCCGAGCGTCTGGAAACCCTTTTGAACGCACCGCATACCCGGATGCGTATCAAGCGTGATCCGCAACTGATCAACAACTTCCTCGCCCAAGGCATGGACATCCTGCTGGACGCTGAAAGCCTGTTGCAACGCTGGCAGCAACATCCGGGCGAGCGCCAGGAACTCAGTGCACTACTGGATGAATTGACCACCCTTGGCGAAGGCGCGCACCTGGCTGATCTGCATCCGGTGGATGAACTCTGCGAAGCCTTGCTCGACCTGTATGGCGCGGTGGAAGAAAGCAGTCTGGCAGTCAGCGACCGGTTTTTTCACGAAGCGCAAAGTGCCCATGAAGCGTTGATCAACATGCTCGACGAACTGGCGGCGGGCCAGGAAGTCAGCCCTCAACCGGAGCGAGTGCGAGCGTTGCGCGGCTTGCTCGATGAGAGTCTTGATCCCTCGGCGATGGGCCTGATTCGCAGCGACGGCAGCCGCACCTTGAGCATCCGTGAACTGGGCAGTGCCACCGCCGAACTGGCGAAGACCGAATCTCCTGCCGAGCGCGACGATGCAATCGTGTCGATCTTCCTTGAGGAAGCGGTCGATATTCTCGAGAGCGCCGGGCAGGCCTTGCAACGCTGGTTGAGTGATCCGGACAACGCCGCGCCGCTGCTGTCTCTGCAGCGTGATCTGCACACCCTCGAAGGCGGTGCGCGGATGGCCGGAATCGAGCCGGTAGGCGATCTGGCCCATGAGCTGGAAGGCCTTTACCAAGGGTTGGCAGACCGCCGTTACAGCCACAACGACGTGTTGGCGCAGCTGCTTGAGCACAGCCATGACCGCCTCGCACAGCTGCTTGAGCAGTTGCACAGTCACACGCCATTGGACAATCCGGATGAGCTGATCGAGGCCATCCGTGAGTACCGCCAGCACAATGTCACCAGTGCGGAAGTCGCGCAAACAACACCCGTCAGCGATTCGCCGGGCCATGATCCCGAGTTGCTCGATATCTTCCTGGAAGAAGGTTTCGACATCATCGAAAACTCCGGCGCCGCGTTGGTGCGCTGGCAGGCGGAACCGTCGAACCGCCAGGAAGTGGAAACCCTGCTGCGGGATTTGCACACCCTCAAGGGCGGGGCACGGATGGTGGAAATCGCACCCATCGGCGACCTGGCCCATGAGCTGGAAACCCTTTACGAAGGCTTGTCCGCGGGTGTGTTGCAACCGACCGGGGCGTTGTTCGCCCTGTTGCAAAGCAGCCATGACCGACTGGCCCAAATGCTCGACGCGGCCCGCGCTGGCCAACCCTTGCCGCCGGCCGACCGGCTGATTGATGCGATCAGGAATTTCAGTCATCCGGCAGTGCCTGACGTCGCGGTGGTCGCACCCGCCGCGCTCAAGCCCGAACCGCCGATCCTGCAGCCCGATATCGGCGCGGACATGGTCAAGGTCTCGGCGGAACTGCTCGACGATCTGGTCAACCTGGCGGGTGAAACGTCGATATTCCGTGGCCGCATCGAGCAACAGGTCAACGATGCCCGCGTGGCCCTGAGCGAGATGGAAACCACCATCGAGCGGATGCGCGATCAGCTGCGTCGGCTCGATACGGAAACCCAGGGACGCATCCTCAGCCGGCAGCAGGTCGAAGCCGAACGCCTGGGTTACGAGGAATTCGATCCGCTGGAAATGGACCGCCATTCGCAACTGCAGCAACTCTCACGCGCGTTGTTCGAATCCGCCTCCGACTTGCTCGATCTCAAGGAAACACTCGACCGGCGCAATCAGGACGCGCAGAACCTGCTGCAACAGCAGGGCCGCATCAATACCGAGTTGCAGGAAGGCCTGATGCGTACGCGCATGGTGCCGTTCGAACGAATGTTGCCGCGGTTGAAACGCATCGTCCGCCAGGTCTCCAGTGAGTTGGGCAAAGACGTGGAATTCATCGTCGGCAACGCTGAAGGCGAGATGGACCGCAATGTGCTCGAACGCATGGCGGCACCCTTGGAACACATGCTGCGCAACGCGGTGGACCATGGGCTGGAATCCACCGAAGCACGCATTGCGGCGGGTAAGCCGGCTCAAGGCATGATCACCCTGGACCTGTCGCGAGAGGGTGGCGACATCATTTTCGACATCCGCGACGACGGCGCCGGCGTGCCGCTGGACGCCGTGCGCCGCAAAGCGATCAAGCGGGGTTTGCTGGCGCCCGACAGCGATATCAGTGACCGCGACGTGCTGCAATTCATCCTGCAACCGGGGTTCTCGACAGCGGAAAAAATCACCCAGATTTCCGGGCGTGGCGTCGGCATGGACGTGGTCCATGAAGAGGTGCGGCAACTGGGCGGCAGCATGAGCATCGACTCCCGGCCGGGGCAGGGCGTGCATTTTCGGATTCGCCTGCCCTTCACGGTGTCGGTCAACCGGGCATTGATGGTGCAATGCGGTGAGGATCAATACGCGATCCCGCTGAACACTATCGACGGCATTGTTCGCGTGCTGCCCAACGAACTCGAAGGGCATTACCGGCTGGATCCGCCGACTTATAAATACGCCGGACAGCACTATGAATTGTGCTACCTGGGTGAGCTGCTCAAAACCAGCTCTCGCCCGAAACTGTTGGGCCAGAGCCTGCCATTACCGGTGTTGCTGGTGCAGTGCAACGAGCGTCACATCGCTGTGCAGGTCGATGCCATGGCCGGGACTCGTGAGATCGTGGTCAAAAGCCTCGGTCCGCAATTTGCGGCCGTGAAAGGCTTGTCGGGGGCGACCATTCTGGGTGATGGCCGGGTGGTGCTGATTCTTGATCTGCTGGCGCCGCTGCGCGCCATGCAGGCCCGTGTCCCGCAGGCCAATGACGATGCGGAAGTCGAACCGCACAAGCCATTGCTGGTGCTGGTGGTCGACGACTCGGTCACGGTGCGCAAGGTGACGAGTCGCCTGCTCGAACGCCACGGCATGAACGTACTGACGGCCAAGGACGGTGTCGACGCCATGCTCCTGCTCGAAGAACACCTGCCTGACCTGATGCTGCTGGATATCGAAATGCCGCGCATGGACGGTTTCGAGGTGGCCGCACAGGTTCGTGCCGACGAACGTTTGCAGCACCTGCCCATCATCATGATCACCTCCCGCACCGGCCAGAAACACCGCGACCGTGCCATGGCCATCGGCGTCAATGACTACCTGGGCAAGCCGTATCAGGAATCGGTGTTGCTCGACAGCATCGCCTTGTGGAGCAAACCCCATGCTTGAACACCGCACCAGCAACCTCACCGGACTGCTGCTGCCCCTGGCAGATCGCAACCTGATCCTGCCCAACGTCGCGGTCGCCGAGCTGATCGACTATCAGCCCGGTGCTTTCGATCTGGATACACCGCCGTGGTACCTGGGGCGAGTGACGTGGCGGGATCGGCACATTCCATTGCTCAGTTTCGAAGCGGCGTGTGGCAGCAAAATCGTTATCGGGGACCGTGCGCGGATCGTCATCCTCAACGCACTGGGCGGGCGGCCGGAGCTGCGGTTCATCGCGCTGCTGGTACAAGGGATCCCCAGGTCCTACAAGCTGGACAGTCAGCTGAGCTATGTGGATGTGCCGTTGTGCGCGCTGGAAATGGCGGCGGTGCAGGTGGGGGATCAGGTGGCGAAGGTGCCGGATCTGTTGGCGCTGGAAGTGTCGCTAGTGGCTGCAGCGCTGGTTTAAGACTGGAGGATTCCCAATAAGGGACCTATAGTTCCTTTTTTGGGACTTATCAGGCATGACCTTGGAAAATCTTTCGCTCAGCGATGCCTTATTCACTTCGACTCAACAAAAGGTATTGGGATTGCTGTATGGCAAACCCGATCGTAGTTACTACGCCAACGAGATTGCCCGGTGGGCACAAGTCGGTAAAGGCAGCCTGATGCGTGAGCTCGACCGTTTGCAACGAGCGGGGGTACTCACCATGACGCGAATTGGCAACCAGACTCATTACCAGGCCAACGTTGACTGCCCGATATTTGTCGAATTGTTGGGCATCTGCCGTAAAACCTTCGGTATTGCCGAACCATTGCGCCAAGCGCTCCAGCCATTCACTGACCATATTGTCTGGGCGTTCGTGTATGGATCCATTGCCAAGGGACAGGCAAACGTATCCAGTGACATAGATCTCATGCTGATTGGAGAGGGCCTGCACTACAGTGAAGTGATGGAGCGGCTCATGCCGATGGAAGAGCAGCTGGGCCGCACCATTAACCCGACGCTCTACACCACCGACGACTGGATCGCCAAACAGGAGGCCCAAAACAATTTCGTCGTGCGTGTAGCGCAGCAGGACAAGATCAATCTAATGGGCAACAACCCTGCGGAGGCCAAGGATGGGCAGCAACGAGAATCTGGAGAATTTGCTACGTAGCGGCGGATTGAAACTTGAGCCTCCGGATCGCAAGGAATGTGAAGGTCTGATGCGTTCAGCATCTGACCGGCTGATGGACGCGAAAACCGCATCACTTTCTTTCGCGAGCCGATTCGACCTGGCTTACAACGCTGCTCATGCCATCGCGCTGACCGCTTTACGATTACAGGGTTATCGTTCAGACAAGCGGTATCTGGTTTTTCAGTGCCTGGTGCACACCTCCGATGTCAGCAAGGTGCATGTTCGCTTGTTTGCGTTGTGCCATGAACGACGCAACCTGGCTGAGTACGAAGGGTACTTGGACGAAGACGAGGCATTGTTGGCGCAGCTTCTGGACAGTACTGGCCGACTTTTGATAGCCGTTCAACAGCAGATGGGCGAGCTTTGAAATAAGTCATCGCCTTCCATGGCCCATTCTGATCTCTAAGCACCTGTTGGCAATTTCGGCCCCATCTCGGGCAAGCCTTGCTCCTACAGAGGGTGTGCGTGATCGAGAACTTCGAGGTAGACGCATTTACTGTGGGAGCCGGGCTTGCCCGCGATGGCGGTGGCACTGACGACTAGGCTTTCGAATCATTACTCTGACCGTAACTATCCGCCACTGCGCTTGATTGATGCTCCACTCCAACGCTCCTAAGGTGACCCCCACGATAGCGAACCCGTGGAGTGGTCATGACAACAACAATATCCCCCGACTCGCGATGGACGCGGCGGCGCAGCGAGAAGCAGCGGCGTCTGGAGTTGGTCAAGGATCTGGCCGACGGTGTGGTCCTTCCCACCGACAAGATCGTTGCCGCGCTTGAAGCGTTGATCCTGCCGGGCGACCGTGTGGTGCTCGAGGGCAACAACCAGAAGCAGGCGGATTTCCTTTCCCGTTCCCTGGCCAAGGCTGATCCCGCGAAGCTGCATGACTTGCACATGATCATGCCCAGCGTCGGTCGTTCCGAGCATCTGGACCTGTTCGAACGGGGCATTGCCCGCAAGCTCGACTTTTCGTTTGCCGGCACCCAAAGCCTGCGCATCAGCCAGTTGCTGGAAGACGGACTGCTGGAAATCGGCGCCATCCACACCTACATCGAACTCTATGCACGGCTGGTGGTGGACCTGATTCCCAACGTCGTGCTCTCGGCCGGCTTCATGGCCGACCGCGCCGGCAACATCTACACCGGCCCTAGCACCGAAGACACCCCGGCGCTGATCGAGCCGGCCGCGTTCAGCGACGGTATCGTGATCGTCCAGGTCAATCAGCTGGTGGACGATGTCAGCGAACTGCCCCGTGTCGACATTCCTGCGTCCTGGGTGGATTTCGTGGTGGTGGCGGACAAGCCTTTCTACATCGAACCCCTGTTCACCCGCGACCCGCGGCACATCAAGCCTGTGCATGTGCTGATGGCGATGATGGCGATCCGCGGGATCTACGAAAAACACAATGTCCAGTCGCTCAACCACGGCATCGGGTTCAACACCGCCGCCATCGAATTGATCCTGCCGACCTACGGCGAGTCCCTTGGCCTGAAGGGCAAAATCTGCCGCAACTGGACCCTCAATCCCCATCCCACGCTGATACCGGCGATCGAAAGCGGCTGGGTCGAAAGCGTGCATTGCTTCGGCACCGAACTGGGCATGGAAAACTACATTGCCGCCCGGCCAGACGTGTTCTTCACCGGGCGCGACGGTTCCCTGCGCTCCAACCGGATGTTCTGCCAACTGGCCGGGCAATACGCCGTGGACCTGTTCATCGGTGCGACCTTGCAAGTGGATGGCGACGGGCATTCATCCACCGTGACGCGTGGACGACTGGCTGGCTTCGGTGGCGCGCCGAACATGGGCCACGACCCGCGCGGTCGTCGCCATGGCACACCGGCGTGGCTCGACATGCGCCACGACGACGCGCCCGAAGCGTTGCTCGAACGCGGTAAAAAACTCGTGGTGCAAATGGTCGAGACCTTCCAGGAGGGCGGAAAGCCGACCTTTGTCGAAACCCTGGACGCTGTGGAAGTCGCGCGCAAAAGCGGCATGCCATTGGCGCCGATCATGATCTACGGCGACGACGTCACGCACCTGCTGACCGAAGAAGGCATCGCTTATTTGTACAAGGCGCGCTCTCTCGAAGAGCGTCAGGCGATGATCGCCGCCGTCGCCGGAGTCACCACCATCGGGCTGCGCCACAACCCCAAAGACACCGCTCGCATGCGCCGTGAAGGCTTGATCGCCTTGCCCGAGGATCTCGGTATCCGCCGCACCGACGCCACTCGCCAATTGCTGGCGGCGAAAAGCGTCGCGGACCTGGTGGAATGGTCCGGTGGCCTCTACAACCCGCCCGCCAAGTTCAGGAGTTGGTAATGCACGCACTCAATCTGCAACCCAAACCTTTAACCCTGGCCGAACGGCTGGCGGACCTTGCGGTGGACGCACTGATCGATGAAGCGGATCTGTCGCCGAAACCGGCGCTGGTCGACCGTCGCGGCAATGGCGCTCACACCGATTTGCACCTCGGACTGATGCACGCCTCGGCGCTGTCGTTGTGGCCGGCGTTCAAGGAAATGGCTGAAGTGGCCATCGAGCTCGGCGAAGTGAATGTGCAACTGCGCGAAGCCGTCGGGCGTATCGGCCGGGAAGGGGAGCACGCCATGCTCACCACCACGGCTGGTGTGAATACCCATCGTGGCGCTATTTGGGCCTTGGGTCTTTTGGTCACAGCCGCCGCTTTGGCGCCTCAAGCCAATGCCCCGCATAGCGTGGCCCTGCGAGCGGCGCGATTAGCCCTGCTTGATGACCGTTACGCGCCGCGCCCCCTGAGTCATGGCGCCCAGGTCGCCCAACGATACGGCGCACGCGGTGCCCGTGAAGAAGCGCAGCTGGGTTTCCCGGCCGTGATTCACCGCGCGTTGCCACAACTCAAACGCAGTCGTGCCGCTGGAGGCGGCGAGCAGAATGCCCGCCTCGATGCGTTGCTGGCGATCATGACTCAACTGTCCGATACCTGCGTGCTGTACCGCGCCGGTGAGCAGGGTTTGCACGCCATGCAGGCTGGCGCCCAAGCGGTGCTCGACAAAGGTGGCAGCGCCAGCCTCGCCGGTCGCCGTCATTTGCATGAACTCGACCAACAACTTATCGCATTGAATGCCTCGCCCGGCGGTGCCGCAGACCTGCTCGCCGCCTGCCTGTTCCTCGACCGCATCGAGTCCGGCGCCGGCATTATCCAGGGAGCGTCCTGATGGAAACCTTATCTTTTGAATTCCCCGCCGGTCAGCCACCCCGTGGCCGCACGCTGGTGGGCTGTGTCGGCTCGGGCGATCTGGAAGTGCTGATCGAGCCCGGTCAGGCGGGCAAGTTGAAGATCCAGGTTCAGACCTCGGTCAACGGTAGCGAGCAGCGCTGGCAGCATCTGTTTGCGCGCATGTTCGAAGGCCAGACACCCCCGGCGATGGACATCGATATCCACGATTTCGGCGCGACCCCGGGCGTGGTGCGCCTTCGTCTGGAGCAAGGCTTTGAGGAGATCGGCCATGACTGACAACGCAGCGCTTGCCCACAAACACAGCTTCGTCGAACTCGGCGCGCGACAACGGGCGAAAGCCTTGCTCGATGCCGGCACTTTTCGCGAACTGCTCGACCCCTTCCAACGCGTCATGTCGCCGTGGTTATCGCGCCAGGGCGTGGTGCCACAAGCCGATGACGGTGTGGTTATCGCCAAGGGCAGCCTCGGCGGATTACCCGTGGTCATCGCCGCTATCGAAGGCGCATTCCAGGGCGGCAGCCTGGGGGAAGTCGGCGGGGCCAAGATTGCCGGCGCACTGGAACTGGCGGCCGAAGACAACCGCAAGGGCACGCCGACCCGTGCTGTATTGCTGCTGGAAACCGGGGGCGTGCGGTTACAGGAAGCCAACCTCGGTCTGGCCGCGATTGCCGATATTCACGCGGCCATTGTCGATCTTCAGCAGTACCAGCCTGTCGTCGGCGTCGTGGCGGGCAGCGTCGGATGCTTTGGCGGGATGTCGATTGCCGCCGGGCTCTGCAGCTATCTGGTGGTGACGCGCGAAGCACGGCTTGGCTTGAACGGTCCGCAAGTGATCGAACAGGAAGCGGGACTTGAGGAATACGACTCACGTGATCGTCCTTTCATCTGGAGCCTGACCGGCGGCGAGCAACGTTTCGCCAGCGGTCTGGTAGACCGTTACGTCGCCGACGACGTCGAGCAGATCCAGCAACACGTCAGTCAATTGCTCAAGCAAGGGTTGCCGGCACAACCGCGCAGCCATCAGGCCGAACGGTTTCTGCAACGCCTGGCCCGTCTGGACGCCGTACCGCAAATCGAGCCGGCGACGGTTCGCGATCTGTATCAAGGAGAGCGCTCATGAGTTCCTATTCAGTGCGAGGCTTGAACTGGTTCGAGGCCTTGAGTGCCGGCGCAAAATTGGTTGAAGGTTTGCCGCCCTCGCTAAAGGTCGCCGATGGCGTAATGGGTGATCAAACCGTTCGGTTCATTGCCGTTGTGGCCGATCCCGACAACCGTTTTGTGCGCGCCCGCAATGGCGAAGTCGGCCTGCTGGAAGGGTGGGGGCTGGCCAAGGCTGTGGATGAAGTCATCGCGGCCGATCAGGACACACCGCACAAACGCGCGGTGATCGCTATTGTCGATGTGCCCAGTCAGGCCTACGGCCGACGCGAAGAAGCGCTCGGCATTCACCAGGCGTTGGCGGGTGCGGCAGACAGTTACGCCCGCGCTCGATTGGCTGGTCACGCGGTGATCGGGTTGTTGGTGGGCAAGGCGATGTCGGGTGCGTTTCTGGCCCATGGTTACCAGGCCAACCGGCTGATCGCGCTGCGGGATCCGGGGGTGATGGTGCATGCCATGGGCAAGGCCTCGGCCGCGCGCGTGACGTTGCGCAGCATCGAAGAACTTGAAGCCCTGGCCGCCAGTGTGCCGCCGATGGCCTATGACATCGACAGCTATGCCAGCCTTGGATTGCTCTGGGAAACCTTGTCGGTGGAGCGCATCGAACAACCCACCGCTGCTGATCTGAGCCGCGTGACTGAATGCCTGAGCCAGGCGATTGCTGATGTCGCTGTCAGCGGTCGCGACCTGAGCAGCCGTTTGGGCGCGAGCAATCGTGCCGCCTCGAGCCA
>Ga0247812_10001791_pt1 | contig 12127 bp, 12 predicted proteins | sample UWRJL149409B1_FD_178011 | JGI IMG/M metagenome (GOLD analysis project Ga0247812, IMG submission 178011) | Plant litter microbial communities from Arlington Agricultural Research Station in Wisconsin, United States - UWRJ-L149-409B-1 | ecosystem: Environmental > Terrestrial > Plant litter >...
AGCATCCAATAGTTCCCCTTCTTTTTTCAAACCTAGTCACGTGACTCACGATACTGGGCTCATGTGGTGTGAGTGACGCTGTATGGGGTACTGTGCTGTTGGTGAGGATGCGGCAAAGCAAGGGATGGACGACTATCAGATAAGCAGGGATGGTTACACCATTTTTCAACTACAAAGATGATATATTCCAGTGAGTAGAATAAAGCAGGAGAGACTGTTCTGTCTATATGACATTCCCGGGTTTTCGGAATCACATGACAACGCCAGGGCATTAATTTAAACATCATTTTACCCCTTTCTCCACCGTCTTTGCCCCAGCTCCAGTTGCCAATCTGCACCATCCATAGGTGTCACGCTTGGTACATGTAGAGCATTTCAAGAACCTCACTTCTCATGTGTGTTTTGAACCCCATATATCCATCATGTTAGGCCCACCACGACGCGTTGCGATAGTTGCTGCAACCGCCTTCTTCCTCATCGCCAGTCTCTGGTTTAATCTCGAACGACTCGAGCAGACCTCCCTGGGCTCCAAGATTGGGAACAAAATCAACACCTTCGGCGGAGCCACTGGCCAACGTCCCGCCCCTGTGCAGCTATACTTCGAGCAAGTCTTCTCGGTCGAGAAACCACCGCCGTATCCGTTCCCAGCAATCAAATACACTTGCCAGAACACCAAATGGAATCCGGCACTGAAGGATGTGTATTTGGAGTGCGGCCACATGTTCGCCGGCATGACGTCCATCATCTCCCAGGTAAAAGTTTGTCTGAAGATGGCCATGGACACCGGAGTCGGGATAATCCTGCCCTCCATGCCTCTCCGCGATTCTAAAGATCTCAAAGAGTTCAATTTCCTGAATGGTGATGCCTACATGACCTACGACAAATGGTTTGATGCCGAGCACCTGATCGAGGGGCTCGGTAGAGCATGCCCCCAGATCAAGGTCATCCATCCAGACCAACTAGGCCAGGACAAAATTGTCGTAAAACACCAGTGGGATATCGATGTTGCCAAAGCTCCAGGATATCGTCAATTTAATAGTCATTTTTGGGCAGGTCGCCCTTTCAAAACGTTTTTCGATGAGGAATATTCAAAACTCGCAGCCGCCGCTCCGAAAGATCCCACACCGGGAATTACATCCATCAAAATCGCGTCGCTCTTCCTCATTTACAGAATCACTGACGATCCTACTGGCCGGGAGCTCAGACTGTGGAATGACTTTTCCCTCCTTATTCGTTTCCTAGAACCACCACGCCAAATCGCCAACAAGCTCCTGTCTCAAATCACGCGTCCATTCTATGGCGTGCACTTCCGTGTGGAAAATGACACAATCTGGAGTTCCCTCGAAAACCAGCTTACGCTTGATCTCGATGCCCTGGATCAAGCATGGGAACAGTTCCGAACCGACGTCATGTCCTCATCCCAGCCGCCCCAAAAGCCGCTCGTCTACCTCGCGTGTGGTGATGAGACACAGATGCAGAAGTTCATTGAAGCCGGATCCAAGCGCGGCTGGGACGTAACCAACAAATGGGCTCTCGCCCGCTCGCACGACACGTCAATAATACCAATGATCGACGCGCTGGCGTTCGACTTTCAGGGTGCGGTGGATATGGGGGTCATGCTTCAGAGCAGTTTCTTCTTGGGGATTAGCGGGAGTGCATTTTCGAGCAGCGTGGCGAATGCGAGAGATGTGACGGGGCGATATAGAGGAAGTTCATTTACGAGCTTTGATGATGAAGGGGCACGAAGTCATCTTTTTAATGATGGGGATGCCAGTTCTTATGCATGTTGTTTGTAGGTCGGTGGTTATGCATTGTAAGATGAGTGGGAGAGTTTGAGGCGCACTGGAGTATGCATTTTGGATCATGGAGACTTTGACATCTAGAGCATTGTAATAGACTGGGGCTACGATGCTAGATGTGTTTATGTATGGGTAACACAAAAGCAATACACAGGAAATTCAATGATAAGTTGAACATCATCATACCACGTCCCAGCTCAGGCATCTCTTTTTTTCCTTAGTGCTTCCTGCATAAAATAAAAGCCAGCTTCACAATTACCCCAGATTGCTCTACACGACGCAAAGCACTGAACACAACTAGTCGATATCGTACCGTACGTAGTACACTCCCCCCACCCAGAAACCTCCTCTTTAACCTCATATACACACGATTAGATTACTCCCTGTAGTCTCCCATGAGGACAAGTATCTTTACCTCGACTCACCACTGTCAAAAGTCCATCACGTAAAACCCCCCCTCCTCTATCGACCCCACCATTTATACATATATCTGCTGCACCGCATGGAAACTCAATTTCGCCAACCAAAATGACTTCCTCTTCGCTCAAAAGCCCAGGTATATGTTTGTTTCTGCAATATGGTATGCGAATGGTGTGGGTTGCTATTGATTAAGGTTGGGTGGGAGGTTCATTCCATATGATCCTCCATACGCTCGCCCGCCTTTCTATCTCATCCTTCTTGTTTATTTCTTCTTTATCGAAGCATGTAGCGTCGTTTGAGCCGGGCGTGTTGGCGTGCGAGCACAGATAGCCGCATAAACTGGGATTCGGCAATATAGAGAAATGGCTCTAAGAATAGGTAGGGGTGGTCAAGGGCAACAAAGCATGGCTGTTGTGGGCATGGAGAGAAAAAACCTACAACGCGCTCGGTCAATGTGCCAGAGGTGGTAGTGCAGCAATGTACGGCATGCCGTAGACTCTTTCGAGGAAGGTTCCACCCCCATCATGAGGATCATGAGGATCTTCGCGGTTTGTGGCTTCCTTGCTCCACGGACGAGTTCATGCATGTATTGTCGCTCTGGTGTTGAGTATTCTCGAGCTGGGAAGTTTGGATATTGCGATGCCAAGAGATGGGGTGTGGAGCCCCACATTGTGTCTCCCCCGAACCTTCGCGTCGCAAACTTGACTTAATTGGTTTGGCACCGCACCATTATTCCAGCATCACCCTTTATAGTTCTTCTTTGTATTGATATACTAGTTGAGATTATTCTCCTTTGAATTATCTTCCGCGTTATTTCTTCAGTATGGGGTTTTAGAGGATGTGATGACATGCTAAAATATGTCGGCGGTAAGCAAAGTACTGTACTGTACATGGGGAACACGGAGAATTCTCCCCGTGCCCAGCCCAGCGGCGGCAAGTTTTGTTGAAACTTCTCCGGAAAAGGAATACAAGAACACTTTTCGGACACCACCACCTGAGTATCATATGCCTGTGTGATGATAGAAAGGAATAGCGTAGTAATAAGCTGGATATTGTTTGCATGGCAGGCATGGCGTGCATATATTCTTAGGAAGATATCGGGATAGCCTCAAGCCCTGTTAGCTAAATTACTTGATCAGTCCTGTGATATTTGTCAAGTTCCATGCCTTTTTCTATGTGAAAACAACCAATAATGGGTCATAAAGCAAAAGAAGCTTCCATCTCCCGGAAACAGATACAAAATGCTTTTTGAATCGTTTCTATCTATCTATATATATATATATATATATGGTTTAGCATTTCACATAAAACTGTACGGGCTTACGGCTTCTGAATATCGAGATTTCCCATGGGTTAAAAGTCACATAGCTAGCGGCCAGGAAATGCAGGACCTTCAATAAACTACTTTAACTTGCCGATTGTAAAGTATATACAGTGCTTCATTTTCATATATGCTTTTGAGCTTCGCGAATCGCTCAATGAGTTGATATCATACCAGTCTGATGTCAAACTACAGCAGTCGAACTAGGAACTAGGCCATTGCTGATTGAACGCAAGGTTCCAGTTGTATAGGGGGGAAAACTCATCTCATCAACTGGGAAGAACCTGAAGGATTTAAGGTTCCCGAGATATGGGGGGCTCGGGGTGGTTCCGAAGCATCATCCACTGATAATCGTATCATCTACTATACAAAGCACAGTTCAGTACCAGAGCTGTTAGATGAACCCCCGCCAAAACCCGATTTTTAAATCCAATCAATTGGGCAATACGAAAGCAGCTAGCGTCGGCATTCTTGCCAGTTGGTAGTTCGTGGCGACTACTTTCGTATTTTTAAGGGTGCTGATGGACCCGTCTCGAGGTCAACATGTACTATGTATGCTGGTATGTACTGTACTATAATAGGAGAGATCAAGAAATATGAGGTTAGACAATATTACGGCCACTGAATGTTAAGAAACCAGAATAAAATCTATATATATATATCCATATATTGCTATTTCATCTTCATGCATCTAGCTCTTTATTTTAATTTTCGACTCCGTAAATTGTGAATGCCTGACTCGGGAAGAGGAGAACATCTTATTAGTGATTCTGTGTGGCGCGAGCCACCCGTTAGGCTAGCAAGACTAGTAAGTATAAATGCAGGGATTCAAGGGATTCAAGTTTCCACTTGAGCCCTTCTACACGAACCATAGTGTTGGAATTTAAGATGACCACGATGCGATCTCGACGGGGGGCAAACATAGCAGAGTAGAATTCTCGGAGCCATGTGAAGCTAGTTGCTTAGCGCGGCATCAAACCTTATTCTTGGCGACAGTGAGGGATCGAGGGCGGTGTCCATCGGGTGGTACTCTACTGTTCTGTATGTAAGGTTACATGCAGCAATAATCCTTGGATATCAAACTAAATGTTATAGAATATAGTGGCTTTTGCCTCTCCACCCCGCAAGCTGGGGTTTTGATACTTCCAACCTTCTTTTTTTTCAAATAGAAAAAAGAAAACCCACCACAAAAGCTCATTGTGTGTAGTTGATAACACACCTGTGATGTCGGTCGTCAAGAGGATTCATTCCTTATGCCCAAGAAACGTGGCAAGCCACCCTTTGCGTGGCAGAGCTTATGTGTGCTTGTGTGTGCTTATTTGTGCCTCGTCCACAAGTTACCTTGGCACCCCGCAAGATGGCTGTATACAGTTTGGGGGCATTTCCTCTGTGCCGCCTTTTTCACAGCACCCAAGATCTGGGCAATGGCCGGGGACACTCCACCATCAGCTCGGAATGGCCGTTTCGCATTGCTCTCGTCCTATAAGAACCATTGCGATGACTTGGCACGGGGCAATAGTGGCTCTCCACGGTGAAATATCGGGAGGCAGAAATGGACTTGTCAGGGCAAAATGGTGAACATTGGAGATTCCCTCTGAGTTTGACTCGCATTCTCACCAGACTTTGGGGCAGCAGTGGGGGATTTGCCAACAAAAGCTGCGGGGAAATTCGGGGAAGCAACTGATTTGGGCTGGGGTTGAGCTTGTACCACACGTCCTGTGACGTCCATAAGTAAGAGCTCTATTCCCCCGAGCATCTTGTACTCCCTTCCAATCCATTCTATTCCCTCTCTCCAAACCACCTCCCTCTCTCCCTCTTCTCTCCTTTCAACCCTCTTCTCCTTTCCCCAGTAAAGCCAAAGACTCAGTCATCATGGCTGGCGGTGGTGGAAGACCCCAGAATATCTTCAAACTCAATCGAGGAAATGATCCAAAAGAGGTTTTGAACTGGCGGCTATGGTTTGCCGTTCTATCTTTCGGTATCATGGGAGCAGCTCGAGGTAAGCAATACCTGTTCTCGAAATCATATTCTCGCTAACAGTCGTAGGTGTTGACGAGGGTCTCATCTCTGGAACAATGTCCAAGCCTCATTTCCTCAAGCTCATTGGGCTTGATAAGCTGGATCCGGTCGAGCTTGCAAATGTTGAAGGTAACATTTCAGCAATGGTTCAAATCGGTAGTGTTGGTGGAGCAGGACTGTAAGATTCATCCTTTTCATTCTTTGTACAGTATATGAGCTGATTTAAGTCAAGTGCATTCATTCTTTGCGATCGTATTGGTCGTCTCTGGGCTACTCGTCAGCTCTGTTTGCTCTGGATCCTCGGTGTTGTGATATTCCTCACAAACAATGGTCGCATCGGCCAAGTGTATGCTGGTCGCTTCATCGCCGGTCTTGGAATCGGTCAAACCACTGTCGTTGCCCCCGTTTACCTATCTGAGATTTCTCCCAAATCTGTCCGAGGTCTCTGTACCTGTGTATTCTCTGCCTCTGTCTACATCGGAATCATGCTTGCATACTTCGCTTCATGGGGAAGTCAGCTCCACATTCCCACCGGTACCGCAAACCAATGGGTAGTCCCAACAACCATCCACATCATGTTCGCCGGTATTATCTTGATCCTCTCATTCTTCAACTACGAATCCCCCCGCTTTCTCATCAAAGTGGGCAAAGACGAAGAAGCCACTGCCAACCTCGCGCGTGTCCGTGGCCTTCCCATCGAGCATCCACACGTTCAAAAGGAAATCAGTGAGATCCAGCAACAGCTCCAGGAAGAACAAGAAGCAACCCTCGGTCAAGGCTGGAAGGGTGTTCTTAAGGAAATGTTCCTTATGCCCAACAATTTCTACCGTATCTATCTTGGTCTGTTCTCTCAGCTCTTGTCTCAATGGTCCGGCGCTCAGAGCATCACCATCTACGCCCCCAAGTTCTTTGCTCTGCTCGGCACCAAGGGTCAAAACGAAAAGCTCTTCGCAACCGCCATTTTTGGAGTAGTGAAGTTCGTCGCCGCAATCTTGTGTGCTCTCTTTTTGATCGATGTGATCGGTCGTAAGCGCTCGTTAGGCATAGGAATCGGTCTCCAAGCCATGTCCATGTGCTTTATCGCTGCCTTCCTCACCGCCGTCCCGCAACTGGCGGAAGGTGAAGAATTCACCAAATCGCAAAAACACGCCAGTACAGTCGCCATTGTCATGATTTACATATCTGGCTTCGGATGGGCGATGGGCTGGAACAGCATGCAATATCTGCTCAACGCCGAGATCTACCCCTTGCGTATCCGCGCCATCTCTTCCAGCATGGTCATGTGTTTCCATTTCGTCAACCAGTACGGCAACAGTCGCGCGGTGCCAAACATGCTGCTGCCGAGAAGCGAGCATGGATTGGGACCCGCGGGCACGTTCTGGCTGTTCACAATCATCACATTGATCGGAGGTGCTTGGGCGTGGTTCTTCATTCCTGAGACCGCAGGAAGGAGTCTGGAAAGCATGGATAGACTTTTCACGCTCAAGTGGTATCAGATTGGCTTACACGGAAGCAAGGAGGCGGATGAGCTGCAGGCGGCAGCCGACTTGGTCGATGATAGTAAGCACTCGAGGGGGGAAGTGAGACAGGTCGAGAACGCGTAGATAAGAAAGCATTTTTATGCCCAGAATAGATTTTTCAAATGAAATTATCATCCTACCACCTTCAAATCCTTTTGTGTTTGTTCCGTAGTGACGGCATCTTTGAATTCTACCGGGCCCTCAACCAAATCGACAGTCACTCTTTCTTATATCGAATATCGCCAAGGCAGGTGTGGGGCTTACTTCTCCGACACAGGAGGCCTGAGTTACGCCCGCATGGTATTTTATATGGCAGGTCATTGGTGATAGCTATATATTAGTCTTGTTAAAGACTGTAGTAATATAAGCCGATGGTGGGATCACCTGGATGTACGAGGACAAAGACATAGTTGCGCATCTATAGCTTCTCCCTTTTGGATCTTGCGTCTGTCTCCCCGTAAAACACGCCTAAAAAGTATATAATACCACATTAAAAAGATAAAGTGAGTATAGAAAAGAATCTGTGAATAGCTTCACCTGTAGATGTTACAGTTACACAAAATAATAGGGTTATTGAAGTTAACATAATTTGACTATCGTTTGCACTATGCGCCGATGTGCGGAAGAACTAATGTATTTACAGGTTAGCTCCCCCCCCTTCGGCATCCGTTCCTTCTTCCCTTGCTGCATGATCCTCCAAGAATTATAAAGGGTGCTTTCAGTCACTTCTTTCCTTTTATGTATTTACACCGTGGTAAATCGCACTGAAATTATTACCTGACATGTATTATTCTTTGTCTTCTCTAAATCTTCGTGTGAATACAATACCTTACTAGGCCAGCTCTAGTACAGTACAACTTGGGTCTTCCATGCACCACCAAGGCTATAAATGGCAGTCTTCTTATAATTGCCTATCGTGCTCAAAAAGAGTGGCTTCCAACTGAAGAAGTTCGGAACCATGACCAACAAAACACCGGTTACGCCTGAAAGGGAAAAGTAAGTGTAGTGAAGAACTACCTTCTTAGAAAATATCAATTTGAGTTTATATAGTAGTTCTTGAGGTTGCCTTACCAGATTTTGCTCGGAAATCGTAGAGAACAATAGGGGAGACGCAAATACATAACGATATTTTAATGTTGTCGCTGTCGAGATAAGCATCTGCAAGAGTTGGTTAGGGTTGCAACTAAAAGGTCTAAGATGTCGCCGGAGGCAAGCATATTTGACGTTTGTCCGGGCACTTATTAATAGATCCGGCAAGTCTGGGTTTACATCAAATGTCTCTACATTATTTTGCTGCTCAAAAATGTGGCGTTCTGGAGACCCTTGTTCTGAGTTTTGACATATTTTGAGAAGTTCTAGCAGATCAAGAGCTACCCATTCACAATGAACATACAGCACAGCTTACTGACTGCAATCTCGTTCTTGGAGAAGTCTCCACTCTCCGGGCTGCCTTTGAGCTCGCCCAGGTCGCTTTGCTTTCTACCGAACTGCTTGGTTGTCGAGATTTTGTCGTTATAATTTTAGATGCGAAACACTGAAACACTCTCAATATCCACCTCTATAAAATGGCATTAATTAATTCTTAAGTGTGCAGACAATAACCACCAAACCCACCTGTAGCTGTCTCCTAACGGACCTGTTCATCTTGCTGAGGATGCATTCCCTAGTTCTTGGTGAAAAACAAGGTACGGCTGGGATGGTTTCAATATGCCTCTAGGGTACCTCAGACTACTATTAGTTGAGCTTACCATCGGTAACCTAATGATCACCCTAAAGACTGCAAAAGAAAGAAAGAAAGAAAGAAAGAAAGAAAAGCCGTGGAGCTGTTGTAGTCACCGTCATCGAAATCCTCGTCAAATTTCCGTTTGCATCATAGATTGGAATCGCTCAGCATTTCTGACACATTGAATCTTATCAAGCTCTCCGTTCATGATAGTGAGCGCTGTACAAAGTTTGTTGAATATTGCCTAACGAACTCTTTTCGTTCTTCGCCGTCAGAAGGCGAGTAGGAATAAACTCTCAAAGTTTCTATTATAAAAGTTGTTAAACCGTATGTTCACCATTGCCTACATATACTCAAATATAGATATTAATACCGCCAGACTGAGGGAACTTTACAATTTTAAACTTGGAACCGGTAGAGTTCCTCTCACAAATATGTCAGGCAATGCTCAATCTCCTTGAACTGATCAACTGGAACTTTTCATTATTCCAAGCAATTTTTTCATGCTCTGAAACTTCTATACTCTGATATATCTGATCAGTAGTGATACGCTCTGTTTCTGGGGTAGGGCTCTGGGTTCGTGAGGCCATTGTATTGAATGGCGGCTTTATCATTCCTTTTGCCGACCTGACCTGGGTGGTTGTGATACCATTGGTTCTATATATGCGCATTTTCCGCTATAGTTATATTATAAAATCAATTTCTTAGTATTAAGAAAAAGATAATTATAATTAGAAGTCAATTTTGCTTACTCGTTTTTTCCCAAGAAGATATATAGATGAATTAAGAGTCTTATATCCCACTCTCGAGCTCCAGCTTTATATTATATTATTCTTTAACTATTACTTCATATTCATAGACGCAAATACTTACACGCGCCGCTCGGGAGCACAGCCATTTCTAGAAAGTGTACTTTTAGAAGAAGACTACTAGATACAGGCTTTGGGGGTAGGATTCAGATGAAATATGCACCACAACAGGGACGGGACTATCTGGGTGTTTTGTGAGGAAATGGGACTGCGTGACGACGTAAGATTAAATATGGGGCTTTGTTCTTATTACTCTTTTTAATGCGAGCCGATTTAGTTGATTCCAAAAGGAAGGAGATCTGCTTCTCATAGAGTTCTGAGTTATTTTTTATTCTAGTGCACCTGTCTTTACGAATATTGCTATTTAAAATAGGGTAGGTAATTATGCTTTGTAGACACTAAATCGATACATACTACCGATTCGCATACATACAAGTGATGCGCGGAAATCAGATTCTACTTTAGGTCTGAATATCACCAGGCTTAAAATCCTCAAAGTATGTTGTATTAGATTGAATATGATAGAAACGGATAACAATGTCGCAAAGTCAGATGCACAAACGATTTACTCTCTTAACCTTATACCCCTAGCAATTACCATCCACACCTAGTCGTCGTGATGAGGGTTGCTTCTCGAACCTTATAACAAGCTTTTCAGTGAGGGCCGAGCTCATCGGCTGGTTCCGGCCTGGATACTCGCTCTCATCAACGATATGGGTGGTGTAGCTCGTGTAAACAGTGGCAAGTGACATTCGCATCACTATAATGTCCGTTTCACGTGGTTAGCAACTCGCAACATAACTCAAGGAAGCGGGCCATATCTTACACTCCACAGCTATGTGCTGCCCAATGCAATTTCTACTACCAGCACCAAAAGCAAAGAACCATTTTTTAGCCGCAGCGGTATCGTCGCACCCTCCCTCAAGCCACCTTTTAGGATCCCAGTCCAGGGGATCCGCATAGACATCTGGATTACGATGCAGACACCAGCCATAGCTGCATACACGCGGAGCAGAGGGCACGTTCGAGAGATTGCCAATGCGAGAGGGGCTATTGTTAGGAGTTACGCGTGGATCAGCGTTGGGTGACGTATTGCGGAGCCGCAGACACTCCTTGACGACTGCACCTAAGAAGGGAAGACGTTCGAGGGCTTGGGAATCTGGGATATGAGTTGAGTTGTCGGTATTCCGAAGTGGGTTATCAAAAGAATGTAGCTCTGCAATGAGGTCGGACTGAACATCCTGATTGCGCGAGAGCTCATATAGCATGTATGTAAATATAATGCCAAATGCCTCAGCTGTAAATGCTACAGAAAATTCTTCTTAGCCATTTGTTGACAGTCTGCTCTCCTTAAGACTACTTACTGATATGATCAAGACACTCACTCGCAAGCTCTCGGCGCTGAGCTTCAGTCATTGAGAAAGTGGCCTTTCCCGTTCCAGTATGAGCATTTGCTAAATCAGTCCGTATTGCATCATACAGTACCGGCAACTGCCCTTCTGTTATTGTCTCCCCTTTGTCCCGCTTTTGCAAGACCTCCTCGGCAGCGTCCACTTTTGGTAGCGCCCAAGCTTCAAATTCACGACGGGCTTTAGCTGCCTCTCTAGGTACCACGGGCATCCCGATGAAGCAGAGAAACTTGGTGAGCTGTGGGTGCTCTCTAAGCCAAAAAGAAGCTTGGTTGGTCGGGAAGCCGATAGAAAACAAATCGAGCCACCTCTGTCGAGCCTCGGTATCGTAAAGGAAGTCAAGAGATAGGGGAATGCCAAAGGCAAGTGCCGAGGTGCAATCAAGGATGATGGACAGAGCCATGGGCAATACATTGGTGGTGCCGGAGGAGGAGGCGGAAATTTGTGTGAGAAAAGGAGATAGGCAGTTGACCATTAGGTTCCTCATAATCTCTCGAATGTGAGGCGATGAACCTATGAACGAACGATTGTGTACGCCTCGAATGCGCCTGTGGCGGTGACGGTGCTCGGGGCCAAAGGACCGATGTAAAGGTGTTTAAAGTCCTGCTCTATTAGCAATAGCTCACCATTGAGCATACTACGGCATGCATAATTCTCCATAATTGGGACTTTGGAAGGTTCTACGTAGCAGAATGAGGTATACACACCCGTGGGTAGCCCAATATTCGTAAGATGGATGTTTGTCAAGATCTGCGGCGCCAATACCCCATACACAGTTCACAGCCTCTATGTCATTAATAGCCAGTTCCCGTGGCGCGAGTCGCACATACGGCCCTTTAGTGACAAAGGCTGTTGAGATGCTTTGAAAATCATTGCCACGGAGTCGCTGCCATTCAATCCAGAGTGACGTGAAACGGGCGAGCGGGTGAGCCACCGGAACAGAAGCAAACGGCGACAGAAAGAGGGGATACACGATATGTTTCCAAATTAATGCCGTGGCGACGATAGAAATAGATATTCCAGCCAAGAGCGAATACATCTTGAGAATGAGTAGTAAGTTGCTCGTTGAACAACCCACTGAAAAGAGTTTGTGATGGATTCGCTATT
>Ga0247812_10001792_pt1 | contig 12122 bp, 9 predicted proteins | sample UWRJL149409B1_FD_178011 | JGI IMG/M metagenome (GOLD analysis project Ga0247812, IMG submission 178011) | Plant litter microbial communities from Arlington Agricultural Research Station in Wisconsin, United States - UWRJ-L149-409B-1 | ecosystem: Environmental > Terrestrial > Plant litter >...
GTCGCTGCTTGGGCTCGCGAGTGTCATCGGGCCGGCCGTCGCGACGGGCAACACCGTTGTGGTCGTCGCGAGCGAGCGGGCGCCACTCTCGGCGATCAGTCTCGCCGAAGTGCTCGCCACGAGCGACGTGCCCGGCGGAGTCATCAACGTGCTCACCGGGTCGGCGGGCGAGATCGCTCCCTGGCTCGCGAGTCACGCCGACGTCAACGGTCTCGACCTCGCGGGCGCCGGCTCGTCAAGCTCTGGCGACTCGACCTGGGTCGATCTGCAAATCGCGGCGGCCGAAACGCTGAAGCGGGTGCTCCCGCCGGTTTCCGGCATCCCCTCGCGCTCGATCGACCGCATGCTCGCCTTCACGGAGACGAAAACCGTGTGGCACACGAAGGCGATGATCTGAGCGGATTCCCAGACTGAGTCCCGACTCGACCACCTCGCAGCCTCGGGTCATAGCCTCGTGCCATGACCAAGAAAATTCTCGTCACCGGGGCCACCGGCTATGTCGGCGGCCGTCTCGTTCCGCGGCTCATCGAGGCCGGACACGACGTTCGGGTTGTCGTCCGGAACGCCGGTCGCCTTCGCGACGTGCCGTGGGGAAACGACGTCGAGATTGTCGAGGGTGACCTGACGGATGCCGGGGCGGTCCGCGAGGCAGTCGCCGATCGCGAGGTGGTCTACTACCTGGTGCACTCCATGGCGTCGACGGGTGACTTCGAGACGACCGAGCGTGAGATCGCACAGACCGTTGCCACCGAGGCGAAGGCCGCGGGCGTCGGGCGGATCGTCTACCTCGGCGGGCTCCACCCGACGGAGGGCGAGCTCTCGCAACACTTGCGTTCCCGCACGGAGGTCGGTCGCATCCTGCTCGACTCCGGAACACCGACGATCGCGTTCCAGGCCGGCGTCGTCATCGGTTCGGGCTCGGCATCGTTCGAGATGATCCGGCACCTCACCGACGTGCTCCCGTACATGCCGGCGCCCAAGTGGGTGCGCAACTTCATCCAGCCGATCGCGATCCGCGACGTGCTCTATTACCTGGTCAAGGCCGCCGAGGTCGATGGCGAACTCAACCGCACCTTCGACATCGGCGGACCCGACGTTTTGCGCTACGGCCAAATGATGAACGGTTATGCGGTCGAGGCCGGACTCCCGCAGCGTCCGATCGCGTCGCTGCCGGTGCTCACGCCGTGGCTCGCGGCGCAGTGGGTCAACCTGGTCACTCCGATTCCGCGCTCGCTCGCCGTGCCGATCGTCTCGTCGCTGCAGTTCGACGCGGTCGCCCACGAGAACGACATCCGCGATCACATTCCCGACCCGGAGGGTGGCCTCACCCGCTACCGTCGGGCCGTGCACCTCGCGCTCGAGAAGGTCAGCGCCGGCGAGGTCGAGACCAGTTGGCAGAACTCCGCAATCGCCGGAGCCCCGAGCGACCTCCTGCCGAGCGACCCGGACTGGTCGGGACACACGGTCTACACCGACCTGCGCGAGCAGCACACGACGGCGAGCCCCGAAGAGTTGTGGAGAGTCATCGAGGGCATCGGCGGCCAGAACGGCTGGTACTCGTTCCCGCTGGCCTGGGCCATTCGCGGCTGGGCCGACAAGATCGTCGGGGGAGTCGGACTCCGCCGCGGCCGCCGTGACGCCGTCCACCTCGCACCGGGAGATGCACTGGACTTCTGGCGCGTCGAACAGCTCGACCGCGGGCACTCGCTCCGGCTGCGGGCCGAGATGAAGGTTCCCGGAAAGGCCTGGCTCGAACTGTCGGCCGAACCCGACCCCAACGGTGGCTCGATCTACCGACAGCGTGCGGTGTTCTTCCCTGCCGGTCTCGCCGGTCGCCTCTACTGGTTCTCAATCCTGCCGTTTCACGGCGGCATCTTCTCCGGCATGGCCAACCGCATCACCGCGGCCGCCGCAGCGGACTCGAAAGCGCCGCCGCTGAAGTCGTAACGCGAATCAGACGCGCTCGATGAGGCCCGCGTAGAACTCGATTCCGCGCAGCCAGGTACTGAGGTGGATGCGCTCGTTGCGGGCGTGGAGCGTTGCGCGCTCGTCCTTCGACATCTGGAACGGGCTGAAGCGGTAGACGTGGTCGCTGATCACCGTGTACCGACGGCTGTCGCTCGCGCCGAGCTGGATGTACGGCGACACAAGCGTGCCGGGGTAGGTGAGCTCGACCTGCGACGCGATGAGATCCCAGGCCCGCCCGGTCGAGGGAGACACGGGTGACGGCTCAGAGCTCTCGAGCACCTCGATGGTGACCGCGTCATCCCGCACGGCACGGCGGATGTGCGCGACGGCATTGTCGACCGACGAGCCGACCGCGACCCGGATGTTGACGGTCGCGGTCGCGCGTTCGGCCAGCACGTTCGCGGCGGCACTGCCGCTCAGGCGGGTGACCGCCTGGGTCGTTCGCACGAGCGCGTTGGTTTCATCGCCGAGACGGGTGAAGACCCGCAGCAAAAGTGGCTTGGTCAGCCAAAGGTTGCGGAACACGACACCGAGTGGCCCTCTCGCGTGCGCGCCGAGTCGCGTGATCATCTCGATGTTGGTCGGTGAGAATCGTGCGGGGAATGGTTTTGCCGTCACCCGCGTGATGGCGCGCGCGAGCCGGGCGGTCGCGGTGAGGCGCGGGGGAGTCGAGGCATGCCCACCCACCTGTTCGACCGACAACAGCAGGGTTGTGATCCCCTTTTCGCTCACACCGACGTAGGCGACCGGCTGGCTGACGCCGGGAAACACACCCTCGGCGATCGCGCCGCCCTCGTCGATGACAATCGCCGGACGGATGCCACGTTCCGCGAGTACGGCGACAACGGCTGCCGCCCCGTTCCCCGCGGTTTCCTCGTTGTGCCCGAAGCTCAGATAGATGTCGCTGGCCGGCACGAAGCCCGCGGCCGCGTGACGCTCAACCGCCTCGAGCACGCTCACGAGTGCGCCCTTGTCGTCGAGGGTGCCGCGCCCCCAGACGAGCGTGTTGTCACCCTCGCCCACGATGGTCGCGGCGAACGGCGGGTGCTCCCAGCCCTCGTCATCTGCTGGCACAACGTCGTAGTGGGCCATGAGAACCGTTGGGGCACCGTCGGAAAGCCCCTTCCAGCGGTACAGGAGGGAGTGCCCGGCGATGATCTCGAGATCCAGCGCGTTGTGCAGTGCGGGGTACAGCCGCGCGAGTTCGGCGATGAACAGGTCGAACGCGGCCCAATCCGTCTGTGACTCGTCGGAGTGCGAGATCGTGGGGATTCTGAGCAGCGTTTGAAAGCGCTCAACGGGGCCGTCGGTCATGCCACGAGCCTATCTACGAGTGCGCTCGCCCAGTCGCCCGTTCAGTGCCGTTTTGCCGCCGCGCGATAGCGAAAACTGTCAAGGGGTACGGGGCCGGAGATTCGGCGGGGGTCCGGCGGGGTTAGGCTCGTCCGATGGGAAGAAATAGCCGACACAGCGCCACGTCATCCGCGAGCATTCGCAGCGGAGTGTCCGCCATCGTCACCGACACCGTCACACCCCGTGAAGCAATGCTCGAAGACCTGCTGTTCGTACGCACCGTTCTCGAGAATGCCGGTGTGGAATTCCTGCTCGTTCACGGTAACGACGAGCGCCCGGTGATCGCCGTCGACGCTGCCGACGGTGACGTCATCCGCGAGGCCCTCGTCGGCGCGATGGCGGCCGAACCCTTCATGCTCAAGACCGATCGCAAGAAGTCCGGCCCCGCCGTACTCGTCGCCGACGGGCTGCTCTCGATCGGCCCAGACGACCGGGCCTTCGTGCTGTACCGCGCACGTGTGGCGCCGATCGGCGGACTCGCTCTCGGCGCGTCATCCGGAGTCCGCCTCGAAATCTGGGAGTGGAACGACGACCAGGTCATCACCCCGACCGAGAGCGCGTTGACCCGCTTCGAAATTCCGCGCGATGAGATCACCATCGTCGACATCGAGCGCTACGGACTGACCTGGCGCACGATCGAGCCGATGTTCGTGCAGACGTCGTCGGATGTCCCGTTCGACATCGACCTCGTCTTCTCCTGGGTAGACGGCACCGACATCGAATTCCAGCGCGCGCGTGCACGCCAGATGCAGAGCTACGTCGTTGGTGAGGGCGATGACCACGAGGCGCGATTCCGCCAGCTCGACGAACTGCGTTACGCGCTCCGCTCGGTGAACATGTTCGCGCCGTGGATCCGCCGCATCTTCGTCGTCACCGATTCCCCTCGTCCGCACTGGCTCGACGATCACCCCAAGGTCACGATCATGCGGAGCGAAGACTTCTTCGCCGACCCGTCGGTGCTGCCGACGCACAACTCGCAGGCTGTCGAGAGCCAGCTGCACCACATCCCCGGCATCGCCGAGCACTTTCTCTACTCCAACGACGACATGTTTTTCGGCCGGGCTGTCTCACCGTCGATGTTCTTCTCGCCGGGCGGGGTATCGAGCTTCATCGAAGCAACCACCAGGATCGGTCTCGGATCGGCGAACCCCGCGCGCAGCGGCTTCGAGAACGCCGCACGCGTCAACCGCGAACTGCTCCGCGAGCGATTCGGCGTGACGATCACCAACCACCTCGAGCACTGCGCAGCCCCGCTACGTAAGAGCATCATGGCTGAACTCGAGAGCGAGTTCAGCGAGGACTTCTCCCGAACGGCCGCGAGCCGATTCCGTTCGCGCACCGACATCTCGGTGACGAACTCGCTGTACCACTACTACGCCCTGCTCACCGGTCGCGCGGTCACGCGTACCGACGCGAAGGTGAAGTACGTCGATACGACCATGCGCTCTGGGCTCGTGCAGATGGAAAAGCTGCTCATCAAGCGTTCGTTCGACATGTTCTGCCTCAACGACGGCAGCTTTCCGGAGATCTCGGCCGAGGAGCGCGCCGTTGCGGTGCGCAGCTTCCTCGACGGCTATTTCCCGGTGGCTGCTCCGTGGGAGAAGCCGGCGCAGGGCATCACCGCAGCGGCGAGCCCAGCCCCAGAAGCTATTTAGAGCAGAGAAGCTATCTAGGCCAGAGCCAACTACTTGGCTGGAACGATCGTGACCGGCACGACATCGCGAATGATGTCGAGCGGCACCGTCAGTACGGTCTCTTCGTCGACGAACGTCGCGGTCGACGGCGCAATGCGCACGCCCTCGCGTCGCAGAATCGTCGCCGTTTCCTCCGCGCTGACGTAGCTGACCTGCGCGTACTGTCCGAGCGGTACGACCGAGTGCAACACCGTGTTCTCGTAGACGTGAACGAGATTGAAGCCCTGCGCACCGGCGCGAGCGCGAGTGCCGCCGACGGGGACGTTGAGGTCTTGTGTGTAGCAGGTGGCCGACGCGACAGAGACGGGAATTCCCGCGAAGGTCGCGGTCGAGGAGTAGTGCAGGTGGCCGGCGATGATGCTGCGTACGTCGGTGCCCTGGATGACCTCGGCGAGGCCGTGCTGGTCGCGAAGTTCGACCATTACCGCAAGATCGAGGACACTCGGGATCGGCGGATGGTGCATCGCGAGGATCGTGCCGTGCGGAGCCGGACTCGACAGCTCTTCGGCGAGCCAGTCGAGCTGGTCGTCTGACACTTCGCCGTAGTGGTGACCGGGGACGGTCGAGTCGAGAGCGATGATGCGCAGGCCGTTGACCCAGTGCACGCGGTCGATCGGGGCCGTGCTCGGCGCGAGGTCGAGCAGCTGCTCGCGGAACACCGCGCGGTTGTCGTGGTTGCCCATGACCCAGATCACGCGTGCACCGAGCCGCTCGGCGGCCGGCTCGACGATCGAGCGAAGCGCGGCGTAGGCCGCTGCGTCTCCGACGTCGGCGAGGTCACCGGTGAAGACGATGGCTTCCGGGCGACTGCCGGAGGCTTCGAGCTCTTCGAAGAGCTGGCGAAGGAGCTTTTCGCTGTCGACGGCTCCGTAGAGGTCGCCTTCCGTCACGAAATGCGTGTCGCTGAGATGAAGGATGAAGTGGTCCGGTCGAGGATATTCGGCCGTTCTGAGGCTCATGACAACCAGCCAATCAGATAAATACTGGGAAGAACGCCAACGCGCCATTGCGAGTCGGTAAACAATCGGGGGTTTTTGGCCATCCCGACGCGTCTGCGGTGACCGGTCATACTCGCTATTCGTCGCGGGCTGTAGCAGAGATTGGTTGCGGCGCTGCGCGGGTACCCTTGGGTGGTGACGAGTTATCCGACGCCGGCGTTCCGCCGCATTGCCCTTGCCCCCGGGATTGTCGCGGCGATCGCCGCTCTCGCGGGCGTTGCGCTCGTCGGCGGCGACGGCTTTACCATCGTCCGGTACGCGATCGCCATCCTCTCGCTCATCATCGCGTGGTTCGCTTACCAGGCAAACCAGTGGTGGTGGATTGGCATTCTCGTCATCGTCGCCATCATCTGGAACCCGGTTGTACCGGTGAACCTCGAGACGGGAACCTGGCTGGTGGCCCACTATCTGGCGGCCGCGGTGTTCATCGCCTGCGGCATCCTGATCAAGGTACGCAACCCCGAGGATCGCAACGCCGCACGGCGCTGATTGCTCGCTGAGAAATATTCGGCGAGAGCGAAATACCTGTGGATTAGCGCAGGTGTCGCCTGAAAACGGCGTACACTGCTATCAACACCCTCCCAGTCCACCAGTCGCCTCGCGGCTGGGTCTGGAACTGATCGGAGGCGTGTTGTCCCACGGTTATTCAGAACCATTCGGGCCTCGCCCGGATCACCCGTTGACCGGTTGCACCCACATCCATACCTGTCTTTACCCGAACCAGCACAGCCCGTCGCACAGCCCTCCGAGATTTCACGAGGACCCGGCGGACGCCTGAGGAGAACAATGGCCGAACAGGGCCAGCGCCAAAAGCGCCAGCGCAGCGGCGGATCACCGTCGTCGCAGCGTCGATCCAACCAGCAGCGCCGCGTGCGCACCGGAGACGACGCGGGAGTCATTCCCGTACTCGCCCGTGCCGCTCGCGAAGTAGAAACCGCCGTGCAGAAGGGGCCGCTCAAACCGGCCAACCGTGCGAGATTCCAGGTCGCGACCCTGCTGCTTCGCGAGGAGCGCGCGCGTGTCAAGACCGACGCGACTCTCACCGACGCCGAGCGTGCCAACGAGCAGAAGCGCCTTGACGGTCTGGCCGGAATCCTCGCCAAGACGGCGGCCCGCGACACGAGCCTCATCGCCATGCTCGCCGAAGACGCACCGGTCACCGCGGCAGCCAAGGCGCTGCGCCGCGACCTGCTGATCGACGCCGGAGTCGAGCTCAGCCCCGACGAGCTCATCATCACGACCGAACCGAAGCCCGTCGACAAGACCATCGAGAAGCAGGTCGTTCCGCAGTCTGTTCGCCAGATGCAGATGTCTAACCCGTTCCTTGCCCCCGATTTCAGCGCACTGCAGCCGAAGCCGGTCAACACCAACCGCCTCGGCAACTGGGAGCTCATCGAGCCGCTGTTCCGTTCGTTCGAGTACGGCGCAGGCGGGGGAGCGGCGAGCATGGACCTCCCGGAGGCCCAGTCGCTGCAAACTCCCGGCGGAATCGAACTCATGCGTCACCAGGCCCGCTTCGTCGAAGAGGTCAAGCACGGTCACCGCACCTTCCTGCTCGCCGATGAGCCGGGACTCGGCAAGACCGCGCAGGCACTGCTCGCGGCATCCGTCTCGAACTCCTACCCTTTGCTCGTCGTCGTGCCGAACGTCGTCAAGACGAACTGGGCGCGCGAGGTCGAACTGTGGACGCCCGGACGCACCGCGACCGTCGTACACGGAGACGGCAAAGACGTTGATGCGTTCAGCGACGTCGTCATCGTCAATTACGAGGTTCTGGACCGCCACGTCGGCTGGCTCGGCCGCTTCGGGTTCAAGGGAATGGTCGTCGACGAGGCGCACTTCATCAAGAACCTCAAGAGCGAGCGCTCCAAGAACGTTCTCGCCCTGAGCCGCAGCATCCGTGCCGCCCAGCCGCGCGCGCTGCTCGTCGCCCTCACCGGTACACCGCTCATCAACGACATCGACGACTTCCGCGCGATCTGGCAGTTCCTCGGCTGGATCGACGACAAGAAGCCGCTGTCGACGCTCATGGGCAAGCTCGAAGACACCGGGCTCACCCCGGCCGACTTCGGCTTCTTCGCCGAAGCGCGCCAGGCCGTCATCGACATGGGTATCGTCCGTCGCAAGAAGGTGGATGTCGCGGCCGACATTCCCGCCCGTCGCGTCGCCGACATCCCGGTCGAACTCGACGACGACCTCGGCCGGTCGATTCGCGAGGCCGAGGCCGCGCTCACCGCACGGCTGCTCGCCACCTACCGCCGGGTCCGCGCGCTCAAGCCGGATGCCGCGACCGACGACCTCGTCCGAGTCGTGGCTCACGCCGAGCTCGACGAGTCGAAGGGCGCCAAGACCGCCGACAACGTCTTCACCATGGTTCGCAAGATCGGCCAGGCGAAGGCCGGGCTCGCGGCGGACTACACCGCGCAGCTCGCCCGCAACGTCGGCAAGGTCGTCTTCTTCGCGAAGCACATCGATGTCATGGATGCCGCTGAGGCGGCGTTCGCGAAGGCCGGCATCAAGTCGGTGTCGATTCGTGGCGACCAGTCCCCGAAGTCGCGCCAGGCTGCCATCGACTCGTTCAATAACGACGCCGACGTGCAGATCGTGGTCGCGTCGCTCACCGCGGCCGGTGTCGGCCTCAACCTGCAGGCCGCGTCGAACGTCGTTCTCGCCGAGCTGAGCTGGACGAGCGCCGAGCAGACCCAGGCGATCGACCGCGTCCACCGCATCGGACAGGAACTCCCGGTCACGGCCTGGCGCATCATCGCCGCACACACGATCGATGCGCGTATCGCCGAACTCATCGACAGCAAGGCCGGCCTTGCCGCCCGCGCGCTCGATGGCTCAGACGTCGAGGTTGCCGCAGAGTCGAACATCCAGCTCGAGGCTCTGATGAGCCTGCTGCGGGATGCCATCGACGAATAGAGGCAGCGGATCGGGCGCATTCCGCCGCGGCTCGGCTGTGCTGAGTCACAACAAGCTGTGCTGAGTAAAAAACAACAGTGCTGGTCAGGTCCCCATTAAGGACGACACCCAGACTGGGGGGAGCGCGCCGCGCGACGAATCTTATAGATTCTTCACATGCACTAGTCGGGGGACTAGGGACGACGGTGACCACGGGCTGAGCTTGAATCGCAGGGGGCGAATCAGGTTCACAGAAGCCGGTGGACACCGTCGTCTTTGCTATTTAACCGGCTGTTTTTCTAGCGGCCGGCGCCGAGGGCCGCAGCAATCCCCGCGATCTCCGCTGGTCCGACGCGACAACAGCCGCCGATGATGGTTGCGCCGGCGGCGTACCAGTCGCGAACGAGCGATGCGGGAAATCCGGCTTGCCCCATCCACTGGCGATTCTTGGCATCCCACTGCTCTCCGCTGTTCGGGTAGACCACAATGGGCTTCGAGGTGACGGCGCGAGCAGCCTCGATTGCCCCGGTCACGTCGAGTGGGTCGGAGCAGTTGATGCCGACCGCCACGACCTCTTCCACGCCGTCGGCCAGCGCGAAAGCGTCACGGAGGGTCTCGCCCGACCGCAGTACGCCCATCGCGGCCGTCACGGCCAGCCAGGCGGGCTTTCCGAGGCGCGGCAGCTCCGACAGCACAGCCTCGATCTCAGCGAGGCATGGAATCGTTTCGATGGCGAGAATGTCCGCGCTGCTCGACGCGAGCACCTCGAGCCTCGGGCGGTGCCAGGCGCGCAGCTCGTCAACGCTTTTGCCGTAGTCGCCGCGATACTCCGAGCCGTCGGCGAGCATCGCTCCATAGGGGCCGACGGATGCCGCGATCCACAGGTCGTCGTGGGTATCCGGGTTCGCGGCGAGGTGATCCGTGCGAGCGAGCTCGACGAGGTCGACGCTGAGTGTGAGCAGTCGGTCGGTCTCGGCACGGTCGAGGCCGATGGCGGCGAGCCCCTCGTAGCTCACCTGATACGACGAGCTGATGCCGATGCGAGCACCGGCGGCGAAGAATTCGCGGTGGGCCTGACGGATGGCCTCCGGTTGCTGCACGAGCATCCGGGCCGACCACAGGCTCGACCCGAGGTCGTAACCGCTCTGTTCGAGCAGTGTGCCTAGGCCGCCATCCAGCACGAGCGGCGCGTGCTCGCTATTCGCGAGATACTCGGCAATTCCGGCTGCGGTGGACGGCATGCCTCAAGCCTAATCACGCCGCCCAGCATGTTGCGGCGTATGTCTCACGGTCGAGCGGGACCGTGCTTTGAGGCGTGCCCTGCTTCTGTAGATGCGCTGCCTCTAAAAATGACCCGTGGCGATCGCGATCTTCGTGATCCACTCGGGGAACAGGAATCCGGCACCGACAACGGCGCCGACGGCGAGAAGCCAGACGAGCAATGCACCGCCGGCATAACCGGACTGGCGCTTGACCTCGACCGTTCTCGAGATCAGGTACGCGAGCGGCGTCAGCAACAGCCACGCGGGCGATGCGGTGCGGAGGTGGCCGGCCGCGCTCAGCTCACGCTGGTCGCGTATGGCGAAAGCAATGGTCGCGACCGCGAAGATCACCACGAGGCCGCCCTGCATAAAGAGTGTGTAGAACTCCGCGAGATAGCTGACAACGCCGACGGCGACGCCGGCCATGAGCAGCGGAGTGATCGCGATGATCCATACCGAGAGCGTGTTCACGAGTGTCGGCTTGGTGACCGTGCCCGCTTTTGTTCGGGAGACCATGCCGAACGGCTGGTAGGCCTGGTTCGCGGTGCTGCTCTCGGAACTCGAGCCCGATCGCGCGGGAGACGCAGCGGGCATTTCAAAGAGGCGCTGCGGGCTGTCGGCCGCGGGAGCAGCTGAGCTCGGAGTCAAGAAGTGCTGAGGGATGCTGGTGGGGGCGACCGCTGCGGGGCGGGGTGCCGTGGCCGTACCGGCGTGGCCCTGGGTTGGCGCTGTGCGTGTGGCTGGTGCCGTCTGGGTCAGCGCAGTCTGAGGGCGAGCCGTCTGGTGCAGCGCTGTCTGGTGCAAAGCCGTCTGGTGCAGCGCCGTCGGAGCGGGAGCGGCTTGAGCCGGTGCGACCTGAGCCGGTGCAGCCACGGGAGCCGCGGCAAGGGCAGTGGCCTCCGGCGAACCGAGCGCGCGCAGCGGCTCGCGCAGTGCGAGATCTCCCGTCGTGGAGGGAGCGGGGTGCCAGCCGGGGATGCTCGTCGGCGGCTCGGAGGCTGCGGGAATCGTAGCCGCGGGTGCTGGCGCGGCTACCGGCGGAGCGAACGACGAAGGAGCAGCGGCGGTAGCGGAGATCGCCCCGCGCACCGGAGTTCCGGTGACGGCGATGGGCGGCGACATGACCGGCGGTCCGGCCTGCGCGAGAGTCGTGGGGAAGGCGGTCTGCGGTGTGGCAGCCGTTTCAGCGGGTGCGAACTGCGGCGGGGCGAACGACCGTGGCGCGAACTGCGGTTCCGGCTCGGCAAAGGGAGCGGGGGCGTAGGGGCGTGCCTGCGGCTGGGCGGATGCCGACGCATACGCCGGGGCCGGTGACGGGTTCACCTGCGGGGCGTAGCTGTGCGTGGCCGCGTAGCTGTGGGTGGACGGTGCTGAAGTGGACGGTGCTGAACTCGACGTAGCTGAAGAGGAGTGGGCCTGCGCGGGCGCCGGTACCGTGGCATCCGGGCGCTGCTCGCGAAGCTGGCGACGCGTCGGAAACGCGGTTGTCTCTGTTGCGGTCGCGGCGAGCTCGAACGCGTTGGGGGCGAGCGCTGACCGCTTCTGCCCGTCGGCGCCGACGGAAGACGCCGCATACGCCGCAGCGGTGCTCCGGCGCGGACCCGGAAGCGACGACAACGGAGTCGGGCCGGGGTGAAGCGCCGGCTCGGGGGTCGGCGCGACGTTGACCGTCCAGTGGTGGCCGTTCCACCAGCGCTGCTGGGGAAGGCCGTGGGGATCGGGATACCATCCTGCGGGCGTGGTGCTGTTCCCAGGATCAGACATAGCGTGATCGGACATAGCTGGACATTCTTTCCGGGCCGGGTGAACGCGAAAGGTGCTGCTAACAATATGCATTGCCGCCGGGCAATACTAGGGGAGCCAGTGCCCCAAAAGGGGGGTTTTAGGCCCTCTGACCACCATATTTAACACAAAGGTGACAAATCGACGACTGCGGGGGAGCG
>Ga0247812_10001794_pt1 | contig 12111 bp, 12 predicted proteins | sample UWRJL149409B1_FD_178011 | JGI IMG/M metagenome (GOLD analysis project Ga0247812, IMG submission 178011) | Plant litter microbial communities from Arlington Agricultural Research Station in Wisconsin, United States - UWRJ-L149-409B-1 | ecosystem: Environmental > Terrestrial > Plant litter >...
GCCCGCATCTTCGCGATGCCCGCCGTCACGAGCATCCGCTTCGACGCGGTGCCTGCCGTCGAACCCGGAGTCGGGACCGAGCCGTGGCGGCCCCGGCTGGCCGTCGGCACGCAGACGTGGGGGAGCGGGCAGGGCGTGGCGGCGCTGCTCGCGGGGCTAGCCGACACGCACCCGTCCGATCCCCGCCCGGCGTTCCGGGTGTCTGCCGACGACGGCTCGGGGGAGGCGACCGGCTACGTCGGCCTGCCGCCGGGATCGCCGCAACCCGACGACGCCCTCCCGCCCGCGGTCGTCGAGCTGCCGCCGGTCGATCCGGTGGTGGCGGCGGCTCGACTGGAGCGGGCGCACGCGCTCGTCGACGAGCTCTTCACCGAAGCGGATGCGCTGGCCCGCATCGCGGGAACCCGCAGCATCGAGACGGTCGCCTGCGCCGACGGCCGGGGCGAGCAGGTGCAGGCGCGCACACTCATCCCCGTCTTCCAGATCGCGGACTTCGCCGACCCGGCGTTCGACGCCATCACCGCGTCCTGGGTCGACCGGGGCTACATCCGTGCCGACCGCGCCATGGGTCGCGACTACTACGCGGCCGAGACTCTCGAGGAGCTGTCGATCCGCGGCACGGCCGAGGGGATCGCCATCACCGTGCTCAGCGCCTGCACCGCCTGAGCGCTCAGGCGCGCGCGAGGATCTCGCCGTGCGGCATCATCAGCCAGCCGTCGGGAGCGTCGCGCCACGCCCGCCAGGCGTCGGCGATGCCGGCGAGATCGACGCGGGTCGCGATGCCCTTGCCGATGGCATCGGCGGCGAAGGCCGACTCCGTAGCGCGGGTGGCCCAGCTGTCGCCCCACCAGGCGCGTTCATCGTCGTCGGCGAAACACCAGACGGATGCGCTGCTGGCGATCTCGGCGAATCCGGCCTCGATCGCCCAGCCGCGCAGGCGGCGCCCGGCGTCGGGCTCGCCGCCGTTGCCCCGGTGCACCTGCTGGTACACGTCCATCCACCTCTCGAGTCCGTCGGACTGCGGGGCCCAGATGGTGCCGTGGTAGTCGACCTCGCGCACGGCCACCACCCCGCCCGGCTTCGCCACCCGTCGCATCTCCCGCAGGGCGGCGACCGGATCGGCGATGTGCTGCAGCACCTGGTGGGCGTGGACGATGTCGAACTCGTCGTCGGCGAAGGGCAGCTCGTACAGGTCGGCGGTCGCGAACTCCGCATTGGCGAGCTCGCGCGACGCGGCGAGGGCGGTCGCCTGCTCCACGATCCCGGCGGCGGCGTCGATGCCGACCACGCGTCCCGGTGCCAGTCGGGCGGCGAAGTCGACGGTGATGGTTCCCGGCCCGCAGCCGACATCGAGCAGGGACCTCCCGCCCGCGAGCTCGGGGAGCAGGTAGGCCGCACTGTTCTCGACGGTGCGCCAGGTGTGGCTGCGCAGCACGCTCTCGTGGTGGCCGTGCGTGTACGTTGCGGAACGCGGGGCGGGGGAGCTCATGCTGCGAAACTAGCAAAACAGGGCCGCGCCCGCACAACGGAGCGGATGCGCCGGGTCGAGCCCGCCGCATCCGCTCCGTCGTCGAGGTGTGCGCGTGGATCAGGGAGCGGGGCTCACCTCGTCCCAGAGCGCGCAGCCGTGCTCGCCGTCGATCGTCGCGTGGCTGACGACGAGCGCGCTCGGGGCGACGAACTGCAGCAGCTCGCCCTGGCTCCGGTACCGCGGCCACTCGGGCGCGTACCGCACGTCGGGGCGGCCCGAGTCGGCGAAGCTCGACCAGTAGGCGATCATCTGGTCGGAGAGCTGCACCTGCTCGGTGCTGAACGGCAGCGCGGTTCCGAGGTAGTCCCAGAGGTAGCCGAGGTCGTTCACGTGGGTCGCCCCGAACGGGTAGTCGGTGCCCAGACGCCAGATCGAGGTGAAGGGGGGACCGTCCTTCTCGGCGAATTCGTAGGCGTAGGTCTTCGTGTCCGCCGCCATCCGCTCACGCAGTGTCTGATCACGGCACGCCCGCTGGTCGCTGAGCACGTCGCCCCACGCCACCGTGGGGGAGGCGTAGGCGTCGGCCGGGTAGGCCGCCGCGACCCGGGCCGCGGCGGTCGGATAGGCGGTCGCGATGAGGTCGGCGAGCATCTGCTCGGTGACCGGGTTGCCGACGTAGTCGTACGAGCCGAAGACGCTCTGCTGCGACTCGTCCGCAGTGCCGCCCACGATGACCGGCAGGCGGGTGAGCCTGCCCGCCTTCAGCAGTTCGAGCGGATCGCTGGGGAGCACCGCGTCGCCGAAGACAGGTCCGCTCTGGCGGGCCACGGTCTGCGCCGCGAGCACCTCGGCGGGTGTCTTCCCTCGGAGGCACTCGAGCTCGGGCGCCGGATCGGCACATCCGATCTGCGTGGCGAACTGGGCGCCCGAGGTGCGGGCGGCCTCCGGCGTGCGCGCCGAGCAACCGCCGCTGTGCAGGACAGCGCGGTCGAACAGGCCCTCCGCCGACGGCGAGGCGAGCTGCGCGCAGGTGTTCGAGGCACCGGCGGACTGCCCGGCGAGCGTCACGTTCCTCGGGTCGCCGCCGAACGCGCGGATGTTCTCCTCGACCCAGGCGAGCGCCGCCTGCTGGTCGAGCAGGCCGAAGTTGCCGGCTGCGCCGTCGGGGTTGTCCGCCTCGAGCCCGGCGGTGTCGAGCCAGCCCATTGCTCCCACCCGGTAGTTGATGGTGACGAAGACCACCTCGCTCTTGGTGATGAACTTGGTGGGGTCGGTGTCTCGGCCGGCTCCGGCGACGTTGCCTCCGCCGTGATTCCAGACGAACACCGGCAGCTTGCTCGAGGACGGCTCGCTGGGCCGGTAGACGTTGAGGTACAGGCAGTCCTCGTTGAGGGTCGGCTGCTCGTAGCCGGGGTCCCATCCGGTGCCCTGTGTGCACGAGCCGCCGAACCCGGTGGCGTCGAGCACACCGTCCCACGGGGCGGCCGGCGCAGGCGCCTTCCACCGCAGCTCGCCGACGGGCGGTGCCGCGTAGGGGATGCCCGTGAACGAGGTGACCATCGCGGTCGCCTCGCCCTGCACGTCGCCCTTGTCCGTGGAGACCACCGGATAGTGGTCCCGGTACCCCTCGTCGGGATCGTGTGCCGCGGGCGCACCCGCGATCGCCGCGCCGACCGGCACCGCGGTGGCGACCGCGAGGGCCGCTGCCATTCCAGCGGCGAGCCACAGCCGGGCTCTCCTGGTGATCTTCATTGAATACCTCCGCTTCAGGCGGCACGGAGCCCGCACGCGAACGCCGTCGCCGCTCCTCTGCCCCGGCGCCGTTGCCGGAGCGGTGGCGAGTGCCACTGGGCGAGAATCTACAGTTCTGCATTCGCCTGGTCGGCGAGGTAGCGCGCCGTCGTTGGTGAGGCGTACTCTTCCCGCGACCGGGGCGTGGTGGCGCTACGTGCGCGGTGGTCCGTCGTCGTCCGGAGCGTCGGTGGGCTTCTTCCGGGCGGAGATCCCCATCGCGAGGAATGCGATCCCGAGCGCGATGAAGGGCAGGCCGAGAGCGGCACTGTCCATGGTGATCATGAAGACGACACCCACGCCCGCGAATACGACACCGAGCGCCGGGTAGGTGCTCTGCTCGTCCTTGCCGGTCGTGTCCTTCTCCTGCTCGCCCGAATCGCCCATGCATCCACGCTACGCAGCGGCGCGGGGGTGCGACTCCGTCGCATGGCGGAGATCTCGGGGGCGGTCGTTCCCGCTGCTCTGGGCGGAATTCCAGCCCGTGCGGGCCCGGTGGGCCCTACGGTCGAGGAGGCGGCTCGCGTGGCGGACCGTCGACGACCCGAGGAAGGAACTCCCGATGGAACTGGTCTTCGTCCACGGTGCTCTGGTGCGCGACGGGCAGTGGTGGTGGCAGCGCAGCGCCGACCTGCTTCACGAGCGCACCGGGATCCGCAGCCGCGCTCTCGCTCTGCCCTCCTGCGGCGAGACGGAGCCCGGACAGATGAGCGGTGGGCTGGTCGCCGATGCCGCAGCGCTCCGACGCGAGCTCGACGGCATGGACTCCGCCATCGTCGTCGGACACTCCTACGGCGGAACCGTCATCGCGGAGGCCGGAGCACACCCGGCGATCGCGCACCTGCTGTACATATCGTCGTACCTGCCCGAGATCGGCCAGGCGCAGGCTGCGATCATGAGCGGGGAGAGCGACCCGGTGTCGATCGGCGACAACGGAGACGGCACGCTGGGCCTCTCCGGCTACGACTCCACCTCCTTCGGCGCCCGATTCCTCCAGGATGCAGACGACGAGGCGCAGCGGCAGGCGTGGGGCCGCGTGACCGCGCAGGCCGCCGCGGCGTTCACGACGCCGACCAGCGCCGCCGGCTGGCAGGGGGTCGACTCGCGCTACGTCGTCTGCGGCGAGGATCGCAGCACGTCCGTAGGACTGCAGCGGATGCACGCCGCGCGTGCCATCCGCTCCGTCGAGCTTCCGACCGGCCACCACCCCTTCATCTCGCGCCCCGACCTCGTCGTCGAACAGGTGGAGGCCCTGCTCCACCCCGCATGACCGGCGCGACCGACAACGACGAAGGCCCCGACGATGTTCGTCGGGGCCTTCGTCGTAGTGGGGGACGCTCTACTTGAAAACGTCCTTGATGTTCTCGCCTGCCTGCTTGGCGCTCGCCTTGGACTGGTCGTTGCGACCCTCCTGGGCGGTGTCGTGGTCGTTGGTCGCCTTGCCTACGGCTTCCTTGGCCTTACCGGCTACCTTCTCGGCGGCGTTCTGAATCTTGTCTCCAGCACTCATCGTGTACCCGCTTTCTCTGGTTGTGGTGTCTTCGACGGTACGCCGATCCGGCCTGTGAAGACCCCTCATTGCGGTGGCGACGATCGCGCGCTACGGCCCACGACTGTCCGTGCGTTCAGGGCTGACCGTCCGTACGGCCGGGGCGGTCGCGAGTCCCGCTCGGAACGATTGGGGCAGCGGATGAATCCGCCTCTGAGAAGCACACAGAAAGGACACGAGATGCATCAGAACACGTCACCAGCGGGGGATCGGACCGCGAGTCCACGCCGCACGGCCCGTACGATCGTCGCGGTCACGGCGGCGGCGGCGCTCGTCGTCGGCGCCGTGGCGTTCGGCGCCTGGAGCCGCGTCGACGGCGCCGCGACCGCCACGACGCCGCTGACCGAACGGCTGCAGAGCCTGGTCGACGCCGGGTACCCGGCAGCGCTCGCAACCGTCACCGATACGGACGGCGACCACGTCGACGTCGCGGTCGGGGAGGGCGTCATCGATTCGGGCGACGAGCCCGCGGTCGACGGCGAGGTGCGCATCGCCAGCAACACCAAGATGTACATCGCCACCATCGTGCTGCAGCTCGTCGACGAGGGGCTCGTCGAACTGGACGAGCCGATCGAGACCTACCTGCCCTCGCTCGTCTCCGGCGGAGGGATCGCCGGGACGGACATCACCGTGCGGCAGCTGCTGCAGCACACGAGCGGGCTGCCGGAGTACGCGGACCAGGTGGCCGCCGACGCCTTCGGGGTGCAGGACGTCTACATCTCTCCGCGCGACATGCTCGACGTCGCCCTCGAGAAGCCGGCCGTCTTCGCACCGGGGGAGCGGTGGGAGTACAGCAACACCAACTACCTCACGCTGGGACTGCTGATCGAGCGGATGACCGAGCGGCCGCTGTACGAGCAGGTTGACGAGCGCATTGTGGAGCCGCTCGGGCTGCAGCACACCTACCTGCCGGTTCCGGGCGAGCGGGAACTGCGCGGGGACCACCCGCTGGGCTACCACCTCACCGACGACGGGGAGCTGCGCGACATCAGCACGATGGATCCGTCGTTCGCCTGGTCGGCCGGTGCGATCGTCGCGTCCCCGAGCGACCTCAACGCCTTCATGCAGGCGCTGCTGAACGGCGAGCTGCTGAGCGAAGCGAGCCTCGCCGAGATGAAGACCACCGTGCCCGCGGGCGACGAGCTCTGGCCGGAGGCGACCTACGGGCTCGGGCTGCAGAGCTATCCGCTCAGCTGCGGTGGCGTGGCCTGGGGACACGGCGGCGACATTCCGGGAACCCAGACCCGCAACGCGGTCGGCCCCGACGGGACCGCGGTCACGATCGCCGTGACGGCGTTGCCCTGGGCGGTCGTCGATATGACGGATGAGGAGAAGCTGCTCGAGCAGTACCGGATCGTCGTCGACGCCCTCGACGAGACACTGTGCGACTGAACGGGTCGCTCACGGCGGGCCTCCGGCGCACCGTCGGGCGCCCGCCGTGGTTGACTCGGGGCATGCCCACGGTCGGATCGAAAGCCACCGGACTGCGTTCCGCAGCGTCGCGACTGCGCTCGGCGGTTCCGCCGGCCGTGGTGCTCGCGCTCGCCGCCGGATACCTGGCCGCCGACCTCGGCGCGGCACTCGACGAACCCGCGGCAGGAGCGGTGCCGGCGTCGGTAACCGCGGGCCTCGTGGCGCTCCAGGCGCTCGCGCTGATTCTCCGTCGGCGGAACGCCGTGGCGGTCTTCGCGGTGGTCGTCGCGATCGATGCGGTACTGCTCGGCACCAGCGGGGGTGAGCTCGGTGCGGGAGCGCTCGCCGCGATGATCGCGAGCTACGCCCTGACCCGCAGCGGCGAGCTGCGCATCCGCTATCAGGTGCTCGTCTGCGGGGCCGTGACGACAGGGGTCGTGAGTGCGGTCGCCATGGCGGCGGTCGGAGCCTACCCGCTGGTGGCCGTCGTGGCGGTCGCCGTGGTCCGGCCGCTGCTGCAGTACGCGGCACCCGCAGTGCTCGCCGAGTTCCTCCTCGCTCGCGAGCGGCTGGTCGGGGCTCTGCGGGACCGTGCCGAACTGGCAGAGCGCGAGCGTCTACGCGATGTCGAGCGCGAGATCGTGGAGGTGCGCACCGCGATGGCCCGGGAACTGCACGACATCGCCGCGCACCACCTCTCCGGGATCATCGTCGGGGCGCAGGCCGCGTCCGCGCTCGTGACCACCGACCCCGACAGGACCCGGGCGATGCTCCGCACCGTCCAGCAGGATGCGCGCACCACGCTCGCCGACCTGCGTCGAACCGTCGGGCTGCTGAGGAGCGAGACCGCCGACACCACGGCATCGTCAGGGCAGCCCGCTCCGGTGCCGTCGCTCGAGCGGATCGCCGGGCTCGTGGAGACGGCGACCGGCCGCGGCCAGTCCGTCGTGCTGGAGGTCGTCGGCACGCCGGTCGCGCTCGGACCGCTTGCGGAGACGGCCGGGTACCGCATGGTGCAGGAGTCGCTCGCGAACGCGGCGCGGCACGCGCCCGGATCGCCCGGGCGGGTGCGCATCGAGTACCTGCCCGACGTCGTGCGCATCACCGTGCACAACGACGCTTCCAGCGCACCGGCCACCACACGCGACGAGCGGGACGACCGCGGCTACGGCATCCCCGGCATGCGGGAACGCGCCGACCTGGTCGGCGCACGCCTCACCACCGGACGCCTCCCCGACGGCGCGTGGAGCAACGAGCTCGAGATACCCCGCGAGACCGACCGGAGAGACTCATGATCAGGCTCCTCATCGCAGACGACCAGGCGATCGTGCGCGCAGGTGTCGCTGTCATCGCTGGAGCCGAGCCCGACATGACCGTCGTCGGCGAGGCCGCCGACGGGCTCGAGGCCGTGGCGATGGCCAGGGAGCTGCGACCAGACGTCGTGTGCATGGACATCCGCATGCCCGGCATGGACGGCATCGCCGCAACCCGGGCGATCACCGCCGACCCCTCGCTGAGCACCGAGGTGCTCGTCGTCACCACCTTCGACATCGACGAGGACGTGTTCGCAGCCCTCGAGGCGGGCGCCGCGGGTTTCCTGCTCAAGGGGGCGGAGGAGGAGACGCTGCTCGGTGCTATCCGATCGGTCGCAGCGGGGGAGGGGACTCTCGACCAGGCGCTCACGCGGCGGGTGCTCCGACGGTTCGCCGAGCGAGGCGCGGGTGCGCCTCGAGTGCTGCCGCCCGACGGGCATCCGCTCACCGCACGAGAACTCGACGTTCTGGGCCTGCTCGCCGAGGGACTCTCGAACGCGGAGATCGCCGAGCGGCTGTTCATCGAGTCGACGACGGTGAAGTACCACCTGGCGGGTCTGCTTCAGAAGATCGACGCCAGGGACCGACTGCAGGCGGTGCTCTGGGGGATCCGCTCGGGGCTCATCGACCCCTTCGCATAGCGCGTCGCCTCAGGCGTATGCCGGCTGGCTGATCTCCGCCCACACCGTGTCGAGCGACAGGTCGAGCACGGCCGCGATCGCCGCGATGGTCGGGAAGGCGGGGGTCGCGACCCGACCCGTCTCGATCTTGCGGAGGGTCTCCGGGGAGACTCCCGCGTCGATTGCGACCTCGAGCATCGAGCGCTCCCCGCGCGCCTGGCGCAGCAGCGTTCCGAGCCGCTGCCCGCGTTCGACGTCGGAGGGGGTGAGGGGCAGTCTGACCATGCTCCCGATACTAGTACGGGATAGTTAGACCGGTATAGTTATTGGAAAACACGGAGGGCCCCCGGAATGATCGAGATCTTGACCCCGGCAGAGATCGGACGCGCACGGGCGACCGGCGCTCTGGTCGCCGACATCCTCTACGCGCTGAAGGACCGAGCCACGGTCGGCACGAACCTCCTCGAGATCGATCGCTGGGCCAAGGCCATGATCCTCGAGGCCGGAGCCACGTCGTGCTACGTCGACTACGCGCCGTCGTTCGGGCGCGGGCCGTTCGGGCACTACATCTGCACGGCCGTCAACGACGCCGTGCTCCACGGGCTGCCCCACGACTACGCGCTCGCCGACGGCGACCTGCTCACGCTCGACCTCGCCGTCGTGCTGGACGGGGTCGCGGCCGACTCCGCCATCAGCTTCGTCGTGGGTGAGACGCAGCCCGCCGAGAGCATCGCGCTGATCGAGACCACCCAGCGCGCGCTCGCCGCGGGCATCGCGGCGGCCGTTCCCGGCGCCCGCATCGGCGACCTCTCGCACGCCATCGGTTCGGTTCTCACCGAGGCCGGCTACCCGGTGAACATGGAGTTCGGCGGGCACGGCATCGGCACCACGATGCACCAGGACCCGCACGTCGCGAACGACGGACGGCCCGGCCGCGGCTACAAGCTCCGCCCGGGACTGATGCTGGCGCTCGAGCCGTGGATCATGGCCGACACCGCCGAGCTCGTCACCGACGCCGACGGCTGGACGCTGCGCAGCGCGACGGGCGCCCGCACCGCGCACAGCGAGCACACGATCGCGATCACGCGCGACGGGGCCGAGATCCTGACACTGCCCTCCCCGTAACGGGCCCGCGCGTTGGGCGCCAGTTTGTGCGCGGGGCTACAGCTCGAGGTGTAGCCCCGCGCACGGACTGCAGCCCTACCGCTGGGGTGCGTCGGTCAGCCGGGCGTCATGTCGCCCGTCGCCGGGGTCCCGTTCACGTAGCCGTAGCGCAGGAGCACCGAGCCCTTCCCCGACACGGCCGGGGGTTCGAGCAGCTCGAGGGTCGCGGGCGGGCCGTCCGACTCGAACAGCCTCTTGCCCGCTCCGACCACGATCGGGTGCACCCAGAGGTTCAGGCTGTCGAACAGTCCCCGGGCGACGAGGGTGCGGGCGAAGTCGATGCTGCCGATGACGTGCACGTCGCGGTGCCGGTCGCGCAGGGCTCCCACCTCGGCGTCGAGGTCGTCGCCGAGCAGGTGCGAGTCGCGCCAGGTCAGCTCGGGGGTGCCGCGCGATGCGACGTACTTGGGGATCGACTCGAAGGCGCGGGCGATCTCGGCGTCGGGTCCGTCGAGCTGGTGCGGCCAGTAGGCGGCGAAGATGTCGTAGGTGCGTCGGCCGAGGAGGAGGGCATCGGTCGAGCGGATGCCGTCCATGATCTGCGCCCCGGCGATGTCGTCGATCAGCGGCGCCTGCCACCCGCCGAAGGCGAAGCCCCCCTCGGTGTCCTCGTCCGGCCCGCCGGGCGCCTGCGCGACGCCGTCGAGGGTGGTGAAGAGGTCGATCTGGATTCTGCCGGTCATGGGGCCTCCTTTTTCCCGCTCACCCTACGCATCCGCTCGTCCCCGTCCAATCGCTTGACGACGACTGCGACCGGGCATCCGCTTCGATAGTTGACAGTTAGAGACCTAACGGTTAGGTTTCTAACTATGAACGAGTCAGCCACCCCTCCGACCCATCTCGACCTGTTCCGCTGGATCGGGTGGGCGCAGCGCCAGGCGGGCGAGAACTGGGTGCGCGAGCGCGACCTCAGCCAGTCGCAGGCCTTCGTGCTCGGTTATCTGGTGCAGAACCCCGGAACGATCCAGCGTGACATCGCCCGGGTGAGCCGCACCAGCGCCGCGAGCGTCTCGAGCCTCCTGCAGGGGCTCGAGCGCCGCGGTCTCATCGACCGCCGCACCGAGGGCGCCGACGAGCGCACCAAGCGTGTCTTCGCAACCGCGGCCGGCAGCGAGCTCATCGCCGGATTCGCGGAGGCGATGCACGCCGCGGACGCCACGATCCTCGCTCCGCTGACCGAGGCCGAGAAGGCGACCCTGCTCACCCTGCTCGCGAAGGTCACCGCGCACCTCCCGCCTCCGGCCCGGTAGCGGCCCCCGCGGCCTCGCCGCAGCACGATCCACCCGCCACCCGGCGTCCGCCGGCGTGCGTACTTCCCCTCCCGCCGTGCCGGCGTTCGTCGGCGCGCCCGGAACCGCCCGAGAGGGCACCCCCTGCCCGGAAAGGAGCAGCTCATGAGCACGTCAATCACCCCCGAACCGAAGGTGGCCGCCGTCGGCAGCAACCGCTGGTTCCTCTCCTCCGCGCCGATCGTCAGCGCCCTCGTGCACCTCTGCGTGCCGATGGCGGCGGCGTTCATCGTGGGCGCCGTCTACAACCTCGTCAACGCGGGCTTCATCGGATCGCTCCACGACACCGCGCTGCTCGCCGCCGTCACCCTCGGCTCGCCGATCCTCGGGCTGGTGATGGCCGTCGGGAACGTGTTCGGAGTGGGAGGAGGCGCGCTGATGTCGCGGCTGCTCGGCGCCGCGGAGCACGAGCCGCACCGGGCGGGGCAGATCAAGCACGTCGCGTCGTTCTCCTTCTGGGGCGCGGTGATCACCGGGGCCGTGGTGGGCGGGACCGGTCTGCTCCTGCTGCAGCCGATCGTCGCCCTCCTCGGTGCGGACGCCGCGACGGCGCCGGCGACGGGCGCGTTCGTGGGCGTGATGCTCGCCTTCGTGCCCGCCCTCGCGGCGGCGGTCTGTCTCGAACAGCTCGTGCGGGCCGAGGGTGCCGCGCGCCAGGTGATGATCGGCCTCATCGCCTCCACGGTCGCGAACCTGCTCTTCGACGTGCTCTTCATCCTCGTGCTGCACTGGGGCGTCGCCGGGGCGGCCCTGGCGACCGGCCTCGCCAACCTCGGTGTCGTCGCCTACTTCGCCGTGTGGCTGGCGCGGCACAGCGAGCATGTGAGCCTCGCACCGCGCTGGTTCACCCTCTCCGCGGCGGTGACGCGGCCCGTCCTCGGCGTCGGCGTCGGCACCCTGCTGCAGTCCGCCTTCCTGATCGTCACCGCCCTCGTGCTCAACAACCTCGCGGCGGCCTACGGCGACGGCCCGCTCGCCGCCATGGGTGTGGCGGTGCGCATCGCGCAGGTTCCGGAGTTCCTGATCATGGGCGTCACGCTCGGTGTGCTGCCGCTTCTCGCGTTCTCCTTCGGCAAAGGGGACCGGGCCCGCCTCTCGTCCGCACTGCGGGCATCCGCCCTCACGGTGGGCGGCATCGCCCTGCTCTCCTCGGGGTTGGTGTTCCTGTTCCGCGACCAGGTGTTCTCGGCCTTCGTTGCGGACCCCTCCGTGCTCGCGATCGGCGTCGTCGTTCTCACGGCGCAGCTGGTGGCGATGATCGCGAACGGGTTCACCGGCCTCATCACCTCCGTGTTCCAGGCCACCGGACGCGCGCTGGCCGCCACCGTGATGTCGACGACGCAGGGTGTGCTGTTCATCCCGGTGGTGCTGCTCGGCAACCTGTGGTTCGGGCTGGCGGGCGTCATCTGGGCGCTCACCGTCACCGAGGTCGCGGTGCTCGTCGTCGGTCTCGTGATGTGGGCCGCGTCGCGACGGGCGATCGCCCGCGGCCTCGCCGAGG
>Ga0247812_10001796_pt1 | contig 12098 bp, 11 predicted proteins | sample UWRJL149409B1_FD_178011 | JGI IMG/M metagenome (GOLD analysis project Ga0247812, IMG submission 178011) | Plant litter microbial communities from Arlington Agricultural Research Station in Wisconsin, United States - UWRJ-L149-409B-1 | ecosystem: Environmental > Terrestrial > Plant litter >...
AAGAATTTGAGCAAAGAGCTAGATACACGCAATAATCCAGGAGAGGGTGGTTCTAAACAAGGTCGAAAAGTTACTAAAATGTGAGAATAGTGTATCACGCGTAGTGAACCATTTTGTAAAGAGCAAATCCGGGTATTTCCATTTCGCTACTCCGCAAAGCCACGCTTTTCTACGCCTGAAATGCTAAAAAACCCCGTTGTATGCATGAATATCCCTCAAACTCCAGTATGTGCAGATTCCTATGCTTCATAGCCGTGTTGGTCGTAATTCATAAGTTCACTCCCTAAGCTTTGTCCTTGATATCATCCTCAGGAAACTCTTGTTGAATAACTTTGTCACGTTGATCACCAAAAGTACCCTCCTTGAGCTATGAATAATCAAGTTAGTCGTGTTTTATGACCACGCGGAGTGAGGTAAGGATGTAGGGCCGGCCTACCTTGACGCCACCATCATCCTCATCATCGTCCTCCTCAGCATCCTTTAGAGCAGCGACCTCCCATGGTTTGAGTCGACGAGGAGAGAGAGGACCTGAACCCTTGTTTTTGAGGACTGTTGGCTCGATTTGACGGACATTCGGAACTTCTGCGCCAGACTCAATCAGCGCAACTGTCTCTGCGAAGCTTCGTTGGTTTGTGTTACCGGCAGATGGAGAGGAGTCGTCGACAGCAGACTCGAATGCGGTTGGATCAGCGACGAAGGCCTCGTATTCGTTGAAGTCAATGGAGAGGTTCTTTTCTCTGTTCCAGTAAAATACTTGGGCACGGTGGGTGAGAGATTCGACTTGATCAGGGGCTTGACTGGTTCCGAGGATTGCAGCGAGACCGATCTATGCAATATTAGCAAGTATTCGGTATTATAGGTAGGTCCTCGAGATTCAATTGCGGTATGAGGTGCTTACTTGATAGTTTGTGTCATTGTCCCAGTCGTACGCACGCATCTCCTTGAAGGCCTGAAGGTTTGCCATCTTTTCCTTGAAGTCAGAATCAAGTTCAAGGATGCCAGAGAAGAAGCCGTGGCGACGCGATCGATGGTGGTGTGGATTATTCGACATCTACAGTAAAGCTGAGCTTATCGTCTAGGATAAGGTGTGTTCGGCGTTAAGATTACAATGTACAGCAAATACCGTACATACAGTGTGAGAGTACTTAGTTAAGTCCGCGTCCTATAAGCAGGGGTTCCTTTTGGACTTGGCAGGCTGGTGAGCACGTGTTGCTGCCCTAACAGCCACTAGAGACTTGGCATTCGGCTCGGGTAAAAAGGGGAAAAGGGATTGGGGTGGCTGGTGGTTGAGACTGGGAGTCATGTGGTTCCAATAATGATGAGGCATGAGGCATGAGGCATGAGGCATGAAGGTTTCAACCAGACTGCCACGCTACAACCATGCTCGCTCTCTAACAAGTCCTTGTCTTGGGTCGAGAGTTCTCCGACCAACACATGAATTGCTAGTTAATTGAAACACTCTAGCACTCGTTATCATAAGATACGATTTGCTAGGAGTTGTGAATGAGAGACTATGAGGAACGCTTGTCTTATCCATAACTGTGAAATATCTTGAAAACGAGAAAGTGAGGTCAAATCCAAATTCCTCTTTGAGCCGAAGGATATATTTGTTTATCACATAATATAGCTGCAATTCAGTTTAGAATAGACGTGCCTTGTACGTACAGTACTACTCATGTTTCACTCTTGAGAATCACACCTATTATTATACTCCTCTTTGCTTTCTGTGTCAATTCAGGATTGCAGCCTCTAGCAAGGAAAAAGTGACTTAGACAAAGCTCATAGCAAAGTTGACGATTTGTAGAAGCAAGTACACATAGCCAGCACTAGGATGTTAGCAGCTACTGATTATTCTCAATTGTTCTCTTGAATGCCTTCAGCAGAATAAGTAAGCTGTTCTTATTTGATGAATATGTTATTTGATTGTCTGTGCTTGATCTCACTATGGTGAGATGTGACCAATTCAATAAAATCCAGAGGACAAACAGATTTATGGGATGTACTGTACCTATACGTTTGTGATTGTTAAATTTAAAATAGCAAGGCTGAGATGTGGATCAAGATAAAATGTTTGTGATTTGTTGCCTCACATGTAAGGCGGAATATTATCCTTAGCGAGTTAGAAGCTGAACCCAACCTCCCAATCCACACAAAACCACGACACGTCCAAACATTCTCTTCCTTTACAATCTATTGCGGCATCGCATTACCACCCCTTTTTACTTGTTTTCTTTCGCAATCCTCAAGTTGTAGCTTGCTGCGAGCTAGTCGCAGTATCATAATTGCGATGGCCGAGTTCATCGGGTCAGTCAGGCTGCAGTGCTCCTCCAAGAGAGCCATGCTGACGAGACAACAGTTCGAGAATATCCCTAGTATCGAAGAGTGACATTAGGTAGGTTGCCATGCGCTTCACATAATCAATGGAAGGATGAGCTAATCAGAAGCTAGATACGTGGGCACATTGCACGAAATCAATTCGGAAACCTCGACGGTTGCGCTTGAAAATGTCTCCTCATTTGGAACAGAAGATCGAAAGCCTCATGAAGAGATGATTCCTCCCTCGGATAACGTCTATGAATACATTGTCTTCCGTGGAAGTGATGTCAAGGATCTGAGAATTGAGGAGGCGCCAGGTGCCAAGGAAAACAAACCCCCATTACCACCCAATGATCCAGCCATTATGAGCAGTGTAAGTGCGCATATTCTCCCTTTTCATGACCTATATTGCGTCACTGTCTACTTTCAAATGATGAAAAATTCCGGATGTTAACCAAACTATTCTCCGAGAGCGCAAACCCCATGTGGAGATTTCCGTTGCCTTCCTTCTGATTAAAACTTCTTGATTTCTGTCCTTATACATCAAAACATCATTCAGTTGCTAATCGAAACTTCTAGAGCGGATCACGCCCTCCACCCCAAGCACAAGGGCAGGCTCAAGGACAAGGGCAACAACGTCGCACACCACAAGCGCAAGGTCCTCAGCAAGGCCCCCCACAAGGTCAGCCTCCAGCATCTCAAGGTCCGGTACAGAATGGTCCTCCATATGGACACCACCCTCAGTATCCACCTCAATTCTACCCACCACCACCTGCTGGTTGGGGCCGAGGTGGTCCTCCTGGTCCTCCCGGTCCTCCTGGTCCTCCATTCCAGGGAATGCCATATGGCGCACCTCCTCCTGGCTGGTATCCTCCACCTGGTCAGGGATTCCCACCTCCAGGTCCATTTCCTCCTTATGGTTATCCTCCAGGACCACCAGGCCAACAATTTCAGCCAGGCCAACAACCCCCCAAGCCCGCTCCAATCGGTCCTGGTGCAAATAAACAAAACTCGGCTCCAACATCAGAAGTTGACAAGCAGCATGAGCCGAAGAGTCTAGCCAAACCCGCCGCTGAAATGGCCGCTACTGCAGTTAGCAAAGCTCCAAGTCCCCCGCTTGCTAGCAAGACCTCACCTGGCGAGACGGCAACCTCAAAAGTTGAGCCATCTGCCCAAAGCACCGCTGATCCTCAGACATCAAATCAAACCCTTAAGGCAACTCCAGTTTCTGCAAAGACCAACCGCGTTCAGCCCGTGCTTCCTCTAAAAAGTCCTGCTGCCTCAAAAGCACCTCTACAGTCTCAGTCAGGCAATGTTCCTTCCCCTGCAGCACAAGCACCATCGGCAAGCCTCAGAGATGCCACACAAGCTGCAACTGCTGCCGTTGCTGCTGCGATGGCAAAACTACCTGCGGTAGGACAGTCGAACGGAAGCGCAATGGATAATCTTACTAAGAAGGTCAATGAAATGAGAACCAATGAGCCTATCCGTGCCCCGAGACAACCAGGTACCGCCGCTGGGTTTGCCCCAGGTAGAGGTGGCCGAGGCGGACGAGGTGGCGCAGCCAGAACCCCAGCACAACCCGGTCAAAAGGTCGAGGTTCCTGCCACAGATTTTGACTTCGAGTCTTCCAATGCCAAATTTAGCAAGGAAGATCTGGTTAAAGAAGCTGTTGCTGGTTCTCCGCTTGGCGATAATCCAGTTGCATCCCCAACCGAGCCTGATGTCCCAGTAACTTACAACAAGTCAACTTCGTTTTTTGATAACATTTCAAGCGAGAGCAAGGATCGTGCCGATGCTAGTGGTGGTAGACCAGGAGGCCGGGAATGGCGTGGTGAGGAGCAAAAGAAAAACGTCGAGACATTTGGTCAAGGAAGCGTTGACAATGGATATCGTGGAGGGTTTCGTGGTCGAGGCGGCCGGGGACGCGGCCGGGGAGGATTCAGAGGTCGAGGAGGGTACAGCGGAAATGGCCAGCCTGGTCAAATACGTGGAGGTGGAGGGGGATTCAGAGGCCGCGCAGATGTTCAGACTTAGTGAACATGCACAATAGCCGATAACGACCTGACGACCTGAAGGGCATCCCATCCGTGATGTCTAGTAATATCTTGCCTACGAAACATTCTTTCGGCTATGGTCAAAAGAGTTCCTTCATTGGCATTCATGATTACACAAGATGAACAAAATTAGCCTGCCTCTTTCGAGGCTGGCATGTGTGTTATATTTTCTTTACTCAATTTTGCACCTGTACCACTAGGATTTTCAAAACGAACAACGAACGAGCGAATTACGATTATGGCCTGATTACTTTGCTTATGGGTTGGATGGCGAAAAATCAGTACTCCTAATCGTTGAATGGAATGGCCGGGATGGCTTCTTCATTCCTTTCAACAGTATAGTTGAGAGTTGCTTTTGATACCTATACTATTGGAGTTTGGGTGCCCAAACGGCTGACATTTCATGAGTACCACAACGGATACTAATGAGAATGTGGTAATAATGGCAGGCTTGATGCCATTACAACTTCCTGGGAAATATTAAGGAGAGTGAGTGGTTTGAGAGTCATCACTAGGTGTATACTAGATATTGCAGTGCTTCACACAAGAAAATATGACTTTCAGACAGTGTTTTATATTTCTCGTGTCCATTCGTGTATTTCATATAGTCATAAATGGGCTTCTCGTAAACCCTGCTTGATAAATTTGCTATTTTAGTCCGTTTTCGGGAATACATAGGTTACCCTGTCTTGCGCAAAGGGTGTTCCACACCTATTATCATTCTATTTCTTTCCTCAAGAGCTTCCACTCGTCAAATACAATGAATGCCTTTCGTCCCATTATCTTCTCTATGCTCCATGTTCTAGATTTCTCATCACCAGTGCCTTTAACCCTATAAAATCTGCAAGAAAACTATTTCACACTAGAAAAAGAGCCTTACTTACATATAAGCCAACACAGATAATTTATGACTATGGTTTTCTAATAAAGCTTCGCCAGAATGCTGGGTTATGAAATGGCTGAAAACCTTGGTGAGAATGAATGAGTAGCCCACAATGTCCAGGAACCCCAGCATGATAGGTAAATGAAGCTGACTTTGGAGTATCATATTACTACTGTAGAGATCGAAATTATAACTTTCTAGATTGGTTAATTTGCGATTGTGGCCTGCTTCCGATTTCTCCAACTGTTGGTTCTGCCCCCCTACCAAATTGAAAAGAATATTATAATGGATCAAGCATAGCGACGTCACCTCGGCCTTTGAGGGATTGTCTCGGAAATTGTCAGCATCACTTGTTTGCCGCCACAAACAAAAATAATACCTGCAGCCTTCTTCTCTGTATAATTTCCAGTAGACTGGCATTCACTATTCGTATACTTTCATTGCTATAATTTAATGCTTTCAAGATACATTCCAAGACAAACCATACCCCGCATGCGTCTAGCACAAATGGCTACCCACCTCTCCAGCAGCAGCAATAGCTCCTATTCAGGAGCTTCCCTTGCAGCTCTTCCTAAATCCTGGAACTTTACCTCTTCTTTGCCCCCGGACGAGAAATTCCCAACACCTTCTGTATCACACAAGACTGCCCGAGATGATATTGGGCCACGGATGGTGAAAGAAGCTCTCTTTACATGGGTTCGACCAGAGGAATCGATGGAACCGGAATTGCTATCTGTAAGCCCTGTAGCGCTTAGGGACCTGGGCATACAGGAAGGAGAGGAAAAGACGGAAGAATTTAGGCAAACTGTTGCTGGCAACAAATTGTGGGGATGGAATGAGGAAAAACAAGAGGGGGGGTACCCATGGGCACAATGTTATGGAGGGTGGCAATTTGGTTCCTGGGCCGGTCAGTTAGGTGATGGGCGGGCAATATCACTCTTCGAGACAACGAATCCACATACCAAGATACGATATGAGTTGCAGCTTAAAGGGGCAGGTCTAACGCCGTACTCGAGGTTTGCCGATGGGAAAGCTGTATTGAGGTCAAGCATAAGAGAGTTCATTGTCTCGGAGGCATTGAATGCGCTTAAAATACCGTCTACTCGAGCCTTATCTTTAACACTGTTGCCTCATGAAAAGGTTCGGAGAGAGACACTCGAGCCAGGTGCTATTGTTACACGCTTTGCACAATCTTGGCTTCGAATTGGTACATTTGACATTTTACGTGCGCGTGGAGATCGAGATTTGATTCGGAAACTGAGCACATACATTGCTGAAAATGTATTTGATGGCTGGAATTCCCTTCCTAGCCGAAATCCGGCAGATGATGGAAATACCATCGAGCCACTTCCAACTGGAATCGACAAAGACTCAATCGAAGGGCCCGAAGGCTTGGAGGAGAATCGCTTTACAAGATTGTACCGCGAAATCGTACGACGAAATGCATTAACCGTAGCGAAGTGGCAAGCATACGCCTTTACCAATGGTGTCCTGAATACAGACAATACATCGATCTTTGGCCTCTCTATCGACTTTGGGCCTTTCGCTTTCCTGGACAACTTTGACCCAAATTACACTCCGAACCACGATGATCATATGCTCCGTTACTCATACCGAAATCAACCCTCAATCATTTGGTGGAATCTTGTCCGTTTGGGCGAATCGCTTGGTGAACTGATGGGAATAGGTAAAGACGTAGATGTTGCAGAGTTTGTGGAGAAGGGAGTTCGTCAAGAAAACGCTGATGCCTTGGTTTCAAGAGCGGAAGGTCTCATCACTCGTGTTGGGGAGGAGTACAAATCAGTATTCCTTACCGAGTATAAGCGTTTGATGACAGCAAGATTAGGCTTGAAAGAATGTAAAGAATCTGACTTCCAGGAGTTGTTCAGTGAGCTTCTCGATACGATGGAAGCGCTGGAACTCGACTTCAATCAGTTCTTTAGGAAATTAAGTAACTTTTCCGTCTCCAATCTAGAAACTGGGGAAGATCGATTGAAAGCAGCAGAGGTATTCTTTCATCGCGAAGGCGTCACTGGACTTGGGAATACCGACGATTCGGCTCGAAAGAGAATAGCAACGTGGTTAGAGAATTGGCAAAAGAGGGTCTATGAAGACTGGGGACCAGATGGTAATGACAACGAGAGAAATATGGAGATGAAAAAGGTGAATCCCAAGTTCATTCCCAAATCATGGATTTTGGATGAAGTTATCAAAAGGGTAGAAAAGGATGGTGAGCGTGAAATTCTAGACAAAGTGCTGCATATGGCTCTTAATCCTTTTGAAGAGAATTGGGGCTGGGATGAAAAGGAAGAAGAGAGATTTTGTGGTGACGTGCCCAAGACCAACCGGGCCATGCAATGTTCATGTAGCTCTTAGGGTGTTGAAATATGCCGTTATTAAGTATCGAATATTTAATGGAGAGAGTAAGATAGCTGTTGGTTTTGTTTACAATGGTAGGGAACATGTTCTTTCGGACATTGTCTCTAAACTCGCCGTCTTCTGTAGAGCAGAATAAGATCTTCAAATGGCTAGTAATTGCGATACCTCTTGATAAGGTAGATACTGTCTAACAACCTTCCTCTAACTCAGACTTATTGAAAGTGTGACTGTCACCAGTACTTCGTAAAATGGTAAAAAGTTCAATCTTGAACCAGCGCAGCTAATCTTTTAAGCACTCGAGAAATACTTACATGAAAGGGGTTACTTTCATTACTTTCATTTACGACATTGCATGTTATCTTTAGAGGAACATAAGAAGGCGGATTATTTTGATCAATTGGGCTGCTTGACGTGGGTTCAAATCATTGGAGGGTATTTCTACTGTCTCATTCGATTTGAAAGTAGTGTATGGAGGATTAACAATCTTAGAGACGTTAACAACTATGAGTGAAAAATTAGAAGAAATTTAGGTTCTCCTGGTATTTCACTTTAACAGAGCATGGTTACGGTACCTAGCTCGAGTATGACAAGCAAAACCCGACGGAAAATGCTCTAGTTCAATGTATATGTAATATTAGATAAGAAAAGTATCAGGGATCACGGTAGTGAGTCTGAAATAGTAGTAAAAGTGTCTGATTCTCTTCTACTAAGGTCTTGAAGACCTTATACCTAAATTCTACTGTTGCTAAAGGAAGGTGCGTCGGACGTTGAGTCCGAACGCCAACGCCAAGGGCGTTCTGAGGACGTTGAGTCCTCACAAAAAGCCAAGTCAATTGCGGGCCAACTAGGTGTCGTAGGTTAGCTTTGCAGTATACTGAAGTACGAGATATGAGAAACAGTAAGGGTTATCATATTATGTAAACATACCTCTCAAGAAAAACCAGATCCTATCAAAACGATAAGTTGTAAAGGTCTCGCCTAATTACCAAGATTACTTAAATCGGAAAGGGGACTCGCTTAGAAGCGAAAAAAGGGAGACATCTTATCGTCTACCTAGTCGTCTACCTATATAGCGATTATTGCAATTTGCCTAATGAAATTTAAGAAAGAACCGGCTTTAGTAGATTTATTCCACCTGTTCGTGCACTATCAATCGCCAATGCTCAAATTTGTAAATGTCCTTCCAAAATAACCCAAAATCCTTTTTAGCCGCAACCTTTATCCGATCCGTGGCGTTCATGTACGTCAAAAACCTATTTGTATTTGCGCCCTCTCCATCTGACCGAACTTAAAGCAAGATTTATGACGATTCTTCTGGTTTCGGACTCTCGCTTGGTGTATTGAAGGTAAAGTCAAGCGACCTCCACTTTAGTCCCTCTCATCAACCAGTATTACTATTCCCCATATCTTCTCCACCACTGTGGCCTTTGACTCTGCGTCATCGGTCTTGCCAGGGGCCAGGGGTTTGTGCAATGATATCTGTTACTTAAAGTCTAGCTACAGCTCTAGTCTCTTTTATTGCTACCCTAGATTTGATAAACAGACCAACTTTTATCCTGTATTACTTTCATACCGGGGCGGAATAATTCCCAGTGGGGCCTTATAACTTTCAACTTAGGAGTGCATCAGTGACCCACTGGGAATTATTTGGGCCTGTGAGAATTATGAGGCTGACAGGCCTTTGGCCATTCAGATATCTCAATACCTCTACCAGTGGAGAACGTACCTTGTTTCCGGGGGTGGTATATTGCATACAGTTTTTAATAAACGTGCCTTGACTAATTACTTTTACAGTTCTTGGGATCGATGGCTCTCCTGATGTTGCTGGAGATTAAATTCCCTCGGCAATCTCGTTGCTAACCGAACAGGCTATTTGTTATTCCTGGGACGAAAATGACCCTTGAGATCATCTAGGTATATATTGGTGCTCTGCTTGATTTAAAAGGAGAAGATTTAGACGGGTATCTGCTCACTTTTGCTTTCCGTTAAGAAGTTCAACCGTCAGCAACAATGCAATTCATTTCTTCTACAGTATTGGCTTTGGCCTTCAGCGGAGCTATCTCTGCCAGCCCAGTTGAGTAAGTCTTGTTTGATTATCCTTATCTGAAACTTCCTCGCTGATACTCAATGTTTAGTCTCGAATCTCGTCAATCTACCGGTCTCCAGAGTGCCATTGCAGCCAAGGGACGTTCTTACATTGGCACATCTTTGACGATCCGTAGCGACAGTGCCGAAAGCAATATCATCAATAACAAAGCAGATTTCGGATCAATCACTCCTGAGAACTCCATGAAGTGGGATGCAACTGAACCAAATCGAAATCAGTTTACGTGGAGCGGAGCGGACGCAGTTGCCAACTATGCAACACAGAGGGGACTTCAACTTCGTTGCCATACTTTGGTTTGGTACAGCCAACTCCCTTCCTGGGTGTCGAACAGTGGTTTCAATAATGCTACGCTCATTAGTGTTATGACAAACCATATTCAACAGGTCATGGGAAGGTATAAAGGTCGCTGTACACACTGGGACGTCGTTAATGAAGGTAAATTGGTTGGAAGCCGTGTGTTGTAAGCCAAACAGACACTAATGAAACTAGCTCTCAACGAGGATGGCAGTTATCGTGATAATGTCTTCCTTCGAGTCATTGGCGAAGCTTATCTCCCAATTTCTTTCAGAATCGCAGCGGCTGCCGATCCTAATGCGAAACTTTATTATAACGACTACAATCTTGAGTATGCAGATGCCAAAGCACTAGGAGCTCAGCGTATCGTGAAGCTCGTTCAGTCATGGGGTGTCAAGATCGATGGTGTTGGACTTCAGGCCCATTTAGTGACAAGCAGTACCCCCACACAGTCTATTCCTACACCTTCTCAGGAGATACTTGAAAAAAGTTTGAGACTCTACACAGATCTTGGCGTGGATGTTGCATACACGGAACTAGATATTCGCATGCCCTTGCCAGAGACATCCGAGAAGTTACAGGTCCAGTCTGATGCTTATGCGAGAGTTGCGGCTTCTTGTATTGCTGTACCACGCTGTGTTGGAATTACTATTTGGGGGGTCTCCGATAAGTATTCTTGGGTGCCTGGTACCTTCTCCGGCGAGGGATCAGCTCTTTTGTGGAATAACAACTTCCAAAAGAAGCCTGCATACACCGGTTTTCTGAACGCATTATCCGCATAAACATTCATTTGATGTTATCAATCTAATTGCTTGAGCCTTCAGTGCGAGAAGTATGGTTGCCTTCTTTAGTGTTCTTGTACAGAAAATAAAATTGAAATCAAGCCAGCCATACATTTGGTCACAGGAAACATTAATTGAAGTCCTTCAAACGTGAAACCGCAAGATAGATAAATCCTAAAACTTAAAATAAATTATCATTTGGATCTTCTGAGTACGTTCGAGCCTAAAAGATCTGGGCTACTTGCATGGCAATGAATATTATGCTTGTTCGGCAACCTTTGTCTAAAAGTAACAGGCCTTATGCTAGCTGAAAATAAAACTGGTGTTGTTCCTATCTTGTCAGAGATAATATTATTGTCAAACATACAGTTCCCGCTCAGTCTAAGCTCGATCTTAAAGATTCTTATCAAAACCTTTGAACACATACAAGTGCCTCAAGCATTCCAAAATATGAGACTCTATAATCTTGACTCCCTAGGGTCAGGCTTTATGGAAACTACTCTGGAAGCTATCGCCATTCTTGTGCCGTTATTGTTTGCCCTACTATTATTCTAGGAGGAGCAAGGGATCTCAATGCAGAAAGCCTTCACCTTATGTGATGACATTGTACGTGCTAATATTCAGATTGGTGTGCATAATTGAGATATATGCCTATGCTTGGAAATATAGCAATAATGGTTGGCACAAAATTGGGGTTTTGGAGTAACCGCTGGCTTTTATACTTTGTAGCTAGCAAAAGGGACGAGCGTCCACGGAAAACATGAAGCCTACGATTACTAACAAAGTTCTCAAATATTACTGTTGTAGCTTTTGGTTTTAGTCTCCATTGTTGGCCATTCTATTGCAATTTTGTAGTGGTGCATATTTGTGCTAGTTGTGGTTGGTGGTGAGTGGTGTCTTACTGGCACTATTGAGTGAACTTCCATATCCTCATAACAGTATCCATACTGGTTATTACTGCTGGAGGTAGTGTTTCAATGTAATTTCACGTAGTTTCATCTATTTAAGTACTAGGAACGTTTTCTTGTGTATAGAGGGGAGTGGTGGTCTTCTACTCATGCTGTGATTTAGGTTGTCTGAATGAGAATTTGGATGTGGGCAAACAATAATTAATTAATAAATAATTGGCTACTATAGATCTACAGATCTATATATATTACATACGCAAGAAACCTTCTACTCTATTCTAGGTATAGAGGTGAGAAGTCCCCTAGTCAATTCCTCAGCCCAGAGTCTCCCAAGGGATTCCTCCCTATGCCCAATCCCTCACTAACAAATCT
>Ga0247812_10001797_pt1 | contig 12097 bp, 14 predicted proteins | sample UWRJL149409B1_FD_178011 | JGI IMG/M metagenome (GOLD analysis project Ga0247812, IMG submission 178011) | Plant litter microbial communities from Arlington Agricultural Research Station in Wisconsin, United States - UWRJ-L149-409B-1 | ecosystem: Environmental > Terrestrial > Plant litter >...
GCATTTCGCGCTCGACGCTGCCCGTGTAGTCGGCATGCAGATCCGGTTCGCGGGTCCTGTTCTCGACCAGGCGTATTACGATCGGGAGATCGCGCCCCGAATGGGCGTCGACACCATCTACCTCGGTCATCTTGGTCACCAGGAGCTGGCGCCCGTGATCGCGGGCGCCAGAGCCTCTCTTTGCACGCCCTGCTGGGATGAACCCTATGGTCTTGTGGTCGCTGAAGCTCTCGCTTGTGGCGTGCCTGTCGCTGCTTTCGCCCGGGGCGCTTTGCCTGAAATCCTGACGACGGAATGCGGCGTGCTGGCCGTTCCCGATGACCCGTACAGCCTGGCTTCGGCCGTTCGCGCCGCTGTCGTCCTGTCGCGCACGGCCTGTCGCCTTCGGGCCCAAACCCTCTGCGACGCCGAGGTCATGATCGACCAGTACGAGGCTCTCTACCGCGAGCGGCTCGGGTGTCGATCACCGCAACTAGATCACGATCCCCGATACGCCGTCGTTCCCCATCCTTTGCCACCTCTCATCCGGAGTTCCGACCATGCCCACGACAAAAGCCAGGCCCTCACCCAAGGCTTCAGCGAAACCGTCGTCCAAAGCGACCGTCAGCCGGGCGAAGGACTCAACGCCTGAGAACGTCTCCACCGGCAATGCCGGGGAGACCCATCAGACGTCGTCTTCGCCGGAAACCCGGCTGACCACCAATCACGGGGTTCCGATCAGCGACAACCAGAACACACTGTCGGCCGGCCCGCGCGGACCGCACCTTCTCGAAGACTTCGTCTTACGCGAGAAGATCCAGCACTTTGACCACGAACGCATACCCGAACGAATTGTCCACGCGCGCGGTTCTGCAGCCCATGGTGTCTTTGAGCTGACTGAAAGCCTCGCCGAGTTCACGACCGCCAAAATACTCACTCAGGTCGGCAAACAGACAGAGTTGTTTACGCGGTTCTCGACGGTCGCGGGCGGCGCCGGGTCCGTCGATACACCGCGCGACGTTCGCGGCTTCGCCGTCAAAATGTACACGGTCGAAGGGAACTGGGACCTCGTCGGCAATAATATCCCGGTGTTCTTCATCCAGGATGCGATCAAGTTTCCCGACCTGATCCATTCGGTGAAGATGGAGGCCGATCGCGGGTATCCCCAGGCGGCATCCGCCCATGACACCTTCTGGGATTTTATCGGACTGATGCCCGAGAGCACCCATATGGTCATGTGGCAGATGTCGGACCGCACCATTCCCCGCTCCTACCGGATGATGGAGGGGTTCGGCGTCAACACCTTCCGATTGATCAACGCGGCCGGGGAAGCGACACTGGTCAAGTTCCACTGGCGGCCCCGACTCGGGGCCCAGTCCACCTGCTGGGATGAGGCGGTCAAGATCGCCGGGGCCGATCCTGACTACCACCGCCGCGACCTGTTCGATGCCATCGACAAAGGCGACTTCCCCGAGTGGGACTTCGGCGTGCAGCTTCTGACACAGGAGGAAGCGGACGCTCTGCCGTTCGACATCCTGGATGCGACCAAGCTGATTCCCGAGGAGCTCTATCCGATACGGGTCGTGGGCAAGATGACGCTGAACCGCAACCCGGATAACTTCTTCGCCGAAACCGAACAGGTCGCCTTCCTGCCGACCAACATCCCGCCAGGCATCGACTTCTCGGAAGACCCACTGCTCCAAGGGCGACTGTTCTCCTACCAGGACACCCAGCTGTCGCGCCTTGGCACCGTCAACTTTCACCAGATCCCGATCAATCAGCCCAAAGGGTGCCCGTTCCAGAACTTCCAGCGCGACGGTCACATGCAGATGTCCGTACCGAAGGGACGCGCCAACTACGAGCCTAACAGCCTCGCCGATGCGGGTGAGATTGGCGGGCCGCGCGAAGATCCCAAGGGCGGTTTCACCAGTTTTCAGGCGCCGGTCGAGGGCGCCAAGGTGCGCATCCGCGCAGAAACCTTCGCGGACCACTTCAGCCAGGCGCGCCTCTTCTTCCGTAGCCAGACCGCGATTGAACAGGCCCACCTGGCCTCGGCTCTGGTGTTCGAACTTTCGAAGGTCACGCTGGAACACGTCCGGCTGCGCGTACTGTCAAATCTGCTGAACGTCGACGAAACCCTGGCTGCACGGGTCGCCGATGGTTTGGCCATGGATCTGCCGGCGGCCTCGACGCCAGCGTCGGAACCTTTCGACATGGATGAGAGTCCGGCCTTGCGCATCGTTGGGAAGTACCCGGAGATTCTCAAGGGCCGACTGGTTGGCGTCCTCGTCACCGACGGCGCCGACGGAAAGGTCGTGGCGGCGGTCAGGACGGCAGCGGAGGCTGCCGGCGCCCAGGTGCAGCTCATCGCTCCGAAGGTCGGAGGCGTAATCCTTAAGGACGGCTCCAAACTCAAGGTCGACCGACAGCTCCAGGGAGCGCCCTCGGTGCTTTTCGACGCGGTGGCGCTCGTCATATCGACCGACGGCTGCGAACAACTCCTTGGCGAGGCTGCGGCGGTCGATTTCGCCAGGGACGCCTTCGGGCATCTGAAGGCGATCGGCTTCACCTCCGAGGCCCAGCCCCTGTTGGACAAGGCAGGCGTGGTTGCTGACGACCGTGTTTTGATGCTCGGCAAGGACGGCAAGGCATTCGCAGCCGTTGCTGCGGGTCGCCAATGGGACCGTGAGCCAAAGGTCCGCATTCTCGCGTGACGCGAGGACCGTCAATCCGACAGAAGGGCCGGTCGCTGGGTGCGGCCGGCTCCTCTGCAGTTTGCGTCTGCGTCCCAGCACGCAATGAGGCTCAGCGTCTTCCTGTTCTGCTCGAGGCCCTTGCGTCGCATGGGCTGCGTAGTCCGGTGAAGGTTCTTGTGTCGGTCAATAACTCCGAGGATGGATCACGAAGAGTGCTTCAGGATGCTGCACGCGATTACAGCGCCAGCCTCGACCTGAGGATTGATGAAACGGTCTTTTCGCCAGAGCTCGCCCATGCCGGGAGCGCGCGCCGTCGGGCGATGGATCTTGGGTTGGCCCTGTTGGGAGGACGCGGCGTTTTGTTGACCACGGACGCCGACACGCGGCCGCCACCGGACTGGATCGCCGCCAATCTGGAAGCCATCGCCTCTGGAGCAGACATGGTCGGTGGCGCGTTGTTTCTGGACGATACAGAGGCCCTGCCGGCTGAGGCGGCTGCCCTGAAGTCCCTTTGGGATACCTACTGGGCGGCCGTGCGCCAGATCGAGGACCAGCACGACCCGCGACCCGAAGATCCCGCGCCTCGGCACGGAGACCACACCGGCGCCAGCCTCGCCATAACCTGTACGCTCTATCGCCGCGTTGGCGGTGTGCCCGTGCTGGCCACCGGCGAAGACCGCGCCCTGGTTCGGGCCGGGTTAGCGGCCGGCGGCAAGCTCTCGCACCCACCGAATGTATGGACCCGGGTGTCGCCCAGACGCGATGGTCGCGCCGCGGCCGGGATGGCCGAGCACATGGCGGCGCTGATGGCTACCGCCGCTTCCGGCGAGCTGGCCTGGGCGCCCGGACTGTCGCACTGGCGCGAACGCGCGTTGTGGAGGCGTCGTGTCCGTGAGGCGCTAGGCGTGGCCGAAATGCTCCGGCTGGAAGACGCCCTTCCTCCCATGCCGATGGACATGAGCTTGTCGGACGTGCCCGCATGAGCGGTTCCATCGGCTACTATGTCCACCACCACGGCTCGGGCCACCTCGCCCGGGCGCTGGCGATCGTCGGTCAGACGTCTGATCATTTCACGGTCCTCGGCACGGGCCTGGCGGGGCGCACTGGGGGCGTGCCCTTTATCGACCTCGAAGACGATCGCGCCCTCGACGACGCAAGTTTCCGCGGAAACGACGGCGTCAAACATCGGCCGGAAGCGCTGCACTATGCCCCCCTCGGCCATCCTGGCGTGCGACGCAGGGTCTCCGTAGTCGCAGGATGGATCGAGACATGTGCTCCATCCCTGATGGTGATCGATGTCTCGGTAGAATTGGCCATGCTCTCGCGGCTGGCGGCGACCCCGACAGTTTACGTCCGGCTTTCCGGCGATCGCACTGATCCGGCCCATCTGGAAGCCTTTCGCGGTGCAGCCGCCATTCTTGCGCCGTTTCATCCAGACCTCGATGATCCCCTCACGCCGAGCTGGGTTAGAGCCAAAACGAAATATTTCCCCGCTATGGGTCCGCAGACTGTGTCGGTCGCGGTCGATCCCGCCAAGGTCGTGGTCGTCTTCGGTAGCGGCGGTGGAGAGGCAAACGGCGCGGTCCTCGCAGGCGCCGCCCGTCGGACCCCTGAACGGATGTGGCATGTTCTGGGTCCTGCGACCACCATCAGCGATCCGCCGCCCAACCTTGCGTTTCGGGGCTGGGTCGATGACGCGGAGGCCGAGATCGCCAGCGCAGGCGTAGTCGTCGGTTCGGCCGGAGATGGTGTCGTCGGCGCGGTACTGGCCGCCGACCGACCCTTTCTCTGCCTTCCCCAGGCCCGGCCCTATGCCGAGCAGACATCGAAGGCGCACGCACTTGGCGCTCTGGGCGCCGCAGTCATTCTCGACAGCTGGCCTCAAGACCATGCGTGGCCGGAATTGCTCCTGCGGGCTCAAGCGCCGGCCGGTGACGCGCGAACGCGCTTGTCTCGCGGCGGCGGCGCCGCCGAGGCGCGGGCCTGGATCCAGTCCCTCGCTGCTGCATGCCAAACCTCGACCGGAGCCAACCAATGATCGCCTCTTCGTCGATAGACGAGCGTGTGGACTCCGCCGAGCCTCTGCTTGAGCGCGTCACAACGCTACATGGTCGTCTGTCGTCCTTGGGAGACCGTTACGACGCCAGCCCCGTCTTTCCCGCTGACAGTGTTCAGACGTTGATCGGCGCGGACCTGCACCGCACCTTCGCACCGGTCAGCAGCGGTGGTGAGGCTTTCGATGACGAGAGGGAGCAGGCGCTCGCCATACTGGGCGTCCTGCGGCGGATCGGGCGCGCCGACCTTAGCCTGGGCCGGCTTTATGAGGGACACGTCAATGCGATGAAGCTCTACGACTGGTACGGCTCGCCTGAGCAGAAGGCCTGGCTGGGATCCGTCCTTTCCAAAGGCGCAATGTTCGGGGTCTGGGCGACCGAGCCGGCTCCGGGCGTCAGTCTCGGCAGAGGCCCCGAAGGGCTGCGGCTGGATGGAGCAAAGTCCTTCGCAACGGGAGCCGGCGGACTGGCGTTCGCGCTGGTGACTGCCCAACCCCAGCAGGGAGCCCGCCGTTTGGTCGTTGTTCCGGCTGACATCACGGCGCGAGCCGATCTAAGCGGTTGGCGGGTCCGCGGCATGCGCGCGACCGGGAGTGGGACCTATAACCTCACCGATCTCCGCCCCGACCCACGCGATCTGCTGGGCGAGCCAGGTGACTATGATCTCGATCCTCGATTCACGGCCGGGGCCTGGCGCTTCTGCGCGGCTCAGCTGGGCGGTGTGGAAGGGCTTTTGATCGAGATGCGCTCGGCTCTGTCGGACACCGCCCGCGCCGATCCGTTGCAGCGCGCCAGGTTTGCACAGGCAGTCGCTGCGACACGGACGGCCGGTCTGTGGGTGCGAGAAGCCGCACTACGGGCCGCAACGAACGATTTGGATGCGCCCGACTTCGCCCGGATGACCCGCGGCGTCGTCGAGCGATCGGCGCTCGACGTCATGGAACTGGCGGCGCGCGGCGTTGGCACTCGCAGCGCCTTCGACGGCCAGCGGATCGACAAGATCACGCGGGATCTCAGCCTCTATCTTCGTCAGGCTGGACCTGACTACGCCCGTGACCAGGCCGCCATCGCCTGGCTCGATCACGACGTGTGGGGTGACGGGGACCGCCTGTGGTAGGCGCGCGGTCCCTGTCCGCGACTAGGTGGCGAAATGCGCGCTGGCTCGTGCTGGCTCCTCATGCCGATGACGAGACGCTTGGAGCGGGCGCCCTGATCGCGGAAACCGCGGCGGAAGGCCGCCTCGCCGGTATCGCTTTTCTGACGGATGGTACGGGATCGCACTCCCACGTGGACAGCTGCAGCCGGGCCCGCTTGAGGGCCCTGAGGCGCACCGAGGCGGCATCGGCCTGCCGCATACTCACCCGTGGAGGCCGATCTCCCATGTTCCTGGACTGGCCTGATGCGCATCCGTTCGAGCCGGGGTCGGCGAGCTGGCGCGCCACCGTTGAGAGACTGGCGTCCTTCTGCCGTCGCGAGCGGGTGGACGCCATCGCCGTCACTGCATCTGATGAACCCCACTGCGATCACGCCGCCGCTGGAACTCTGGCCCGATCAGTCGTCGTCGCCGCGATGCGCCCTGTGGCCGTGTTCGAATATTGTGTCTGGGGCCAGCCCCCCGCCAAGGCGCACACGTTCACGACGAAGCCTATCGCACCGGGGCGCAGAAGGTCGGCTCTCGCCGCGCATCGGTCTCAGCTTACGCCCCTGTTTGGCGAAGGGTTTCGATTGCCGTCGGATCAGCAGGGGATGCCCGACCGGGATCGTCTTTACCTGAGGAGCCGTCATGTCGCGTCATAACCAGTCGCTAGACGCCGCCTACTTCGAGGGCATGTTTCAGGGTGACGAAGATCCCTGGGATCTGGAAACCAGCGCTTATGAGGCGGCCAAATTTGACGCGACTATAGCAGCCCTCGATGGCCGACCGTACACGCGCGTCTTCGAGATTGGCTGCGCGGGCGGCATGCTCACGCAAAAGCTCGCGCCTGCAGCTGCGGATCTCCTCGCCGTCGACATCAGCGCAACCGCACTGGCGCGGGCGCGGCGAAAATGCGCAGGTCTGCCGCACGTCCGTTTCGCCGAAATGGCGTTCCCGGCTGAAACACCGGACGAGCCACCGTTCGACCTCATCGTCCTCTCGGAAGTCGCATACTACTGGGACGACGCTGATCTCGCCCTGGCGGCCACTCGTCTCCAGCGGCTGCTTGCACCGGGAGGGGACCTGCTACTCGTCCACTTCACCGGCGAGACCGACTACCCCAAAAGCGGCGACGACGCCGTCCGGGGTTTGGCCCAGGTCATGGAAGACCAGGTGGAGGTCGTCCGCGCCGAGACCCATGCCCGGTACCGACTCGATCTGTGGCGGCGCCGATGAGCGGGGTGTCCGTCCTGACTCTGGTCAAGAACCGGCCCACCCATCTTGGTCGGCTCGTCGAGGGCCTTCAGCGCAGCAGGGCGACACCGCTCGAACTCGTTATTGTCGACATGAGCGATGATCCGGTAGTCGTCGAGCCATTCTGCGGTTTCCCTGTCACGGTGGTCAGACTCTCGGCCGATGGTTTGCCCCTGGCCCAGGCCCGCAATCTGGCCGCCCGCCATGCGCGGGGGTCCGTGCTGCTGTTCCTCGACGTCGACTGTATCCCTTCGCGGGCGCTCGTTGGCCGATTACAAGCGGATCTAGCGGACCACGACGCCCTGATCTGCGCACAGGTCGGGTATCTGGGCCCCGACGCGGTCCCCAACAGCTGGACCGAGGAGGGCCTCGCCGAGGCCTCTCAAAGCCACCCTGTGCGAGACTTCCCGACATCCGGTCTTCGCGTCGAAGACAACGCCGGACTGTTCTGGTCGCTCACTTTCGGGATCCGCCGCGACAGGTTTGAACGTCTGGGCGGTTTCGACGAGGATTTCACTGGCTATGGGGCTGAGGATACCGATTTCGGATTCCGCTGTCGGGAAGCAGGCGTCCCGTTGATGTTTGCTGGCGGGCTAGGATCATTCCACCAGCATCACGGCGTCTACGACCCACCGCTGCAGCATTACGAGGACATTGTAAGAAACGCCCTGCGCTTCCATCAGCGTTGGGGCGTCTGGCCAATGGAGGGGTGGCTGAAATGCTTTGAGGCTCTTGGCCTGATAGTTCTGCAGGAAGAGCGCCTGATTCGATGTCGAGCGCCGACGCCAGACGAGATCGAGGCAGCGCGTCAGCCTTTCAATGTCAGATTCTAGAAATCACGCTCCCACATTTGTCAGCCTGGCTGTAAGGGCACAGCGCTCGGCGAAGCGTGGGCGTTGTTTCGCCAAGGCGGGTCTACATTTGACGGTTGTCCAGACCCGAGTGTGACCCATAGCCGAGCCTCGCCGCCGCTGAAGCCAAGGATGGCGCGGCTTGTGCGAACGCAATGGGACAATCACCGAGCGCTTGGGACGATCCATCAAGCGCGAAGGCTGTTTCGGCGCACCGTCGGCCCGCAACCTGCAAGGACCGCCGCCTTGGGCGTGAACCGGATTTCGGCCGGAGTGTTCAAGGCTTATGACTCCGGATGATCCCATGGCCTGCCGACGCGCTCTTCGCGAGATTCGCGAGATCGCTGCCGTCGCCCTGCTCGACGGCGCCCAGATGTCTGAACAGGAGGCGCTAAAAACGATTAGCGCGATCGCGGAATGGACAGCCGACGAGGATACCTCCAGCGCCGCCGACTGCGGTGACTTAATCGGCAGGCTCGATGCCTTGGTAAGCTCCGCCGATCTGGACGCGCTGGACGACCGCGCCTGCGTCGAGCTCTTCCGCGACGTCACCGCAATCTTGCAAACCGGTCCCTCAGCCCAGGGCGGGGCAATCACTTGACGTCATCTTCATGGCCATCCCGTTTGTGGATCGTCCGGCATGGACAGAGCGCCGGAAACGTAGCGCGCGACCGGGCGCATGCCGCTGGCCTTGGTGAGATCGATCTGGATATCCGCGATGTCGATGTCCCGCTCAGCGACCTGGGTCACGAACAGTCCAGGGCGCTCGGTAAGTGGTTCGCGGCCCTGCCGGTAGGGGAGCGGCCAACCGTGGTCCTGACGTCGACCTATCTGCGCGCGCAACAGACAGCGACCGCGATCGCGCAAGCAGGGGGGCTGGCTGATGCCGACCTCGCCTTTTGCGTCGACGAACGCCTGCGCGAACGGGAATTCGGCGTCCTCGACCGGCTGACGACCCAAGGCATCGAGGCCCGGTATCCGGAACAGGCCGAGGCACGGCGCCGACTCGGCAAATTTTATCACCGGCCGCCCGGGGGGGAGAGCTGGTGCGATGTCATTTTGCGCCTGCGCGCAGCCTTGGACACCCTGAGCCTGCACCACCGCGAGAAGCGGGTTCTCATCGTCGGTCATCAGGTCGTCGTCCTGTGTCTGCGTTATCTGCTTGAGGGGTTAACCGAGGCCGAGATCCTCGAGATTGATGCAGGGGGAGATGTCGCCAACTGCGGCGTCACGACCTATTCGCGACGGGCCGACGGAGGCCTCAAGTTGGAGATCTACAACTTCGTCGCCCCGCTGGAAGAAGAAGGCGCACCGATTACCTCGGCGCCAGACGCCAAGGTCGCCGCGCGGTGATGAGGCGCCTCGATCCCCAAGCGTTGTCGGACTATGCCCTGCCTCGCCTGCCAGTCGATGGCGACAAGGAAGATCGCGGCGCTGTGCTGGTCGTCGGCGGAGACGCAGTCATGGCCGGGGCCTCAATCCTCGCTGGCGTCGCTGCCCTGCGTGTTGGCGCCGGTAAACTCCAGATGAGGGCCGAGCGGGCCTCGGCGTCCGTTATGGCGGCGAATGTACCGGAGGCGAGGATAATTGTTGCGAGCGCGACAAGCGCCTCTCCCCTGATGTCCGAGGCGGCCAAAGCCGCATCCCTCGTCCTCGGGCCGGGCATGGACACGGCAATATCCAGGCGGCGCCTCGGCAGAAAGCTGTTGCAAGGCGCACAGAACGCCACAGCCGTTATCGACGCCGGAGCCCTGCCCTTCCGGGCAGAAGCCCACTCCTTCGCCGGGCTAGCCGCAGGCCGGACAGTTCTGACGCCCCATGCCGGTGAGATGGCGGCCATGCTCGGGCGTGAAAAGGACGCCATCCGCGCCGACCCCATGAGCGCCGCTCGAGAAGCTGCAGCGATATTCTCCTCCGTCGTTGTTCTTAAGGGGGCGACGACCTTTGTTGTTACGCCCGACGGGAGGGCATGGCGGCACGACGGAGGTGTAGCGGGTCTCGGAACCTCTGGATCGGGCGACGTCCTTGCCGGCGCGATTGGCGGGCTCCTTGCCCGCGGGGCTCCGCCTGCGGTTGCCGCCCTTTGGGGCGTGGTCCTTCATGCAGAAGCGGGCGGCGACCTAGCGTCGGCCGGACGGCCACTCGGATTCCTCGCGCGAGAGTTGCTCGATCGGCTTCCCTATGTGCTGGCCCGGCTCTGCGTTGCGGCAGACGCCGGGGCCTGAGCCATGGCGCCCGACCTGGCCAGGGTTGTGAAGCGTTCGGCGCCAAAGGTCGCCGCCCGTCTGATCGGCGCGAGTCTACGTATCAACGGGGTGGGCGGGATCATCATTGAGACTGAGGCCTATGACGCAAGCGACCCCGCTTCCCACAGCTTCCGAGGACCGACGCCAAGGAACGCTCCGATGTTCGGCCCCGTCGGACGGGCCTATGTATACCGGATCTATGGGCTGCACTGGTGCCTGAACATCGTCTGCGACGCCTTATCTCCCGGTAGCGCCGTGCTCATCCGGGCGCTTGAGCCTGTCTGGGGTCTTGATCTTATGATGGCACGCCGCGGCGCCGTTCGGACCCGCGAGCTATGCGCGGGGCCAGGCCGGCTATGTCAGGCCCTCGGCATCACAGGGGCGCTGAATGGCCAAAAGCTCGACACCGCGCCGTTTGCCTTGCAGCTCGCCAGTCCGGAAGTCGTCAGCGTTGGACCCCGGATTGGTCTTCGGCACGGGACCGACACACTATGGAGGTTCGGGCGCGGCGGTTCTTCAGGCCTCAGTCGTCCTTTTTCCCCGGCGTCTGTCAGATGAGCCGGCCTGTCGTTACCCTCCTTGGCGACTCGATCTCCGCCGGGTACGGCCTGCGCCCGAGCCAGGCCTTGCCCCCGCGGCTGCAGGCCGCCCTCTTCGCCTTGGGGGTCGATGTCGAAGTCGTCGGGGCCGGGGTGTCAGGCGACGCAGTTAGGGACGGCCTTGCGCGTCTGGATCGCTCTGTTCCGATGCGCACTGATCTCTGCGTCGTCGCCTTGGGCGCGAACGACCTGATGCAAGCCGTTCCCGTTGACAGAATGCGGGGGGGTCTGGAAGCGATTGTCAAAAGCCTCCTGGCGCGGCCGACCCGGGTGCTTTTGTGCGGCATGCGGGCCCCGCCATGGATCGGCGCCTATGCCCGCACTTTCGATGCGGTGTTCCCGAACGTGGCGAAAGTCTATGACGTCGACTTTTATCCATTTTTGCTCGACGGGGTGGCTCTGAACCCTTTGTTGAACCTGCCGGATCGCATGCATCCCAACGCCGAAGGAATCGAAGTGATCGCCAGACGGCTTGCACCTCACGTTCGCAGCGCCCTGCGACGCAGCCAGGGTCAACTCTAGCTAGCGCAGCTGGCTGTCCTTGCTGCCTCGTCGGTTGATGGCGGAGTGCACAACGCGGCTATCCCGCCCGGACTGACAGTGGACGCATGTTGTTGTTCCGGGCATGGCCCGACGGCGCGCCTCGGGAATGTCCTCGCCGCATTCTACGCATTCCAGCGTCCCATTGCCTGCAGGCATTTGCGCCCGTGCGTTCAGGACCCCATCGATCACCGTGTCGTGGATCTGGTCGAGTACCGCGCCGTCTCTTGCCCATCCACCAGCCATCTCAATCTCCCGTTACGGTTCGCTGCTCTGCCTTTTGAACAAGAACTTCATCCGGGTTTTTGAAGTTCCAAAGCCAGCAGCCTCCGTATGAGGAGAGCGCTGCCCGGAGGTTGATCATCGCGATCCGATGGATGTCCCTGTGGAGCGACACTGGCCGTCGAAATAACCATCGACGGCCAGTTTGCCCGCGACCTAGTCGGTCGCCTTGTGCACAGCGTCCTTGGCCTTGCCGAAGGTTTCCTTGGCAGCGCCCGCCGCCCGGTCGCCAAGGCCTTCTGCAACGAGCTTGTTATCGCCAAGAGCCTTGCCGACGCCCTCCTTGGCCTCCCCAACGTGTTTCTGGGTAGCGCCTTCGATACCTTCTTTACTCATAATCGTCTCTCCTGCCGGCGGATCAGTTCAAGAGCGTCGCGAGGGATCGCGGCTCCCGATAGGGAAGCACCTTCGGTCTGATCTGTTCCCACGTTTAAGCTCGGGCGAACCCGTAGCCATTTTGG
>Ga0247812_10001798_pt1 | contig 12096 bp, 5 predicted proteins | sample UWRJL149409B1_FD_178011 | JGI IMG/M metagenome (GOLD analysis project Ga0247812, IMG submission 178011) | Plant litter microbial communities from Arlington Agricultural Research Station in Wisconsin, United States - UWRJ-L149-409B-1 | ecosystem: Environmental > Terrestrial > Plant litter >...
GGCCCGTCGGGCTTCATGACCGCGCGCGGCGCAGGCAACCTGCTGACGCGGGCGACCTCGATCCTGGCGACCCTGTTCTTTATCTGCGCCATCTCCCTGACCATCGTCGGCAACCTCAGCCGCGGCAGCCGTTCGATCATCGACGCGGACGCCGTGGGCTCGATCGCAGTGGGCGACGACGCTCCGGCTAGCGCCGCCGGCGCCGCGCCCGCGGAAACGGCTCCGGCCCAGCCGGCGGCCCCGACGCTGCAGGATCTGGAAGCCAGCGTGGTCCCGACGACCGCGCCCGCGCCGCAGCAATAAGGTGGCGCCGGCGGTTCATTCCCGCCGGAGCCTCCGCTTCCAAGCCTCCGACGAGCGCACCTGGATTCAGTCCGGGCCGCGCTCGTTTTGTTTTCAACAGCTGGTTTGCGTGGCGTACGTCCTCGCCAAACCGAATCAGCCGTAAGGTGATCTCCCATGGCCCGTTATGTGTTCATCACTGGCGGCGTGGTTTCCTCATTGGGAAAAGGCCTCGCCTCCGCCGCTCTAGGCGCTCTGCTTCAGGCGCGCGGGTACAAGGTGCGCCTGCGCAAGCTTGACCCCTATCTGAACGTCGATCCGGGGACGATGAGCCCCTATCAGCACGGCGAGGTCTTCGTGACCGACGACGGCGCCGAGACCGATCTGGACCTGGGCCACTACGAGCGGTTCACAGGCGTGTCGGCGGCCAGGTCCGATAACATCACGACCGGCCGCATCTATTCGACCATTCTGGAAAAGGAGCGCCGGGGCGACTATCTGGGCGCAACGGTGCAGGTGATCCCTCACGTCACCGATCAGATCAAATCCTTCTGCCTGACGCCCGCCCTGACCGATGCGGGCGAGGACGTGGACTTCGTACTGGTCGAGATCGGAGGCACGGTTGGCGACATCGAGGGCCTGCCGTTCTTCGAGGCCATCCGCCAGCTGGGCCAGGACCTGCCGCGCGGCCAGTCCTGCTTCGTCCACCTGACCCTGTTGCCCTTCATCAAGACCGCCGGCGAGATGAAGACCAAGCCGACCCAGCATTCGGTCAAGGAGCTGAGGTCCATCGGTATCCAGCCCGACATCCTGCTGTGCCGCTGCGAGTTCCCGATCCCCGCCGAGGAAAAGCGCAAGATCGGCCTGTTCTGCAACGTACGCGAAAGCGGCGTCATCCAGGCGATGGACTCCGACGACATCTATGCCGTGCCGTTGGACTATCACCGCGAGGGACTCGACGCCGAGGTCCTGGCCCATTTCGGAATCACGGACGCCCCGGCGCCGCAGCTGGACATGTGGAAGGAGATCGCGCGTCGCCGTCTTCAGCCCGACGGCGAGGTCACCGTCGCCGTGGTGGGCAAGTACACGGTCCTGAAGGACGCCTATAAATCCCTGATCGAGGCCCTGCATCACGGCGGAGTGGCCAACAACGTCAAGGTCAACATCGACTGGGTCGAGGCCGACACCTTCGAGGGCGACCGCGAACTGTGCGAACAGCGACTGCAGTCGGCCCATGCGGTTCTGGTGCCCGGTGGGTTTGGCGAGCGCGGCGCCGAGGGCAAGATCGAGGCCGCCCGCTTCGCCCGCGAGCGCAACATCCCCTATTTCGGCATCTGTTTCGGCATGCAGATGGCGGTGATCGAGGCGGCGCGGAACCAGGCGGGGTACGCCAAGGCGTCTTCCACCGAGTTCGGCCCGACCGACGAGCCGGTCGTCGGCCTGATGACAGAGTGGACGCAGGGGAATCAGCGGGTGCTGCGGACCCAGGGCGGGGATCTGGGGGGCACCATGCGTCTGGGCGCCTATGATTCGACCCTGGCTCCTGGATCGAAGATCGCCGAAATCTATGGCTCGACCGCCATCAGCGAGCGCCACCGTCACCGCTATGAGGTCAATATCAACTATCGCGAGGCGATCGAGGACAAGGGCCTGATCTTCGCCGGCCTTTCGCCCGACGGCGTCCTGCCCGAGACGGTCGAACGCACCGACCACCCGTGGTTCATCGGCGTTCAGTATCATCCGGAACTGAAGAGCCGGCCGTTCAAGCCGCACCCGCTGTTCGCCAGCTTCATCGGCGCGGCTGTGGTCCAGAGCCGTTTGGTCTGACCACAGCCGCGACAAGGGTCAAGCAGCCTGCTTTCCGGATGAACGAAGGTTAAGCGGCTTGTTAGGGTTCGTCGTGCTATGGATCCGTCACGAACCGGCGGCCAGAACGGCTGAAACGGTTCTGTTGCGCGGGGGCGCTGCATGGCTGGAGGCATTCTGTATTTCCTGCATCGCCACTTTCGCGTGGCGGCGCCGGCCGGCGTCCTGATGGCCGCAGGCGCCGTCCTGGTGCTGGCGTTGAGGCTGCGTCACCTCTGAAGTCTGAGCTCCGGCTGTCGCCCGACGCGATATCGGAAACCACTCCCGCATTCGATCTGCTGCGTCAGGTGGTCAGCCTGCGGCGAGGAGCCACGCTGATCGACGCAGGCTCGTAATGTACCGTGAATTGTCTAACTGGGAACGTTCCCATAACAATGCATTTTTGCGGGGGTATTTCTCCCGCGCGATGACGGCGTCGCGTGTCAAAAGACGGCGCTGGATCAACTTCGGGGACTGAAACCATGAAAACTGCTGTATCGACACTTGCCCTGATCGTCGCGCTGTCGACGCCGGCTCTGGCCCAAACTGCGCCGGTGTCAGGCACGCCCGACATCGCCGTTCCTACGGCCGCTACGGCCCATCCCGATCTCTGGCCAAAGGCTTCGTCGCCCGACGCCATGAGTGATGCGACGACTGAAGCCTTCGTCGCCGATCTGCTTTCGCGCATGACGATCGAGGAGAAGGTCGGCCAGATCATTCAGGCCGATATCTCGGCCATTACGCCTGCCGACCTCGCAACCTACCCGTTGGGCTCCATTCTCGCAGGCGGCAGCTCGGGCCCGTGGAGCGACGACAAGGCGCCGGCCGCAAAGTGGGTCGAACTGGCGCAAGCCTTCCGCGCCGCCGCCGCCGCGCGGCCGGGCGCGAAGATCCCGCTGATCTATGGCATCGACGCCGTTCACGGTCACAACAACGTCCCGGGCGCGACCATCTTCCCGCACAACATCGGCCTGGGCGCCGCGCGCGATCCCGAGCTGATCCGTCAGATCGGCGAAGCGACTGCTCTGGAAGTCGCGGTAACCGGGGCGGACTGGACGTTTGGCCCGACCCTAGCCGTGCCACAGGACGACCGCTGGGGCCGCAGCTATGAGGGCTATTCCGAGGATCCCGAGATCCAGCGCGCCTACGCCGGGCCGATGACCCTGGGCCTGCAGGGCGAACTGTCGCCCGACCGGCCCCTGGCTCCCGGGCATATCGCGGGCTCGGCCAAGCATTTCCTGGCCGACGGCGGCACCCACCTGGGCACTGACCAGGGCGATTTCCAGGGCACGGAACAACAGCTGATCGACACCCATCTGGGCGGTTACCCGGCGGCGATCGATGCTGGCGTCCTGTCGGTCATGGCCAGCTTCTCCAGCTGGAACGGCTACAAGCATTCAGGCAATCCGACGCTGTTGCGCGACGTCCTGCACGGCCCGCTGGGTTTCGACGGCTTCGTTGTTTCGGACTGGAACGCCCATGGCCAGCTTCCCGGCTGTTCGAACGAGAGCTGCGCCCTGGCGGTCAATGCGGGCATCGACATGCTGATGGCGCCCGACAGCTGGAAGGCGCTGTACGCCAGCACCTTGGCCCAGGCGAAGTCGGGCGAGATCCCCATGGCGCGACTGGACGACGCGGTGACGCGCATCCTGCGCGCCAAGGTCAAGACCGGTGTGTTTGCAACCGAACGTCCGGTCGAAGGCCGGCTCGAGATTCTGGGATCGGCCGAGCACCGGGCGCTGGCGCGCCGCGCCGTGCGGGAATCGCTGGTCCTGCTGAAGAACGAAGGCTCGGTGCTGCCAATCCGGGCCGGGGCGCGTGTCCTCGTCGCCGGCGCAGCTGACGATATCGGTCAGGCCGCAGGCGGCTGGACCCTCAGCTGGCAGGGGACAGGCAACACCAACGCCGACTTCCCGACGGGTGAATCGATCTGGAGCGGCATCAATGCGGCCGTGACTGAGGCCGGCGGCGCCGCGACCCTGAGCGTCGACGGCAGCTTCGCCGACAAGCCCGACGTGGCCATCGTGGTCTTCGGCGAGACGCCATACGCCGAGTTCCAGGGCGATGTGGACACGCTCGATTTTGTGCCGACCGGCCCGCTGGAGACCCTGAAAAGGCTGAAGGCCGCGGGTATCCCTACGGTCTCGGTCTTCCTGTCGGGTCGCCCGATGTGGACCAATCCCGAGATCAACCAGTCGGACGCTTTCGTCGCGGCCTGGCTGCCGGGCACGGAAGGCGGCGGCGTCGCGGACGTCCTGATCGGCGATGCGGCGGGCAAGCCCCGCAACGACTTCAAGGGCAGGCTGTCGTTCAGCTGGCCCAAGGATGCGGCAGGCGCGCCGCTGAACGTCGGCCAGCCCGGCTATGACCCGCAGTTCGCCTATGACTATGGCTTGACCTATGCGGCGAACACGCCGGTCGGCGCCCTGTCGGAAGATTCGAAGGTCAGCGGAGAGACTTCCAACGTCGACCGCTATTTCGTGGACGGCCGGATGGTCTCGCCATGGGCGCTGTTGTTGAATGACGCCGGCGGCCAGTTGAAGACCCCGGCCACCGGTCCGTCGTCCAGCCCGCGTGGCGGCGTATCGGTGCGGGCGGTTGACGATGTGGCCCAGGAAAGCGCGCGTCAGCTGACCTTCGCCGGAACCGGCGCCGCAAACGTCCAGATCTGGGGCACGCCCGTGGATCTGACGCGCCAAAGCAATGGCGAGCTGGCCCTGTCCTTCCGCTACCGCGTCGATGCGGCGCCCAGGGGACCGGTCGCACTTTCGCTGGGCCAGGGGACGGTGAACATCACCGACATCCTGAACGCCGGATCCGCCACCCAGTGGAAGACGCTGAAGGTCCGTCTGTCCTGCTTCCGCGACGCCGGGGCCGACGTCTCGGCCGTCGAGACACCTTTCATGCTGGCGACGGAAGCGGCAGCGACGGTCTCGATCTCCGAGATCCGCCTCGCCCCCAACGACAACGACACCGTCTGCCCGACGGAATAGCCGCCTTCAGTCAGGGCGCGGGTTCATCTCGCGAAGACGCGCCCTGACCAGTCGGCCCGACGGGCTCAGATCCGCCTCGCGCCAGCCGCCTCGTCCCGATGTCCCGGGGCGCAGGGCGGCCGAACCTTCCTGCTTGTCGGTGATCGACCAGTTGGCGTGGCTCAGGCCGTTGGCCTCCATGAAGTCCCACCACAGCCGGGTCTCGGCCACATCGATGTCGCCATCGCCGCTGGCGGGCGTTGCGCCCCATTCGGTGACGAACAGGGCGGCGCCCTGCGCCATGGCCGCGGAGGCCTTGTCCCTCAGTTCCTGTCTGTGTGACCCCGCATAGAAGTGAAGGGTGTAGGCGACGTTGGAGAAGGGCAGGGGATCGGCGGCGGCGATGTCCACGTCCTGCGACCAGCTGGGTGTGCCAGCGACGATCAGATTGTCGGGGTCATGCGCCCGGATCCGGGGAATGACCGCCATATGGTAGGGCTTGACCACCTCGGCCCAGCCGTGGGTGTTCAACGGCTCGTTGTAGGTCTCGTAGATAACGTTGGGATAGTCGCCGTATTTCGTCGCGATGCGATCGAAAAAGGCAGAGGCCGCGGCGGTTTCCGGCTCGTGCGCATGCCAGTCGACGATGACGTAGATTCCGGTCGCGATCGCCGCATCGATGACCGCCTCGGCCCGGGCCATCTCCTGTTCGGGATGATCCAGATAGCCGCCGAACGGAACCGCCACGGCGGCGCGGACCAAGGTGACGCCCCAGTCGTCCTTGAGCCAGCGGACGGTGTCGGCGTTGTAGTATTGCGGGGCCCACTGGCTCCAGAACAGCGACATCCCTCGCAAGGTCACCGGCTGCCCATGCTGGTCGACGACGCGATTCCCCTCGACCCGAAGTTGGCCATGGATTTCGACCGGCGTGCCGGCCGGCGCCTGGGCCCGGGCGATTCCGCCCAGAGACAGGGCGATGAACAGGGACAGGATCAGTCGAGCCAACGGGCTTCCTCCAGACGCGTTTCGTGCAGGCCGAGATCAGACCCCGTGTTTGCGCATTTCACCAAACACCAGTTGTTACGCACGCCATTCCCGCCTTGACACCGGCCCCGCCAAACGGCCGATAGGCATCAAGCGGGCGGCCGTCGCGGCAAGACCACGCACAGGGAAAATCACGATGAAATTCTGGCTCGCCTCCACTGCGGTCGCCGCTGTCCTCGCCGGCGCGGCGCCCGCCTTCGCCGCCGACGGTCGCGAATGCGTATCTTCACCGTCAGAAGCGCTGACGGTCTGCGTCTCCGTGGGAGCGACCGGCGCAACCTATGACGTGGTGCGCGACGGTCAGGCCGTCATCGCTGCCTCGACCCTGGGCCTTCAGCTGGACGGCAAGTCGCCGGCACGGGCCGACCACATCGTCTCGGCCTTGCGCGGCGCTGCTGACCAGACATGGGAACAGCCATGGGGCGAGCAACGGTTGATCCGCGACCACCACAACGAACTGCGCCTGTCGCTGGCCGGCCAGGGCGACGCCGTGCCTTACGATCTGGTGATCCGGGTCTTCGATGACGGCTTCGGCTTCCGGTATGACCTGAAGGCGATCGGCGCGGATGAAGCGGTAACGGTGACCGATGAACTGACGCAGTTCAACTTCGTCGGTAACTATGACGCGTGGTGGTATCCGGCGCGCGAAAAGGAACGCGACGAATACCTTTACGCCCGCACGCCGTTGAACGCCGTGACCCTGGCCGAGACGCCGTTCACAATGGAGAGCATCCGGCCGGAACGGTCGCTCTACCTGTCGGTGCACGAGGCCGCCCTGGCCGGTTATTCCAGCATGAACCTGCGTCGGACCGGCGAGAATGCGTTCAAGGCCGATCTGATGCCGTGGTCCGACGGCGTTCTGGTCAGGCGGACCGGCCCGTTCCAGACGCCGTGGCGGACCGTACTGATCGGCGAGACCCCCGGCGCCCTCGCCGACTCGCGGATCGAACTGAACCTCAACGAGCCCAACAAGCTGGGCGACGTGTCGTGGTTCCAGCCGACCAAATATGTTGGCATCTGGTGGGAAATGCACCTGAACCACTCGACCTGGGGCAGCGGTCCAACCCACGGCGCCAACAACGACAACGTCCGCCGCTACATCGATTTTGCGGCCGAGAACGGCTTTGGCGGCGTGCTGGTCGAGGGCTGGAATCTGGGCTGGGACGGCGACTGGGTCGCCAATGGCGACAAGTTCGACTTCACCCACAGCTATCCTGATTTCGACCTGCCGGCCCTCGCTGCCTATGCGCAGTCCAAAGGCACCAACATCATCGGCCATCACGAGACCGGCGGCGCCGTCGAGAACTATGAAGCCCAGATGGAGGCCGCCTACGCCCTGTACGAAAGCGCCGGGGTCCATTCAATCAAGACCGGCTATGTCCGGCCTAACGGGACCATCGTTCGCGGGACCAATGCCGACGGTACGCCACAACATGAGTGGTTCGCCGGCCAATATCGCGTCGACCACGAACTGCGCGCCGCCCTGGCCGCCGCCCGCCATCGCATCGCGCTGGACGCCCACGAGCCGGTGAAGGACACCGGCCTGCGGCGCACCTACCCGAACATGATCAGCCGAGAGGGCGCGCGGGGACAGGAGTTCAACGCCTGGGGCCGGCCGACCAACCCGCCCGAGCACGTCACCATCCTGCCGTTCACGCGGATGCTGGCCGGGCCGATGGACTATACGCCGGGCATTTTCGACCTGACGTTCGGCAAGACCAACGTCAACGAACGGGTCCAGTCGACCCTGGCCACCCAGCTGGCCCTCTATGTCGTGTTGTACAACCCCGTGCAGATGGCGGCCGACCTTCCGGCGAACTACGCGGCCCATCCCGACGCCTTCCAGTTCATCAAGGACGTGCCCGTGGACTGGGAAACTTCGCGGACCCTGAACTCGGTAATCGGCGACTACACCGTCATCGCGCGTCAGCAGCGCGGGGGCGCCGACTGGTATCTGGGCGCGGTCAACGATGAGACCGCCCATGAGGTGCCGGTGGCCCTGGACTTCCTCGAGCCCGCCCGACGCTATGAGGCGCAGATCTATCAGGACGGGCCGGGCGCCGATTATCTGACCAATCCCTACGCCTTCCAGGTCACACGTCAGACAGTCGGGGCCGGCGACACGCTGACGCTGAAGCTGGCCCCAGGCGGTGGCCAGGCCATTCGCTTCCGCGCCCTGGACTGACCCTCAGGGACGTCCCATGGCCCGGGCCAGCGCGGCCCGGACCATGCGGACGGCCGGAGCGTCCATCACGCCCAGAACTCCGCGGCGATTCGCCGGCAGGTGGGTGGCGGCCGGCCCCTCATCCTCGAATACATAGTGATCGAACAGGGCGCGCCATGCGTCCCGGTGGGGTCGCGGCATGTCGCGAATGGCCAGGATGGCGTGCATCATCGCGTCGGTCGGACGGCCGCGCCCCTGATCCGGCGGCGTCCACCAGTAGTTGACCAGCATGTTCATCCGCTCGGTCGAACGTACGTGGTGCCACCACATGTACGGAATATACAGGGCGTCGCCCGGCTCCATGTCGACGACGATCGCCTGCTTCATCGCATCCGCGAACCGGGGATGGCGATCCAGGTCTGGTGCGTCGAAATCGACCATGCTGATGGTCGGCCCGGCGGGGGTCGGATCGAACGGTCCCATATACAGGTTTGCGATCTGGTCTGGCGGGAACAGGGTGAAACGACGACGGCCGGCGACGACGCAGGCGATGTTCTCCGACGGATCGTGATGGGCGGCGACGGTGACCGCATTGCCGATCCAGACGCGGGGCTCGACGGCATCCTGCAGCAAGGGCATGCGGTTCTCCGCCTCGAACCCCGGCAGGTTTTCGTGCACCGGAACCGATTGAACGGCGAGAGAGGAGGGGGTCTCCTCGCGGGCGTAGTCCAGAAGGAGGTCGAGCGCCGCGGATAGCCGGACCGACCCGTGGCGGAAGTTGAAACCGCTGAGGTCGTCGTTATAGAAAAAACGGCCGCCTATGCCTGGCGATCCGAACATGGCGCCCACCGATGCGCCCCTGTCGAACCTCTTCAGATAGTCTGCGAGGATTGTTGGCGATGCGCGGCCTGCCTGTGTCACCGGCCAGTCCGCAATCAGGCCGCGAAACACGACAGGCCGGGCTTCGGCGAGAATCTGTTCGTGAAACAGCGCGGGCGTGACGTCGGTGATCTCGCGCACGGCAGGGCGGGGCTGATTCTCGATCGGCATAATGGGTTCCCTAAGGTCAGCATTCGGCCTGATCTGGCCGTTTGCAGCGGCTTGCATGCCCCGACTGTGTTCGCTGCGCCACGTTATAACCGTGATATGGCAAGGTTTTCCGTGTTGTTACATAAAGCTACTGGCGGAGAATGATCCGCGCCTCGTACAAAAGCGACAAGTTCGAGACACAGCGAACATGGGAGGGGATGGTCCGTCGATGAACGGACGACAAAGGGGGCGTTGCGATCCTGTGATCGCTAACAACCGCAATATACATCCGGAAGGTCATCGCGACCCCCTGGATCGATCCATGCGCAGACCCCGTTCGCAGCTCGATAGAATTTCTGGTCCAGCCGTTCCCCGAAAGCCCTGCTTTCCTGAGAAATACGGCACGACCCAGGGGCGTCAGTAACACTTCAATCTCCTGTCGATTGCGACAGGCTTTCTCACATTCAGATTACCGAGGGCCGTGCGCATCGCGCAGGGCCTCCGTCGTTGGGAGGCGATGGAATGAACACATCACGCAAGACTGGTTTGTCGAAGCTGCTGCGCAATGGCGCATCTCTGGCCGTGCTGGGGGCGCTCGTCGCCTCGGTCGCGCCGTCCATGGCCATGGCCCAGGACACTGCGGCGACCGACGACACGACCGAGATCGACGAAGTCATCGTCACCGGCACCCGCCGCGCCCTGCAGACCTCGCAGGAGATCAAGCGCAACTCCGACACCTTCGTCGACACCATCACTGCGACCGACATCGGCGCCTTCCCCGACAAGTCGGTGGCCGAGGCCCTGCAGCGCGTGTCCGGCATCACCGTCAACCGGTTCGCCGCCAGCGATGACACCTCGCACTTCTCGGCCGAACCCTCGGGCGTTCTGGTGCGCGGCCTTCAGCAGGTCCGCTCCGAGTACAACGGCCGCGACACCTTCAGCGCCAACTCGTCACGCGGCCTCAGCTGGGGCGACATCTCGCCCGAGCTGATGCAGGGCGTGGACACCTACAAGAACCAGACCGCCGAACTGATCGAGGGCGGCATCGCCGGCTCCATCAATCTGCGCACCCGCGTTCCGTTCGACTCCACCGGGCGGCTGATCCAGTTCTCGGGCGCCGCCAACTATGGCGACATCACCGAGAAGGCGACGCCGGAAGGCTCGGCCATCTACAGCGATCGCTGGGACACGCAATATGGCGAGTTCGGCTTCCTGGCCAACATCGCCTATTCAGAAGTCGAGACGACGTCCCAGACGATCCAGTACGGCCGGATGGGTATCTTCAACGACGTCTTCGGACCCGGCACTCAGTATATTCCGTCCAGCGTCGGCTATCGCGACACCGTCTACAGCCGCGAACGTAACGGTCTGGCTTTTGCGGGGCAGTGGAAGAGCAACGACGGCAAGCTGCTGCTGACCGGCCAGTATAACCGTTCGACGTTCGAGAACGAATGGCGCGAACATGGCCTGATCAGCTACAACGCGGACATGTTCGCCGTGCCGACGGACTTCGCCTACAGCGTGGGCGGGCCCCGGTCGGTCTGGATCCCGACGCCCGGAGCCAACAACCCGGCCTTCACCTTCGGCTCGGACGGCAACTTCCAGAACGGCACCCTGCTAACGCAGACGACCGACACCTTCTGGTGGGGCGCCAATGACGCCGAATCCGCCCAGATCGCGGTCAACGATCAGGGCCAGGCGATGCTGCACCCCTGCTATGCTTGGCAGGGCGACTGCACCAATCCCGCACGTGGCGGCGATCTGAACGCGGTCTCGCGGTACAACGAAAACCGCAACATGACGGAAGACGCGGCGATCAACCTGAAATGGGAGATCAGCGACCGTCTGCGCGCCAGCTTCGACGCCCAGTTCATCCATTCCGAGGTCGAGAACTACGACATCGAAGTGGGTCAATACACCTTCGCCGACATGACGCTGAACGCCAGCGGCGATCGTCCGTACATGACGTTCGCGGCGCCGACGAACATTAACCAGTCTTCCGGCGGTCTGCTGAACGCCAACAACTATCGCTACAACCATGTGATGGATCACCGCGAAGACAGCGAGGGCGACGAACTCGCCCTGCGCGCCGATGCGGAATACGACCTGAGCACAAACTGGCTGAATTCGCTGAAGGTCGGCGTCCGCTATGCGGATCGCGACCAGACCGTTCGTTACAGCGGCTTCAACTGGGGCAACATCGTCAACAACTGGAACCTGGGCAGTGGCCAGGCCGCTTATTGGAACATCGACCGGACGACCCCGAACGGCGCCTTCACCGGCTACCCGACCGGCCTCTATGAGACCGTTTCGCTGGGCAACGACTTCTTCGGTGGCGGCGATAACACCGCGATCTTCTTCAACATGGACCGGCTGGCGAACCACGACGCCGACCTGCTGAGCTATGACCGCATCGGGGTGGGGCAGGACCAGTGGCGTCCGATCTGCACCCGCTCGGGCGAGGTCGACGGCTGCTTCCGTCAGGTTGAGATCAACGACGTCAAGGAAACCACCAAGGCCGCATATGCCATGCTCCGCTTCGGCGGTCCGGACGCGACCCTGGGCGGCTATGGGATCTCCGGCAACATCGGCGTCCGCTATGTCGAAACCGAAGACGAGAGCCGTGGCGCCCTTGCCTTCCCGACGCCGTACTCGCCGGCGGATCTGGTCTGTACGCCCCGTGTCGCTACGCCCGGCGCTCCGCCGCCCTCGGTGCCCGGCACCATCGGCTGCTACCTTTCGGCCGACGACATCGCCTTC
>Ga0247812_10001802_pt1 | contig 12076 bp, 14 predicted proteins | sample UWRJL149409B1_FD_178011 | JGI IMG/M metagenome (GOLD analysis project Ga0247812, IMG submission 178011) | Plant litter microbial communities from Arlington Agricultural Research Station in Wisconsin, United States - UWRJ-L149-409B-1 | ecosystem: Environmental > Terrestrial > Plant litter >...
CTGTTCGTACACTTCAAAGCTATCGAAAGCGACGGTTTCAAAAGCCTGAAAGAAGGCCAAACCGTTTCCTTCGTGGCTGAGAAAGGCCAAAAGGGTATGCAAGCTGCACAAGTTCGCCCAGAGTAATTTCCCGGCGCACTAAAAAAACCCCGTCCATGTGACGGGGTTTTTTATGGGCGTTATTCCAGCCGCTGCGCTGTCAGCCGCAGTTGACCCGGGTAATTACCAGGCCAGCATCGGTGTTCAGGTTCAAGCGATCGGAACGGTATTCCAGGGTGATCATGTCGTTTGGCCGCAGGATCCGCGCGCTCTGTGAGCCGGAACGGGTGCGAGCCTCTTCGAGCAATTGTGGCGAAGCTTTCTTGCCGATGGTGAATTCGGCGGCTTTGGCCTCACAGCGACCGCTGCCCGCCCCTGCCACTACGGGGTCTTTTGCCGACTCGGTGGTGCTGCTGCAACCGGCCAACATGACCGCGGCCAGCACAGTACCCAATGACGCGAGCTTCCAAGGCATGAAGCCTCCTTACAATAATTAAGCTGAATTCGTGCGACAACCGACCACCATTGAGACGTTTGGTTCATGGTTGCGGCCATCACCTTGCCCTCAAACGCGTCGAGCGCGCAAGTTTGCCTGAGCCATCGCGCGCTGTTCAGCGCACAATCGTCACTGAATATGAACAGGTCTCAATAGACGTCGATGTAGTCGTAGGGCGGATTGGGCCAGTTCTCCTTCAGCGCGTTGAAGATCTGCATGACCCACACTTCATCGCTGGCGGCGATTCGTCCGACGTAACCCGAGCCCTTGGCCCAGGTCTCCAGGCGAAACAGCAGGCCGTCGATCTCGCTGCCGCCGACAACGCCCGAGGAAATGTAGGCGATACCGCCCTTGGTCACCCGCAATTGGGTGTGCTCATCGTCGCTGGCAGCCGCGAGCAACTGGCGTACCGCCTCCAGGCTCAAGCCGCCCGGGGTGTTCAAATCAATCTGCACAGCAGGGTCCTTGGACAGTGATCAAAGACCAAGTGTCGCATAGCCCTCCTTTGATGCCTAAGTCGGAGTGCCAAATGCGCGGCAAAATGGTTAACTCCTCTCTCAGACTTTTCCGACTTCACGAGCGCCATCATGACCACCGTAAGTATCGACGCCGACATCAAAGCCAAATGGCCACAGGGTCATAGCTCCTATAGCCCTGGCAGTCCGGAAGAGCTTGCAATCATCAGTATCGATCTACTGGTCAAGGAACTGGGGGCCGACGCGGCCCACACCTTCATCGCCCAGATTTTCGAGAAGTACCCTTCCGAGCACAAGGGCAGTAGCGCCTTGGAGCGCGAGTAACCCCCGCAGGCTGGCACCCACGGGGACAAGCCTTATTTCAGGCGCGCCAGGCGCTCGGTCAGCAGGTCGAAGAAGCCCTGGGCATCGCCGCTTTCCACCCAGAAGGCATTTTTTGGCGCCTTGAGGCCGTCATACCAGTCGACGATGGTCTGGCCGAAGGTCGGGCCTTCGCGGCTGTCGACCACGACATTCACGGCGCGCCCACTGAACAGCTCAGGCTTGAGCAGGTAGGCGATCACGGTAGCGTCATGCACCGGGCCGCCTGTCATGCCGTAATGCTCCATGTCGCCCTTGACGTATTCATTGAGAATATCGCCCACCAGCTTGCTGGCCTTATTGTTCAGCGCGGCAATCTGCCGCAGGCGCGCCTCGCTGGTGAGGATCTTGTGGGTCACGTCCAGCGGCAGGTAGGTCAGCTTCACGCCGCTCTTTTGCACCACCTCGGCCGCCTGCGGGTCGGCGAACAGGTTGAACTCGGCCACCGGGGTGATGTTGCCGCCATTGAAGTGGGCACCCCCCATCACCACCACTTCCTTGATGCCCTGCGTGATGTCCGGAGCCTGGATCAGTGCCAGTGCCAGGTTGGTCTGCGGCCCCAGCATGGCGATGGTAATGCTATGGGGCTTGGCGGCACGCAGGGTGTCGATCAGGTAGTTGACCGCATGGCCTTCGGTCAGCCCGGCCTTGGGCTCATGCACCGCCACCCCCGACAAGCCTTCCTTGCCATGAATGTCCTCGGCATAGATCGGCGTGCGCAGCAGCGGCTTCGGCGCGCCGGCATACACCGGCACCTCTTCGCGCCCTGCCCACTCCCGGGCCAGCCGCGCGTTGCGCGAGGTCTTGTCCAGGCGCACGTTACCGGCAACGGTGGTCAGGGCGCGAATGTTCAGCTCCTCGGGCGATGCCAGGGCAAACAGCAGCGCCACCACATCGTCGGCACCCGGGTCGGTGTCGATGATCAGGTCAATCCGGGGTGCCGCGTGAGCAGCTGTAGCGGTAAGCAGGGACAAAAGCAGCAGGCTCCTGAGCACATGATGAATCTGTTGAGCATAGCGGTGCATGGCGCACTCCTTGTGCGTGAATGAAACGGATCAGGTTCAGAACGTCACCCCGGCCACCAGCACGATGTTGCTGTACGGCTGGCATTCGCCGGTGCGCACAATCGCCCGTGCCCGGCGGCTGAGTTGCTTGAATTCTTCGTGACTGAGCAAGCGCCGCTCGCCGATCGCTCCCTCGGCCGTCAACGCCTCGAGCACCGGCAGTGCCAGCGGCTGCTTGAGCAGGATTTCTTCGGCCAGCACGTGGCTTTCGACCTGCATCTCGCTGAGCACCACCTTCAAGGTGCTGACAAAATCAGGAATGCCCTGGGTCAGGGCCAGGTCGATCAATTCGACACCGGGCGGCACCGGCAGACCGGCATCGCCGATCACCAGCATGTCGCCATGTCCCAGCGAGGCGATCAGCCGTGACAGGGCGACGTTGAGCAGTGGGGTCTTTTTCATGGCGCGACAAATCCTTGAACGTCGGACAGGCGAGGAATCGAAGGTTGCGCGCCGGCACGGGTCACCGACAGCGCAGCCGCCACCTGACCAAAACCAATGGCCTCGGCTTCGCTTTTGCCGCCGGCCAATGCCGCGGCAAAACCACCGACAAACGTGTCGCCGGCTGCCGTGGTGTCGAGCGCCTTTACCCGCGGTGCCGGGAAGTGCTGAAAACCCTGGCCATTGGCAAACAACGAACCCTCGGCGCCGAGGGTGATGATGACCTTGCCGGCCCCCATGGCGATCAACTGGGTAGCCGCAGCCTTGGCGGTCTGCAGAGAATCCACGGGCAGCCCGCTGAGCGCTGCGGCTTCGCTCTCATTGGGAATCAGGTAGTCGATGCTCGCGTACCACTCCGCCGGCAGCGCACCGCTGGCAGGTGCCGGATTGAGGATCACCGTCTTGCCCAGTTCGCGACCACGGCGCAGCACGTGCCCCACCGTGTCATACGGCACTTCCAGTTGACAGATCAGCACATCGGCTGCCTGCAGGACCACGTCAAACTGATCGACCACGGGCGGCGTCAACGCGCCATTGGCACCGGCTACTATCACGATTGCGTTCTGACTGAGGTCGTCGACCACAATCAGTGCCACGCCACTGCTACCCTCGACAGTGCTGAGCGCCTGGCAATCAATCTGCTCGGCCAGCAAAGCCTCGCTCAGCTCCCTGCCATAGGCATCGCTGCCAACACAGCCGACCATCGCCACCTGCGCGCCCAGGCGTGCCGCGGCCACCGCCTGGTTGGCGCCCTTGCCGCCCGAGACCGTGGCGAACGACTGCCCGATCAAGGTTTCGCCGCCACGGGGCAAGCGCGGCGCACGGGTCACCAGGTCCATGTTCAAACTACCTACAACCACTACTTTCGCTGGCATGTATCGATACTCATCAAGTCGCTTCAGCGCAAAGAGTCGAAGACGCCGGACAACGGCGCAGTCGACTCTCGCAGGACAATGCTGGGCGTCACGATCTGCTGATCGGTCGCCAATTGGGGGGCCGCGATCCGGCGCAACAGCACTTGCGCCGCCATTTCTCCCAGTTGCAGGATCGACTGGCCGACCGTGGTCAGCGCCGGGTAGACGTAGCGGCTCATTTGAATGTCGTCAAAACCGATCACCGACAGCTCGCTCGGCACCCGGATGTTGCGTTCAGCAGCCGCGCGCAGCACGCCGATGCCCATCATGTCGTTGCCGGCGAATATCGCCGTCGGAGGGTTGCTCGCCAACAGCGTGGCCGCCGCGTTGTAACCGCCGGTGCTGGTGAAGTCGCTTTCGAGCATGCGCTCGGTCGGCACCTGCACCCCAGCCTCTTTCAGCGCCCGGCAGAAACCGGCCAGGCGCATCTGGGCCACGCTGGTGTGCGCCGGACCGCCGATGCTGGCGATGTCACGATGGCCCAATTGCAGCAGGTGCTGGGTTGCCAGGTAGGCTCCGTACTCGTGATCGATGCGCACCAGGTCCGCATCCAGCCCTTCCAACCCGCGGTCGACAATTACCATCGGCGTACGCACGCCCGCCAGGCCCTGGGCCAGCCCGCTGTCACCACCGGCGGAGGCGACGATCAGGCCGTCGATGCGCTTTTCCAGAAGCACCCGCAGGTAGCTGCGCTGCTTGTCCGGGTTATCGTCGGAATTGCACAGAATCACGCAGTAGCCATTACGCTCGCAGTAGTCCTCGATGCCCCGGGCCAATTCCGCGAAGTACGGGTTGAGGCTGTTGGGCACCAACAGGCCGATGGTCGCGGTGGTCTTGGCCTTGAGCGAGCGAGCCACGGCGCTGGGCACGTAGTCCAGGCGCTGGATCGCCGCCTCGACTTTCAGCCTGACCTCCTCGCTCACCGGACGGGTCTTGTTCAGTACATGCGACACCGTGGTGTAGGAAATCCCCGCGAGCGCCGCTACATCCTTGATCGTTGCCATGCTTAGCTCCGGCGCCGGGCGCGTTGGCTGCGATAGGTGTCGAGCACCACCGCGATCACGATCACGGCACCGGTAATGATGCGCTTGGTCGGTTCAGTGGCGCCAATCTGCGCGAGCCCTGCTGCCAGTACGGAAATGATCAGCACGCCGAAGAAGGTACTGATCACCGAACCGCGCCCGCCCATCAGGCTTGTCCCGCCGATCACCACGGCCGCGATGACTTGCAGCTCCAGGCCGGAACCGGCATTCGGGTCCGCCGCCTCCAGGCGCGAGATCTGGAACAGCGCCGCAACTCCAGCCAGCAACCCCATCAGGCTGAACACCAGAATCTTGTAAGGCTTGGGATTGATCCCCGCCAGGCGCACTGCCTCTTCGTTGGTGCCGATGCCAATCAGGTAGCGCCCAAACACGGTACGAGTCAGCACCGCCTGGGCGATGAAGATGATCAGCAGGGCGATGATGAACGACGGCGAGATACCAAAGGCTATTGGATTGGACAGCCAGGCGAAGGCATCGCCGATGTAGGCGGTACGCGAGCCGGTCATCTGGTAGGCCACGCCGCGGGCCATTTCCAGCACCCCTAGCGACACGATGAACGAGGGAATGCGCCAGGCCACGGTGATCGAGCCGGTAATGGTTCCGGCCAGTGCCGCAGCGGCCATGCCCAGCAGCGCTGCCGGCAGGACACTCCAGCCCCAGCCGAGGATCGCCACGCTGACCGTGGATGCCGCCAGGGCCAGCACCGAGCCCACCGACAGGTCGATCCCGCCGATGATCAGCACGAACGTCATGCCGACCGCTAGCACCATCAAGTCGGGAATCTGGTTGGCCAGGGTGCTGAAGGTGTCGTACGACAGGAAATGACTGCTCAATGCCGAGAACAGCGCAATCATCGCCAGCAAGGCACCTGCCAGGCCCAGATAGGTACCCAGGCCGTAAAAGTTGCCACTACGTTTGCCAGCGGACACTGCAGTTTTCATGGAAGATCCCTAGGCGCTGCTTCGTTGAGCAACGCATCACGTTTTTGGTAGCCGGCAAAAGCGGCGGCAAGCAAATCATCCTGGCTCCAGCTGTCGCGCTCGAAGGTCTCGACCAGCCGCCCCGCCGACAACACGCCGATACGGTCACAAATCAGCATCAGTTCACGCAGGTCGCTGGAAACCACCACCAGCGCCTTGCCTTGACGCGTCAGGTCGCCGAGCAAGGCGTAGATATCAAACTTGGCCCCGACGTCGATACCGCGAGTCGGCTCATCGAACATCAACACCGTACACTCGCGCTCGAGCCAGCGGCCGATCACCACCTTCTGCTGGTTACCGCCGGACAGCTCGCCCACCAGTTGGGTCGGGCTGGAACTGCGAATGCGCATGGCATCGATCTGCCGTTGCGCCAGCGCGGTCTCTGCGCCCGGGTTGACGATCCCGCCCCTGGAAATCTCCGGCATGTTGCCCAAGGCGATGTTGGCACTGATCGACTGCGTCAGCAGCAGGCCCTCGCCCTTGCGGTCCTCGGTGATCAGCGCGATCCCGTGGCCCACCGCATCGGCCGGCGAGCGGATGTTCACCACCCGCGCAGGAGAGCCCAGGGCCACCGTGCCGCTGTCCGCCGCGTCCGCGCCGAAAATCAGGCGCAGCAGCTCGGTACGCCCGGCTCCGATCAAGCCGGAGATCCCGAAGATTTCCCCGGCGCGCACCGTGAAAGACACATCCAGCACCTTGTCCGCCCGACTCAAGCCATTGACGGTGAGCGCCGCGGCACCCATCTGCCGAGGCCCCAGGTCAATGTGCTCACCCAGCTCGCGACCGACCATCAGGTTGACCAGTTGCTCGCTGTTGTAGTTGGCCATCAGCTCGACGCAGACCAGTTGGCCGTCGCGCAACACCGCAATGCGCTGGGCCACCCGTGCCAGCTCTTCGAGCCGATGGGAGATATAAATGATCGCCACGCCCCGGGCTTGCAGGCGACTGATCTGTTCAAACAGCATCTCGACTTCACGGGCCGTCAGCATGGCTGTCGGCTCGTCGAGAATCAGCACATGGCAGTCGCCGATCAGGTTGCGGGCGATTTCGACCATTTGCTGATGACCAATGCCCAACTCCCCCACCAGCGTGTCCGGGTCGATTGCATCGAGGCCGACCTGCGCCATGGCCTCGATCGCCGCACTGCGCAGGCGCTTGCGACTGATCCAGCCGCCGTTGCTGGGCAGGTTGTCGAGAAACAGGTTTTCCGCCACCGACAAGGTCGGTAGCAGGTTGAGCTCCTGCATAACCATGCGGATCCCCAAGGCTTCGGCCTGGGCACGACTGCCCGGGCGATACTCCTGGCCCTGGAACTGCATATGCCCGGTAGTCGGGGTGACCAGGCCGCCGATAATCTTCGACAGCGTGCTTTTGCCGGCACCGTTCTCACCGGTCAGCGCCAGCACTTCGCCGCGCATCAGCGTCAGGTCAATGCCGGCCAACACCGGTTGCGCATACGTCTTGCCGATACCGCTGACCGCAAGGACCGCGCTCGAGGCACTCACTGACATAACAAACTCTCCATGCGCTCGCCCACACGGGAGAGCGCCATTGTGATGCCAGGCGGGCTATTGGGTGACCAGTTCAACCGGCGTTTCGATCACGCCTTGTGGGCCACTGTCGACCTTTTCGCCCTTGAGGATTTTCAGCGCGGTTTCGATGCCAAACACCGCCTGTTTCGCTGCGAACTGGTCGGCGGTGGCCAGGACACGACCGTCCTTGAGCATCGGTTTGATGGCATTGATGTTGTCATAACCCACCACTTGCACCTTGCCCGCCTTGCCGGCTGCTCGCACTGCGGAAACGGCGCCTACCGCCATGCTGTCGTTACCGGCCAGCAGGGCCTTGATCTGTGGGTATTCGCTGAGCATCGAGGAGGCAACCTGATTGCCCTTGTTGATCTCCCAATCACCGGATTGCAGAGACACCACCTTGATCTGCGCCGCCTCCATCGCATCCTTGAAGCCCGCGGTACGTGCCTGGGCGTTGGTGGTGGTGGAAACCCCTTCGATGATGCCGACTTCGTCACCGGCCTTGAGTTGCTTGGCCAGGTATTCCCCAACCAGGCGTGCGCCCTTGCGGTTGTCCGGACCGACAAAAGGCACGCTGATGTTCTTGCTCTTGAGCACATCCGGGTCGAGCTGGTTATCAATGTTGATCACGGTGATACCGGCGTCGACGGCCTTCTTGATCACCGGCACCATCGCCTTGGAGTCGGCGGGCGCAATCACCAGCGCATTGACCTTGGAAACGATCATCTGCTCGACAATACGAATCTGGTTGGCGGTGTCGGTTTCGTCCTTGATCCCGTTGGAGACCAGGTCAAAATCGCCAGGGTGTTGTTTCTGGTAGGCCTTGGCACCATCTTCCATGGTCAGGAAGAACTCGTTGGCCAGGGATTTCATGACCAGGGCGACCTTGGGTTTTTCAGGGGTGTCGGCGAAAGCCGAAGAGAGGGGCACAGCGGTGGCGGCGGCAGCCAGCATAGCGACAGCAAGAAGACGTCCAGCGAATGGCAGCTTCATGGGTTCACTCCGATCTTATGATTATTGTGAGCAACGCGTGCATCGCCCGCAGCACCACAGCCATTGCTGTTCTTCACAGGCACCGCTGCGCAAACGTTTGCGTAGACCGAACTATGCGAACCCTGCCGCTATTTGTCAACGACTGGCCAAGGCCTGGACACTCAAGCGGTGGTGTTGACCAATCCGCCGGACGAACCTTTGCCCAGCTCCTTGGCCAGGGCCGCCGCGGTTTGCATCAGGGCTGCGCTGGTTGAGGCAATCTGCCCTTGAATGCCCGCGACCATCGTCGCCTTGGCTTCAGGCGCCAGGTTGGACGCAGCCTGGGCAGCAGCCAACTGCTCCTGTTGCTTTTGCAACAACGCCTGCAATTCCTTCATGCGCTTTTGCAGGGCTTGCACCAGGACATTGCCACCGGACTCTGCGGAGGACGGACTTGGCTCGGCCTGTTGCCTGGAGCTGACCACTGGTTTGCCAGTGCCCTCCTCCTCGACCGGCAGCACTTCGCCCGAGGCGTTTGCCAGTGCCTTGTCGGACGTCTGGACAATCACCAGGGGTTTGTCGCTGACACGAACCGTCAGGCCAGGGGTTGAACCGATTGCAATGGTCATCTGAGCTCCTTGGAAAAATGATCCTTCAAGGAACATCGGCCGGCGCAGCGTTTTCTTGAGAGCCCTTCATTGCCAGTGACGTAGGAAGATTACCCAAACTCAGTAGGACTTTTCGGACAACCGAACGCCGTTCGCAGATTTCGTCGGAATTCCGGACACGCCTCGTTACACTGCCCTCAAGGATCTATATTTAATCGTTATAAATCAATTACTTATAAGTTTATTGAGTCTTCTTCACGGCTGGTACAAATCCTGCTCTAACCCCCTACCCCCGGCATACAGATCGGCCTGGGGGAATCTAGATGAACCTGCATCAGCACCGTCATCACTATTAGAGAGAAAATAATGAAATCTGCCTTCAACACCCTTGTTCCGGGCGCCTTGGCCCTCCTGCTGCTTCTGCCGACAGCCCTGCAGGCAAAAGAAGTCGCCAACCAGCAAAAACTGGCGAATGTGGTGATCCTCGCTACCGGCGGCACCATTGCCGGCGCTGGCGCCAGTGCCGCCAACAGCGCGACCTACCAGGCCGCCAAAGTCGGGATCGAGCAACTGATCGCCGGCGTACCCGAGCTGAGCCAAGTGGCCAATGTTCGTGGTGAGCAAGTGATGCAAATCGCCTCCGAGAGCATCACCAATGAAAACCTGCTGCAACTGGGCCGCCGCGTGGCCGAGCTGGCTGACAGCAAGGACGTCGACGGCATCGTCATCACCCACGGCACCGACACCCTGGAAGAAACCGCCTACTTCCTCAACCTGGTGGAAAAAACCGACAAGCCAATCGTCGTGGTCGGCTCGATGCGCCCAGGCACTGCCATGTCGGCAGACGGCATGCTCAACCTGTACAACGCCGTCGCGGTAGCCGGCAGCAAGGACGCACGCGGCAAGGGCGTGCTGGTGACCATGAACGACGAGATCCAGTCGGGTCGTGATGTCAGCAAAATGGTCAACATCAAGACTGAAGCGTTCAAGAGCCCATGGGGCCCGCTGGGCATGGTCGTCGAAGGCAAATCCTACTGGTTCCGCCTGCCGGCCAAGCGCCACACCATGGATTCGGAATTCGATATCAAGACCATCAAGAGCCTGCCTGACGTAGAGATCGCCTACTCCTACGGCAACGTCAGCGACACCGCGTACAAGGCCCTGGCTCAATCCGGCGCCAAGGCGATCATCCACGCCGGCACCGGCAATGGCTCGGTATCTTCGCGCGTCGTGCCGTCCCTGCAAGCCCTGCGCAAGGATGGCGTGCAGATCATTCGTTCTTCCCACGTCAATGCCGGCGGTTTTGTCCTGCGCAACGCAGAGCAGCCAGACGACAAATACGACTGGGTCGTGGCGCATGACCTGAACCCGCAAAAAGCCCGGATCCTGGCCATGGTTGCCCTGACCAAGACATCCGACAGCAAAGAGCTGCAACGGATGTTCTGGGAATACTGATTGAGTGCGTGCGACCCGCCCGGGTTGCACGCTTGCCCTCCTGACTCGCCCGCCCGGGCGAGTCAGCGCCAACCCTGGCGCCAGCACTGCAAAAAAAAACTGCCGACGCACACTAAAACGCAAAACCTGTGGTCTGAGAGATCTTCTTGAATTTTAAGCAGTTGCGAAAATGCTTACAGTTAAATACTGTATGCACGTACAGCTTAATAAGGACTATCCCGTGGCCACTTCCCAAGCAAACAGCAACCCACCTGGTTCTTACGAACGCATGGGTCTACGCATTCAAAAAATCATCAATTCGCCGAACGCACAAAAAGCCAAGGCTGCACTGATCTTCCGTCTCCCCGATGAGCCGGTTGATGAGTGGGAACGCCTGCTTGAGGAAATCGCCGAGAACGACAACGTCACCCTCGCCCACCGCGACGACGGTGGCGTGCAGATTTTCTGGGTAGTGCCGAAGGAAGATTGAGTCGATGATGGTTCGTTGTTTTGCTTTGCTGCTACTCCTGGTGGCGGCCAGCGCACACGCGCAGGCGCCACGTACGTTTAACGAAGCGAAAAAGATCGCCTGGACGCTCTACGCGCCGCAGTCCACCGAGTTCTACTGCGGCTGTAAGTACACCGGCAATCGGGTCGACCTCGCGGCCTGTGGCTACGTGCCACGGAAAAACGCCAACCGCGCGGCACGTATTGAATGGGAACACATAGTGCCGGCCTGGCAGATCGGCCATCTGCGTCAGTGCTGGCAGGAAGGTGGGCGGCAGAACTGTACCCGCCATGATCCGACCTACCAGCGCGCCGAGGCCGACTTGCACAACCTGGTGCCCAGCATCGGCGAGGTCAACGGCGACCGCAGCAATTTCAGTTTCGGCTGGCTGCCGGTAAAAAGCGGGCAATATGGTTCGTGCCTGACCCAGGTCGACTTCAAGGCCAAGAAGGTCATGCCGCGCCCATCCATCCGCGGCATGATCGCCCGCACCTACTTCTACATGAGCAAGCAGTACGGCTTGCGTCTGTCCAAGCAGGATCGGCAATTGTACGAGGCCTGGAACAAGACCTACCCGGTGCAAGTCTGGGAGCGCCAGCGTAACCAGAAGGTGGCTTGCGTCATGGGTCGCGCCAACGAGTTTGTCGGCCCGGTAGACATGAAGCTCTGCAGTTAAGACAAGGCCCGGGGCATAGCGCCCCGGCCCCCAGACAAGCTAGCTTCCAGCCTTGTTGTAACGCCAGTACCCCATAAGGTTGAGCATTTGCCGAGGAATCTGCCGCTCACCGACCAAGTACTTGCGCACACTCATGACAGCAGCACTCTCGCCAGCGATCCAGGCATAAAAAGCAGCGCCCTGGGCGGAACCGGTTTCCCAGAGAATCTCCTGGTCGATATCAATGTCGGGCAATGCCCCAGGGTCGCCAGCTGCTGAATTGAAATCCGGTAATTGGGCGCTCTGCACGGCCTCAACCATCAGCATGCCCACAGCGCCAGACGCACGCTCATCACGGATCAGCCATTGCACCTCCAGTCCCGGCCACTGAGGCACCGGCAACCGGTCTGCGGCCGTCTGCACTTCGAAAAGCGCCTGAGTCGCGGGCGGCGCGTGTTGCCCGGCCAACTCTTCAAGGATGCCCAGTGCCGCTGGCAGTGCGGTGGCATCGGCCATCAGCAGCAGCTGCCCCAGCTCCATGGGCGGCTTCCATT
>Ga0247812_10001803_pt1 | contig 12076 bp, 12 predicted proteins | sample UWRJL149409B1_FD_178011 | JGI IMG/M metagenome (GOLD analysis project Ga0247812, IMG submission 178011) | Plant litter microbial communities from Arlington Agricultural Research Station in Wisconsin, United States - UWRJ-L149-409B-1 | ecosystem: Environmental > Terrestrial > Plant litter >...
AAGGCTGCGCCGATTGATAGGCGAGCTCGTGAAGTGCGTAGAGCATGAACGTCCTGATCGGCCCCCGCCGAGAGCGGTGAAGGCATCATAAAACGCGCTGCACTGCAAAAGGATTTAAATTAGGGAGCGGGAACTAGGGATTGGGAAATAGGGAGCGATGCCGTCGGCGCCGTGATCCGCTAACCCTACTCGCTACCCCCGCCCCATCACCCGCGTGATCAGCTGCGCCGATTTCTCGGGCCCAAGGTCGTGGGTCAGGGCCGAGCGAAATTGGCCGTCGGGGCCCATCAGATAGATCGTCAGGGAATGGTCCATCGTATAGCCCTCGCCCTCGCCCACCTTCTTGTAGAAAGCGCGATAGGCCTTGGCGGCGGCGGCGACCTGCTCGGGCGTGCCGGTCAGGCCGATGACGCCGCGCGGGAAGCCGTCGGATGACAGATAGTCCTTCAGCGCCTGCGGCGTGTCCCGCTCGGGATCGACGCTTATGAAGACGATCTGCAGATCCTTCGCCCTGTCGCCCAGACGCGACTGGGTCGCGGCCAGAGAGGCCAGGGTCGTGGGGCAGTATTCCGGACAATAGGTGAAGCCAAAGAAGACCAGGGTCCACTTTCCCTCCAACAGGGCCTGGTCCACCGCCCGGCCGTTCTGATCGACCAGCTGGAAGGGCCCGCCGACCTGGGCCACGCCGGTCGATGTCGCGCCGATGTCGCGTTCGCGGCCGGTGACGACCACGACGGTGACGATCGCAAGCGACAGGGCGATCAGGATACAGGCGCCGGCGAACAGCAGGATGGAACGACGCGGCATCGGCTCTCTCTCACATGATCCCGTCCGCCGGCGTCGGCCAGCATGCGTAACGCGGGGAGGCGGTCTATAGAACAGCCATGACCCCGAGCGAAGCCGAACCGTCGTCGCAGTTTCCGTCCCGGTCCCTGCCGGACCGCGACATCCATGAAATGACCGGCTGGCGCGACCTGCCCCGGCGCGGGCGGGGACTGAGCCTGCGCACCCTGATCATTCTGCGCTGGCTGGCCATCATCGGCCAGACGGCGACGATCTGGGTGGCTTTCGGCATGCTGCATTTCCCTCTGCCGCTGTGGGAATGCCTGGGCGTCATCGCCGTCAGCGTGGCGGTCAACCTGACCTCGGTGGCGCGGCTGCGGAGGACCGACAGCCGCCTGCCGGACGGACGCCAGACCGCCATCCACCTGGGGTTCGACATCCTGCAGCTGTCGACCCTGCTGGCCCTGACGGGCGGGCTGGAGAACCCCTTCTGCCTGCTGCTGGTCGCGCCGGTGACGGTGGCGGCGGCCTCCTTGCCCGGGCGTCAGGCGATCGCCCTGGGCCTGATGGTGCTGCTGGCCACGACGGTATTGTTCTTCTGGTCCCTGCCGTTGCCGTGGCAGTCGGGGACGGAGCTGGTGCTGCCGGCCCTCTATCGCTTCGGCCTGGGCCTGGCCCTGATCACCGGGGTGGTGTTCACCGCCGCCTATGCCTGGCGGGTCGCGGCCGACGCCGAGAAGCTGGAGCTGGCGCTGGCCACGACCCAGGACGTGCTGCAGCGCGAGCAGAGGCTGGCGGCGCTGGGCGGGCTGGCGGCGGCGGCGGCGCACGAACTGGGCACGCCGCTGGCCACCATCCAGGTCGTGGCCAAGGAGCTGCTGCGTGGGGCGCCCGTGGACGGTCCGGTGGCCGAGGACGCAACCCTGCTGCTGCAACAGGCCGACCGCTGCCGCGAAATCCTGAAACGCCTGTCCCAGCGGCCCGAGGACGGCGACGCCCTCTATACGGAGATCGGGCTGAAGGCCCTGCTGGCCGAGGTGGTGGACCCGCATCTGGGCTTCGACCTCGACATCGCCGTTGCGGTGCAGGGTTGCCCGGGCCGGCCGGATCCCCAGGTCAAACGACTGGCCGAGGTGGTCCACGGCCTCAGCGCCCTGGTCGAGAACGCCGCCGATTTCGCCGCCTCGACGGTGCGGGTCCAGGCCACGGTCGATCCCGACTGGATCGAGGTCGAGGTGCTGGACGACGGCCCCGGCTTCGCCCCCGACATCCTGCCCCGTCTGGGCGAGCCCTATGTGACCAGCCGGCCGCACGGCAAGGCCCGGCTGGCCCTGGCCGCCCAGATCCGCGCCGCCGCCCGACCGCCCCGCCCGGGCAGACGGTCCGCGCCGCCGCCGCAGCCAGTGGACGTCGCGCCCAGCCAGGGCGGCATGGGACTGGGCTTCTTCATCGCCCGCACCCTGCTGGAGCGGACGGGCGGCAAGGTGATCGTCGCGGCCGGGGACGGGGCGCCCGGCGCCAACCGCGGCGCCCGCGTCACGGTCCGCTGGCCTCGCGCCGCCCTCGAACTGGTCCCCCAACCTTGAGAGGAACCGGGAGCCGTCTGAGCGCTTTGACCGCAGCGACCAAACGCCGCGCCGCTTGACCTTGGCCGTTGCGAACGCGACTTGAGCGTCATGGAGATCACCGGAATGTCGATCATCGAGGACCGCGTCGCCGCCCTCACGGATAAATCCCTGTTGTTGCTGGACGACGATCAGGCCCTTCGGACCCGTCTGGGCCGGGCGCTGGAGTCGCGCGGCTTCGAGGTCACCACCGCCGGGTCGGTGGCCGAGGCGACCGACGCCCTGCGAACGTCCCTGCCGGCCTTCGCCGTGCTGGACATGCGTCTGGACGACGGCAACGGGCTGAAGATCGTCGAGGCGATCCGCGAGCGCCGCGAGGACGCCCGGATCGTCATGCTGACCGGCTATGGCGCCATCGCCACGGCCGTGGCGGCGGTCAAGGCGGGCGCGGTCGACTATCTGTCCAAACCAGCCGACGCCGACGACGTGGTCAAGGCCCTGCTGGCCGTCGGCGACGCCGCGCCCGAGCCGCCCGAGAATCCCATGAGCGCCGACCGGGTGCGCTGGGAGCATATCCAGCGGGTCTATGAACTGTGCGACCACAATGTCTCGGAGACGGCCCGCCGGCTGGGCATGCACCGCCGGACGCTGCAGCGGATTCTGGCCAAGCGGGCGCCGCGGTAGGGCGCTTCGCGCCAGGGCTTGGGTATTAGGGCCTGGGGATCAGGGACGATGAGGCCTCCAACGCGACCCTTCCTGCTTCCCTTCTCCCTGACCCCTACTCCCTCATCAAGCGCATCGCCCCCAACCGCGCGAACGCCAGCGTCAGCGCTTTCCTGCGTGCGGGGGCGAGGCTGAGCACGGGGGCGTCGCGCACCACCGCCCCGCCGAAACCATCGGCGACGATCAGGCCCGGTTCGTCGGGCAGGATGTCTTGCGGAAACTCCGGGGCGACGGCGAAGAAGAAGGCGTCGCAGAACGGCGCGTATTCCGGCCATTTGCGATCGACGCGATAGTCGTCGATGCCAGACTTCACCTCGCAGATGACGATGTCGCCCTTGCGGCCCAGCGCCATGACGTCGGCGCGCCGTCCGTTGGGCAGGCAGACTTCCAGCAGGGGCGCATAGCCCATGTCGGCCAGCAGCCGGGCCGCCCCGCGCGTGACAGACAGGGTGGTCTCGGGGCGACTGAAGACGAGTTCCAGATGAACGGCGGGGGCGGGCATGCCGCCATTATGTTCCGGGTCCGTTCCGGCATCAAGCGCGGCGGTTCAGGCCGCGAAGGCCTTGCGGTTTTCGGTCCACTGCTCGCGGGTCTGGCCCCAGATGTCGATGACGGCGTCCTCGAACGGCGCGGGCAACTTTCCCGGGCCACGATTGGTCGAGCCCAGCCGGGCCGCCAGTTTCGCGGAGGGCGCATTGTCCGGATCGATGCAGTGGATGACATCGGTCCAGCCCAGGCCGTCGAAGGCATAGTCGAGCGACGCGACCGCCGCCTCGACGGCATAGCCCTTGCCATGGGCGTCACGGTGCAGGCTCCAGCCCACCTCGGTCCCGGGCCAGGCATAGGGCCGCCATGGGCCTATCCGGCCCAGCCACAGGCCCGTCGACTTCTCGATCACCGAGAACATGGCCACGCCCGTGGTCGCCCAGGCGCCGGCCATGGTCATCATGCCGCGCCAGGCCGCGGCGGGCGCCTGGGCGCCGCCGATGTATTTCGCGGTCTCGACGTCGCTCATGAAGTCGGCCCAGCGCGGGAAATCCTCCATCGCCGTGGGACGCAGGATCAGGCGCGGGGTTTCGATCGTCGGACCGGGGGCGGTGCTCATAGCGGATACTCCTGTTCAAGGGTGTAGACCCCGCCGTCGCCGGTCAGGGCGCTGGCGTAAAGCCCGAAGCGACGAACAGGAATCGGCGGCGAATGCAGCAGGTTATGGCTGGTGATCCAGGCGCCGATCCGGTCGGGATTGGTCTGGGTCTTCAGATAGGCCAGCGTCAGGTGAGGGCGATATGTACGCGGCTCCATCCGGATGCCCGCCCGTTCGCCGGCGGCGCGGCAACGGCCAGCAAGGATGGTCAGCCGCTCGCTGGGCTCCAGCCCCGCCCACAGGGTGTGGCTTCGGTGGGCGTCGCCGAAGGCCCCGACGCCCTTCAGTGCGATGTCGAAGGGGCCGCCCGGAATCCGCGACAGTTCGGCGGACAGGTCGTCGGCCTGACGTTCGGTCACCTCGCCATAGAAGGCTAGGGTGACGTGCAGCGCCTCTTCAGGCCGCCAGCGGGCGCCCGGCAGGCCTGTTTGCCGCCGCTTCAGGGTCTCGGCGACGTCGAAGGGGATCGATACGGCGGTGAACAGACGAAGCATGCGACCGTTGGTAGCGGCCCGGATCAGGTTGCGGAAGACCGCATTCCCTTGCGTGAAGGGGACTTGCCCCCGATATTCACTGCAAAGCCGGGGGTTCGCCCCGGTCGAATGGGAGATTGATCTCGCGATGAGCGACTTCAGAAACGGTTTTACCAACGTGGCGCCCGCCGCGGCCGACATGTCGGTCGACGCCGGCCTGCGCAGCTTCATGCTGGGCGTCTATAACAAGCTGGCGCTTGGCCTGCTGGTTGCGGGCGGTCTCGCCTATGTCACCGGCAACGTTCCGGCGGTGCAGCAACTGTTCTTCGCCGCAACGGCGGACGGGCGCGTCGGCCTGACGATGCTGGGCATGGTCGTGCAGTTCCTGCCTCTGGTCCTGCTGTTCGGTTCGATGTTCTTCATGAAGAACCCCACGGCACGTGGCGTGAACATGCTCTACTGGGCGGTGGTCGCCTCGATCGGCGCCGGCTTGGGCATCCTGTTCCTGCGCTACACCGGAGGTTCGCTGGCCTCGACCTTCCTGGTCACGGCGGCGGCCTTCGGCGGTCTCAGCCTCGTCGGTTACACGACCAAGAAGGACCTGACCGGCATGGGCAGCTTCCTGATCATGGGCGTGATCGGTCTGGTCATCGCCTCGATCGTCAACATCTTCCTGCAGTCCGGGACCTTCTATCTGATCATCTCGGGTCTGGGCGTGCTGATCTTCGCGGGCCTGATCGCCTACGACACCCAGCGCCTGAAGATGACCTACTATGCGCTCGGCGGCGACCAGCAGGCCATGGGCGTGGCGACGGGTTTCGGCGCGCTCAGCCTGTTCATCAACTTCGTGAACCTGTTCCAGTTTCTGCTGGCCTTCATGGGCGGCAACCGCAACTAGGATTGGTCGCGAGACGATACGGAAAGGGCCCCTCGCGGGGCCCTTTTTTTGTCTTGATCCGTGGTGGGAGGGAGAGGATGGCTACTCCACCACCTGGAATTTGCGGCTGTCGAAGACCCGCAGGACCTGCGGCAGTTCGCGACTGCGTTTCAACACCACGCCGCCCTCGCCGATGACGGACCACTGGCCCTGACGGGTCTGTAGGGAGGGGCGTTTCTCGATGCGATAGGCAGGGGCGTCGCCCGAACGGCGGAAGACGGCGAATTCGGCGACGTCCTTGTGGCCGACCATGGCGTAGTCGCGCCATTCGCCCGCCGCGACCATCCGGCCATAGACCCGCAGGATCAGATCCAGTTCCTTGCGGTCGAAGAAGACCGGCCCGATCCGTGGAGTGTCGTCCGATGTCGAGGAGTCTAAGCTCATATCCGGAAGTTAGTCCGGTCCGGACGAAAAGCCAGAGTCGCCACGGCGCTTTTGAGCCTGCGGAAGCCCGGGACGATTGCAAATCCGGAAAAATGGACGCGACACGAAATGGCCCCGTTTCGGTCCATCGCCCGCCCGGTTGCCCCGCGACATACGAACCGTCGGCCAGTCGGAGTTCGGAAGCGTCCCGGATCCTGAACAGCCCCCCCAGCCCCCCTGGATGTTTCCATTAAAGGGCTCCGACGGGCCGACGCTTCCTCCAAGCGAGACGCCCGTCCTGCCTCCCTCCCCCCTCCGGCACGGCGGGCGTTTTGCTGTCCGGAAGGTCGGCGCCGCCTATTCCCCGACGACGACCTCGACCATTTCGCCGTCGCGGCGGACATGCAGGGTGGTCGCGCCCTGATCGGCCTCCAGCGCAGCGGCCAAGGCCGCCAGATCGGTCGTTGCGCGTTCGGCCACGGCCGTGACGACATCGCCGGCCTTCAGACCCTTCTGCGCCGCAACTGAACCGCCTTCGACGGACGCCACGATTACGCCGGTCTCATCGCCGCGATCGTCGGCGGGGCGGATGGCGCGGAACTGGGCGCCGAAGGCCTGCAGAGTGTCGCCGCCGGCCTGCACCCGTCCTGTCGCATTGTCCTCGACCGTCAGGGCCGTGCTGCGCTCGCGGCCATCACGCAGATAGACGATGTCCAGACGCGTGCCGGGAGGGGCGATGCCGACCGTGGCCTGGACCGAGCCGGCGTTGGCCACCGGGCGGTTCTGAATGCGGGTGATGATGTCGTGGCGACGCAGACCAGCGCGCTCGGCCGGCGAGCCCGGGGCCACATCCTCGACGATCGCGCCGCGCACAATGCCCAGGCCGAAGCTGCGCGCCCTCTCCGCGGTCAGAGAGCCCGTGATGGCGCCAATCCGGCCGCGCTTGACCGCCCCGGTCTCACGCAGCTGGCCGACCACGAACATCAGGATGCGGGTCGGAACGGCGAAGGCGATGCCGTCGTTGCCGCCGCCGCCCAGACCCAAGGGATCAGACCCGCCCGATAGGATCGAGGTGTTGATGCCGATCAGCCGGCCTCGGCTGTCCAACAGCGGCCCGCCCGAGTTGCCCGAGTTCACGGCCGCGTCGGTCTGAATATAATCCTCTACCGCGTCACCTAGGCCTGACCGGCCGAGGCCCGATATCACGCCCATGGTCAGGGTCTGATCCAGACCCAGCGGATAGCCGACGGCGAAGGCCAGGTCGCCGGTGCGCAGGGTGTCGGAATCGACCACCTCGACCTGCGACAGGTTCAGGGAGGCGAGGCTGGCTCCGTTCACGGGCTCGATCCGCAGAACCGCGACGTCGGTCGCCTTGTCCGTCCCGATCAGGACCGCGTCGAACAGCCGACCGTCGGTCAAATCGACGGTGAACTTCGTGCCGCCTTCGATGACGTGATTGTTGGTCACGATGATGCCGGCGGCGGCATCGATGATTACGCCGGATCCACCCGAGATCGGCTTGGGCTCGCTCTCGCCGGTGGTCGGGCCGCGCGAGACACCCAGCGTCGTCACCTGAACGACGGCCGGCAGCGACCGCTCCAGCCCGGTGGCGAAGCTGAACACGCCACGCCGCGCGTCATAGGGGATGGCGTACTGCGGCACGGCGGGGGCAGGCGTCGTGCGCGGCGCACGATAGGGAGTCTGGACTGAGGGCGCGGGGGCGGTCGTCTGTGAAAGCGCCTGGGCCGGCAGCGTCAGCAAGGTCAGCGACATCGCCGAACCGGCCAGGAAAATCGAACGCGACATCAACCGTATCCCCAAGGCGTGCGGGCGCGTCTCGCGCCCGTAAGCGGCGAACCTAGCGCGAGAAATGCGCCGTGACGATGGCTCCCGGACCGGCGTCATCAATCGTCATTTCGGCCCCGTGGCGCTTCAGAATGGCGCGGACGAAGGTCAGGCCCATGCCGTGGCTTTCGCGCCCCTCCGCCCCCGCCGAGGCATGTCTCAGAGCCGGATCGGCCAGTCTGCGGGGGTCGATCCCGGGTCCTTCGTCGGCAACCGAGAGCGATGGCCTGTCGCCGTCCATGAAGGCGCGCAAGGTCACCTGTCCGCCATCGGGCGAGAACTTGACGGCGTTGTCGACCAGATTGGCCGCCGCCCGCTGCAGCAGCGACCGCACGCCCAGCGCCTCGACCGGCGGGCCTTTGACGACGATCGTCACGCCATTTGCCTCGGCCAGGGGCTGGTACAGATCGGCCGCCGCGGCCGCTAGTTCGTCCAACCGCACCGGCTCGAACCGCCAGGCCTCGCCCTCGCGCAGGGCCATGGCCTCGTTCATGGCCCGGGTCAGGGCGCGCAGGTCATCGGCGGCCTCGCGCCCCAGCCGGGCGCGCTCGTCGGCGTCATCGCTGTCGCCCAGTCGCTCCAGCCGGGCGGTGGCCCGGGCCAGGGGGGTGCGGAAATCATGCGCCAGCTGGTCCGCCGAGTCGCGCAGCCAGGCCAGCAACTCCTCAAGCTGATCCAGCGTGCGGTTGGCCTGCACCGTCAGCTCGGTCAGCTCGGGCGCAACCCCGACCTCGGGGGCGCGGCGCGAGAAATCGCCGACGGCGGCCCGGTCCAGCGCCTGGCTGACCTCCGTGATGGCGTGGGCCATCCGCCGGCGGGCGTAGGTGGAGGCGGTCAGGCCCGAGATCAGGATCAAGGCGCCGGTGATCGCCACGGCCAGCACCGCCCAGCCCCAGGCCTGTCCCGACCGGTCGACCACCCGGCCGACGACGATCTGCAACGAGCCGACGGGCCGGCGCACCACGATCACCTCGACCGCTCGCCCCGGACACAGGACGCCGCGCGCCAGCGTCAGCCGATAGACGTCCTCGCCCAGTCGCGGCATTCGGACGGCGTCGTTCTCCAGCGCCGCCAGACCCGCCGGCTTGCCCACGGGCGCCCGGATGAACCGCACCCCGGCCCCGCCCCGTCCGGTCCGACAGGTTTCTTCCAGCGACCGGGCCTCGCGCGTGGGCCCGCTTTGAAAAGCGCTGAGCCAGCCCGATAGATAGACGGCGTCGGCGGCGGTCAGACTGGACGCATCCAGACTGGATTCCGCCCCCAGTTTGGAGGCCATGGCGCCATAGTCGGCCAACGCCGCCAGCGCCGCCTGCTGGCGCTGGTCCATGCGCACCGCCTGTCCGGTCAGGACCAGCGATCCGGTCAGGGCGACGGCCGCCATGACCGCCAGCCCCGACGCAAGCTGGGTCGAGGTCCGGCGCGATAGCCAGTCGCGAACCCATGTCAGGGGCATAATCAGGGGGGTGGCCACCTAGCGATCGAGATCGCGGAAGATCAGGCTCTGACTGCGAGCCGAGACGATCAGGGGATGCAGGTCATCGCCGATCTCGGGCGCCTGTTCCTTCAGCCTTCTGCGCAGGGCGCTGATCCTGGCGTCGATGATGTTGACGAAATTGTCGGGCAGGAAGGTCCATTCGATCCAGCACCGGTCCCACAGCATCGTCTTGGTCACCGGTTGGCCCCGCGCGCTCATCAGCTCGCAGACGATGGCGAACTCCAGCGGCGACAGATCGATCAGCCGGGGCGCCGAACCCGGCGTCTCTAGCTTCAACGTCCGGGCGCCCGGCGACAGGCGGAAGGGGCCGTTCAGCACGTCGGAACCCGCGGGCCGGGCATGGCGGGCCGAGCGCCTCAGCTGGGCCGCGATCCGAGCCAGCAGTTCCTCGTCGCCGACAGGCTTGGCTACATAGTCGTCAGCGCCGCCCAGCAGCCCCTCGACTTTCTGACGTTCGCCACCGAGCGCGGTCAGCATCAAAGCGGGCGCCTCGGCCGAGGGTCCATCCCCCGCCCGTAACCGCTTCAAAGTCTCCAGTCCGTCCAGACCGCGCGTCAGTCGGTCGAGGATTAGCACATCATAGGCTGTGATCGCCGTCATCTCCAACGCCGCCTCGCCGCTGTCGACCCGATCGACCGTGGCGAAGCCCGCCTTCAGCAGACGGACAGCGACGTGCTCTGATAGGGCGGGGTCATCCTCGAGCAACAGGGCGGAGCGGCCGGCGAAGGCCTGATGCAACTGGGCGAAGGCGTGCTCGGCGGCCGCCTCGTCTTCAAGCCTGTCGTCGGTCACGCGCCCCTCGCCTCTTTGCCGAACGACGATACGGGTATTCGGCGAAATCTCAATGCGTTAGCGGGAGGCAGGTGCGGCATGACGGTTTCTGACAGTCGTCCGGCAACGCTTGGGGGTCGCGAAGTGTTATGATGCATCGCCGCGCGCCGCGGTGGACAAGGTTCCCGCCCATGACGCGCCTGATAGCCCTGCTTTTCGCCTCCACCGCCCTGGTCGCCTGCCAGACCGCGCCGGTCACCAATAGCGGCTTCCTGAGCAGCTACGACGGACTGACGACGAAGGAGGGCACGATCCGCGCCTCGGTGCGCGAGCGTCGCGACGATGGGGCGGTGCAAGGCGTGGAGCGGGTCTTCATCGAACCGGCCGTCCTGCAGCCCGGCGCAGTCAACGGCCTGTCGGAGGCCGACGTCGCTCTGGTGTTGGGCGAGGTGGATCGGCAGATCTGCTACGAGGTCAGCGAGCGGTTCACCGTTCTGCCCGGCGCGGACCGTCAGGCCGCGCGGGTGCGCACAGCGGTGATCGGCGTGAACGGAACGGGCCAGGCGGGTTCCGCCGCCTCGGCCGTGGCCAACTTCTTCATTCCGGGTCCGATCGGGGTCCGCGCGCCTGGCACGACCGGCGGCCTGGCAGTCGAGACCGAGCTGGTCGCGCCGAACGGGCGGCAGGTCGCTGCCCTGGCCTGGGCGCGCAACGCCAATGTGGTCGGTATGGACAGCCCGTCCCTGTCGCGTGTCGGCGACGCCCTACAGATGGCAGAGCCCATGGGCGACGCGGTCGGCGACGCCTTCGCACCGAAGGACCGCAAGGCGCGCCCGATCGCGGATCCAGACCCTTGCGCCCGCTTCGGTCCCCGGATCCGACCGGCCGGGTTCCTCGCCGGCATGGCGACCGGCCTTTATGTGCCCGAGCTTAGTACGTCGAAGCCGAAGGATTAGACTAGAAGGCGCCCGCTCTAGAAGGCGCCCGCTCTAGAAGGCGCTCTGGCCCGTGATCGCCCGGCCCTGGATAAGGGCGTGAACGTCGGCCGCACCCTCGTAGGTGTTGACGGTTTCCAGGTTCATGGCGTGGCGCATGACGTGCATTTCGCCGGTGATGCCGGCGCCGCCGTGCATGTCGCGGGCCTCGCGGGCGATGTTCAGCGCCTTCTGGCAGTTGTTGCGCTTCATCATCGAGATGGCCTCGGGGACCCAGGCGCCTGTGTCCAGCAATCGGCCCAGCGCCAGCGCGCCCTCGAAGCCGAGGAAGATCTCGGTCTGCATGTCGGCCAGCTTCTTCTGCACCAGCTGCCGCGACGACAGAGGCCGGCCGAAAAGCATCCGCTCGCCGACATAGTCGCGGGTGGCGTGGAAACAGAACTCGGCCGCGCCCATCGCGCCCCACGAAATGCCGTAGCGGGCCTTGTTCAGGCAGGAGAACGGCCCGCGAAGGCCCTTTACGCCGGGCAGGATATTGGCCTCGGGCACGAAGACGTCGTTCAGGCCGATGTCGCCCGTGATCGAGGCCCGTAAGGACAGCTTGTCGCCGATCTTCGTCGTGGTGAAGCCGTCGAAGTCGCGCTCGACGATGAAGCCGCGGATGACGCCGTCAAGCTTTGCCCAGACCACGGCCAGGTCGCTGATCGGGCTGTTGGTGATCCAGTATTTTCCGCCGTTTAGACGATAGCCGCCGTCCACGGCCATAGCGGTCGTCTTCATCGCGGCCGGGTCGGACCCGCCATCGGCTTCGGTCAGGCCGAAACAGCCAACCCATTCGCCGGCCGCCATCTTCGGCAGAAATTTCATCTTCTGCTCTTCTGAGCCGAAGGCGTAGATCGGGTACATGGCCAGCGACGACTGGACGCTCATGGCCGAGCGATAGCCGCTGTCGACCGCCTCGATCTCGCGCGCGATCAGGCCATAGGCGACGTGGCTGACGGCCGATCCGCCGTACTGTTCCGGCAACATGGCGCCCAGAAAG
>Ga0247812_10001806_pt1 | contig 12070 bp, 12 predicted proteins | sample UWRJL149409B1_FD_178011 | JGI IMG/M metagenome (GOLD analysis project Ga0247812, IMG submission 178011) | Plant litter microbial communities from Arlington Agricultural Research Station in Wisconsin, United States - UWRJ-L149-409B-1 | ecosystem: Environmental > Terrestrial > Plant litter >...
CGGACTATGGCAGCGACCACCCGCTGGCGGGGATTGCGCTGCAGCGCGATCTGGAGACGCGCGCCTATGCGGCCGGCGGCGGCGACTATTTCGCGCCGGGACAGCTGGTCGGCGACTTCCTGGCGGGCCGGCCCTCGACCGCGCTGGGAGAGGTCGAGCCCAGCTACAGGCCCGGCGTGCGCCCGACCGATCTGGCGCCGCTGATGCCCGACTATGTGATCGCCGCCATGCGCGAGGCCCTGCCCGTCTTCGGCCGCAGGATCGCCCGCTATGACGACGCCCAAGCCGTGCTGACGGGCGTCGAGACCCGCAGCTCGTCCCCCATCCGCATGACGCGCGGCGCCGACTTCCAGAGCCTGAACGTGCGCGGCCTGTTCCCGGCCGGCGAAGGCGCCGGCTATGCCGGCGGCATCCTCTCGGCCGCCGTCGACGGCATCAAGGTCGCCGAAGCCGTGGCACGGTCGATGGTCGGAGAGGCGGCGGCGTAAGGCGGCGGCGGGAAGGTCTGAGAGAGACCAGACGGGGCTTCAGTGCGCCGCCACTTTTGAAAACACGTTCATCACCACCACGCCGCTGATGATAAGGGCCATGCCGACCACAGCGGGCGTATCGAGCTTCTGGCCCTGAAACGCCCAGGCGGCGGCTGAGATCAGCACGATGCCGGCTCCCGACCAGATTGCATAGGCGATCCCGGTCGGGATCGACTTCAAGGTCTGGGACAGGAAGTAGAAAGCGACCGCATAACCCACCACAGTGACGATGGTCCAGGGCAGTCGGGAGAAGCCTTCTGACTGCTTCATGGCCGTGGTGGCGATGACCTCCGAGACAATGGCGACTGCGAGCATGACGTATTTCATACCGGGTCGCGTAGCACAGGCATTACGGCGTAAATCTGGCGACGCCCATGTCCGCAAGGGTCGACATCCGCTATCCACCGATCCGAAACCCGCCCGACCAATGCGAACTTCGGCGCCCTACTGCCTGACGAACACGATGTTTCGCGCGCCGCCGGCCCAGGCGCCGAAGCCTGTGACCCGCCCTCCGGCGTCGCGGTCGAAGACAAAGGTGGTGACGCCCCGCAGACGGGTGGCGAAGGCGTCGGCGAAGCTGGGCGTCAGCGGCCATTCGACGGCGAACCGCTGGCGCATCACCAGGGTCTCGCCCTGCCGGGCCACGGTGATCCGGGTGTCGAGTTCGGCGCTGTAGTAGGTTCCGACATAGTCGCCCAGGACGGCCTCGTCGGCCGCGGCGGGGCGGACCGCCGCAAAGGTCCGTGTGACGCCCGCCCTCGTCAGGGTGAAGCCGGCCGCGCCCGGAAGGTCGAAGGCGATGACGCCGCCGTCGGCCGCCTCGAACCGGTTTTCGCCCAATGGTATCAGCACCTGCGAGCCGCCGCGCGTCAGGGTCAGCTGTCCGCCCGCCGCCGTCAGCCGGACCAGATCGCCGCTCACCGGATCGCGGAAAAGGCCCTGATACGGGGTCAGGTCCCCGGGGGCCTGGGCCGCCGCCACGCCCCGGGGCGCCGACACATCCGCCTGCGCCGGGGCATGGCCGGCGGCCAGCAGGGCCTGTTCCGCGATCCCCTCGCCCATGGCCACGGGGTCGACGCCGCCGTTGTTGCACATCAGGGCGATGGAGATTTTCTGGTCGGGATAGCGGGCCAGCCAGGCCTTGTAGCCGGCTGTCGAGCCGCTGTGGGACACCAGTCGGCGGCCGTGATCCTGGCTGATCTCCAGACCCAGGCCGTATTCGAGCGGCTCGCCCGAACCCAGCCGGCCGGGGGTCTGCAAGGCCGCGGCCAGGGCCGGACCGCCGGGCAGGACCGAGGGGGCGTCGAGGAAGGCGTTCCACAGCAGCAGATCGCCGACGGTGCTCAGCAAGCCGCCGTTTCCATAGACGCTGGTGAACGGCATGTTGGCCACGAAGCCGGCGTCCGTCGGTGAATAGGCGCTGGCCCGGCCGGGGACCACGGTGCGGAAATCCTCGCGCCACTGCGTATGAACTATGCCCAACGGCTGGAACAGGCGCTGATCGGTGAAGGCCTGCAGGCTGGTCCCGCTGACCCGTTCGACGATCATCGCCGCCAGGACGTAGTTGGTGTTGGTGTAGAGGAACTCGGCGCCCGGCGTGAAGTTTAGGCCCGTCTGACGCGACGCCAGATCCAGGATCATGGCGTTGGTGTGCGCCTGGGCGCCGGGGCCGTTGCCGGTCAGGGCCATCAGGCTCCATTGCTCGCGCAGGCCGCTGGTGTGGTTCAGCAGGTGGCGGATTGTGATCGGCGTCCCGTAATCCGGCATCTCGGGCAGGACCCGGCGGATGTCGTCGTCGAGATCCAGCTTGCCGTCCTGAACCAGCAGCATGACGGCGGCGGCGGTGAACTGCTTGGCCAGCGAACCGGTCTCTACAATGGTCGCGGGGGTCAGGGGCGCGGCGTGCTCGAGGTCGGCCTGACCGCGCGCGACGATCACCGGAGCCGCCCCGGGCAAGGCCACGCCGACGACACAGCCCGCACCGTCCGGAGCGATCGAGGCGAGGACGCCGTCGAGGTCGAGCCGGGGGAGCGGCTGGGCGAACGCGGGAGCGCCAGGGTTGGCGAGCACGCAAGACAGGACGGCGGCGGAGATGACTGGACGCATGAAACCCTCGATGAAGGCTCCAGCCCTAGGGCGGCTTCAGAAAGGCGCCAACGAGGGATCGGCGAGACGTCGCCCCCCGGCGGTGAACGGTGGGAGGATCAATGACCCCGAAGCCCTCAGCCCCCTTCGGCGGCCCCCAGGTTCGCGGCCGTCAGGATGCGGCGGTCGCCCTTGGCCTGGACCATGACCACGACGGACTCGCCGGCCTCGCGTGCCCCCGGCAGGGCGAACAGGACGGGGCGGCCGGTCCAGTCGCCCAGACGGGTCAGGGTGCGCACCACATTGACGTGGCGCACGGTGCGGCCCCGGTTGTCGCCGCCGTTGACGGTCACCGTCTGGGCGCCGGGCCTGTAGACGACGGCCCAGACCTCGGCGCCGCCGACGGGGGCGCGGCCCGAGCCGACGCCGACCCGGTCGCCGGTTTCGCGGAACTCGATCTGGGGCGGGAAGACGCGGCGCACGGCCTCCTCGTCCACGGCCGTCTGCACGGCGGGGCCCTCGGCGCCCGAGACCTGACGGCGGCCGTCGATGACGACCTGGGGCGTATAGACGTTCCGCAGCCGCAGGGCGGTCTGATAGGCGCGCTGGCGCCGGGCGAACTCGGGCCGGGCGAAGGTGTCGGGCCAGCCCAGATAGTCCCAGTAGTCGACGGCGTAGGTCAGGGCGATGACGCCCGGCTCCCCGGCGATCGCCTCGACGACGCGGTTGGCGTCGGGACAGCCGGAACAGCCCTGGGCGGTGAACAGCTCGACCACCACCGGCTCGGCCGGGGTCGCCCGCGTCGAGGCCGGACGCGACGCCGCCGCCGGCTGGGCCGTCGATCCCACGGCCGCCGCCCCCGCGACCAGCACCGCGGCCGCGGTGATCCATCCCCTGAAGTTCATGCCTTCGGTCCTAGCGCGCCCGGCCCGGCGACGCCGCTCATATCTGCGTGAGGGCGACGCAGCGGCGTGACCGGTTGACACCCCACGCCCGGCCCGCCTATGTCCCGCGCTCGCCTGTCCCTGAAGAGGGGCCGTAGCTCAGTTGGTAGAGCGCGTCGTTCGCAATGACGAGGTCAGGGGTTCGACTCCCCTCGGCTCCACCAGGCGTCCATAAGCATTTGATCTGCTTGTGAATGCAGCGAAATCAACCACTTAAATATGTCCAAGCGCCCTGTGTCTGCTACACATGGAGCAATGACTGACATGCCTACTGGATTGATCCGCCGGGGTGGTGCCTACAGCCTCAGACGCCGGGTTCCGAAAGACCTTCTGGCCTCTTATCAAGGTAGGAAGGAGATCGTGAAGGCGCTTGGAACTAACGACCGTGACGAAGCGAAACGCTTCCACGCGCGCGCATGGGTCGCGCTGGATGAGGAGTTCGCGGCGGCCCGGCAACTCCTGATCGCTTCCAAGATCGACGCCCCCTCTGTGAGGCCTTCTAGCGAGGTTGAGGAAAGGGATGCCTTAGACCCCGACGCCTTCGCCGTCCGCGCGTTCGCCACACTACGCCGTAAGCGGGACGCGGCCGCCAAATCCAACGCCCTTCCCGCTTTCAAGGAGTGGATGAGGGAACAACTGGAATGGCAACAGTCGGCGCTCGATCACGGGCCGCTCGATATGCCGGGAGAAACAGCGGCAATGGCCTTGGTGAAAGCTGAGGGCGCTCGTACCGCGCTTCGGGCAATGCTTACGGGGGATGGCGCTGCGATCCTAGGGAGGAGCAACATAGGCGCACGCACGGATGGCGCAGTTTCAGGCCAGGGAGTGAGCCTCGCACAGCTTTGGGAGCGGTGGTCCGTAGAACGCAAGCCTGAGCCGCGAGCGATCAAGTCACACAAAAATGTCGTGAAGCGGTTTGAGGAGGTGAACGGCAAGGTGCACGTTGCGGCAATCACCAAGGCGCATGTGCTGGCCTTCAAGGATCGCTTGGTCGCAGAAGGGCAAACGCCCGGAAACACGAATACCCTTCTCACCCGGCTCAACACACTGCTGAACTTTGCGGTAAAGAACGATTTAGCAGAGGCGAACCCGGCCAGCGGCACGAAGGTAGCTGACAACCGACGCCGTAAGGACAAGCGGCGTGAATGGGACGCTGACGCCCTAAACCTCCTCTTTTCCAGTCCTGTTTATTCGAACAACGAGCGACCTCTAGCCGGTGGTGGCGAGGCAGCTTACTGGCTCCCGCTCCTGGCCCTGTACACAGGGGCGCGTCAGACCGAACTCGGCCAGTTGCACCCCGACGATGTGGTCGAGGAAGCCTACTTCACACCGACGGGGGAAAGGCGGTCAGCCTGGGTTATTCGCATAGTGGAGAACGAGAAGCGGGGTCAGGTCGTGAAGAACGAAGGCAGCGAGCGCCGAGTACCGGTGCACCATGACATTGCCGCTCTAGGGTTCTTGATCATGGTTCAACAGGCCAAGCGCGAGAAACGCGAGCGCCTTTTCCCGGCCATCAGACCCGGCGCACACAACGAACTGATGGGGAACTGGTCGAAGTGGTTTGGCCGGTATCGCAGAGCCGCTGGGGTGACGGGCACTGACACTCCGTTTCACGCCTTCCGCCACAGCTTCAAGCACTATGCCCGACTATCGAGGATGCCCCGCGAGGTGTCGAACGAACTCACAGGGCATGAAACTGGTGACGTAGCAGACGACTATGGCGGCCTCTCGTATCCTCTAGCGCCATTAGTTGAAGGCATGGCGGTGTATTGCGTGCCCGGCGTGACCTTGCCTGCTAGGCCACCCGGCCTCTAGAGACCTACAGATTACCCGCTGTCAGTAGGTCGGAGGGCTTTCGGCCTAAGGCATCTGCAATCCGACAGATATTTAGGAAGCTAACGTTCCGCTTCCCGCGCTCAATGCGGCTCATGTGAGAGCGGTCGATACCGGCAGTATCGGCTAGCGCCTCCTGGGAAAGACCCTCCGCCATTCGCATAGCCTTGATCCCCTCGCCTAGCATGGCGAGGCGGCCATGTTCGTCCATCTTGACCGAGGTGCGCGCCACCACTCGGATGTGCTGCCGTGAGGCACCTACGACCACGGCATTTACGGCAAGAATACTTTGCTCTAGGACCCTATGGAGTTTTGGGGAGGGAAGATCGATGCGCTTAAGGGACCTCAGCCTTTTGGTGATGGCTTTGGGTCTAAGCGAGCCCGCGCTGGCGCAAACCCATGCTTCGCAGCAAGCCCAACCTACGGCAGTGATGAGCTGCGTGGAGGAGATGGACGCACGTCTGAAAGCTTGGCGAGTAACACCCGAACGATATGAACAGATTGTCTCTGGTGCATGTCTAAGGCAAAGGATCGAATATCTCGATGCACTCAGGGAACGACCTCAGCATCGTGTGAGGCGTTCTTTATGACTAAGAACGAGGTGGAGCTACACCAAGCAGAAACTGGCTCCACAGCCCTAGCCCTAGTGTCAGGCATCAAGCTCATGCGCAATGCGGACGGCACCTTTCGTGCCGAAGGCGGTGACTGCTATGGCGAGATTGGGTGGCGTATAAGCGATTGTACGCTTGAACCGATAGCTTACCGAATAACGCGCCCATCATTGAAATGAGCGATTTCAGGCCATGAAATGGCGCTGCCTTTTGGGCCGGTTTAAAACGGCCCAGGAGGCCCGCCGCGCGCCGCACGCCAGTACTCCCACTCCGACCGGTGACAGGGGTCAGCAGCGAGAAAATCGGCCCTCACGACGCCATGCTTTCGCCAGCCTTCGCAGAGGCCGCCCAATATCGCTTCACCGTGGCGGGAGATACTTTGAAATGCCGAGCAGTGTCGGCGATGCTGGCCGGACCGCTTCCCGACCCATTGGCTTTTCGCCACGCGGCGATTTCCGGCCCGCTGACCGCCCTGGGACGGCCGAGGCTAGTCGCGCCCGCCCGTGTCTTTCCTGTGGCTTCTAGCGCCTTCCTGGCGGCTTCTCGGCCCACCCTGGTGCGCTCGGCGATCCTCTGGCGTTCCATGTCGGCCACCTGAGCCAGGACGGCCAAAATAAGCTCGCCTACGCCGCGCCCGATGGGGCCGATCCCATGCACATGCACGGTTACGCCCATCTCGATCAGCTTGCGGACTGTAGCCTGAACGTCGAGAGCGTCACGCCCTAAACGGTCAACGGCATAGACGTAGAGGGTATCACCGCTTCGTACCTTGCTCAGCATCTCTGCAAAGCCAGGACGGGTAGCGGCCATCGTCCCGCCGCTAACCCCTTCGTCACTGAACTCTTGATCGAAGCCGCCGCCTAAGGCGAGGCGCTGGCTGTCAATGCCCTGATCCCCGGTGCTGACCCGGTAGTAAGCGATACGGTGCATGGATGGCTCTTAAGTTAGGGGCTCAACCCATCTAGCTCATAAGGATAGCTCAAAATACCGTCAAGCCTAACCCATGAGCCTGGCGCCTAACTTACACCTTCTGAACCAAGCTGCATTCAGGTGCATGGGTACGGGGGAGTTCTTGTTTTTTCATGCCACTTAGTCTTCCTTCTCACGCAGGTTGCGGGCTCAGGTCGCAAAGTGACGCTGAGGCGGTAAGGGGCGAAGATGATCGACATCAGTCAAATCGAAATCGAGGGCCTGTTCGGCAATCGAAATATCTCTCTCCCGGTCAGAAACAACGCCCTCGTTCTTGTTGGTCCGAATGGAATTGGGAAGAGTTCGGTCGTCAACATATTTTACTATTTCATCACAAGGCAGTGGTCGCGACTGCTTTCGTTTGAGTTTAAAAGCATTACCGTCGTTGTCGATGGGGAAAGAATATTTGCCGCTCGTGACGACATTAGCGGACTATCGAATTTCAAAAGCATATCTTCGTCATTTTCTCCATCATCGCGATTTCGTCTCTATCTCGAGCAGCTGTTTGAAGCCGATTTGGCTGAGGCGTTCTTCTCGTATCATGAGAAGATACCTTACAGCGAGCGGCAGACATACTCAGACGCTCTTGGTATTAGCCCAACAGAGGTATCAGTATTTCATAGAAATGTAATTCGTCGGCTGCTTTCCATTGAGGGGGGCGAACTGATGCCTAGGCCTCGTCTCAACCTGGAGCGGCGCATCGCCCATATGATACCTGGCCGCGCGCTTTATCTGCCGACGTATCGGCGGATTGAGAAGGACATTCGGGACATCTTCCCTGATTTTGAGGCTCGCTATAGAGCCTACACGGGGGAGCCGATGGATTTGAAAGCGGGACGTTCAGCTGCTCACTACATAGAGTTAGTAAGTTTTGGCATGGAGGATGTCAGGGAGAATATCTCCAGCAAGATGGAGGACATCCGCGACTATTCACTTTCTCAATATAATGGCTTATCCGGAAAATATCTCAGGGATGTGATCCACGGAAAGGCAGATAAGTACAACTCAAATGACATTAACGCGATTAGCGCAAATCTGATCGACGAAATATTGGCGCGAGTGAACGAGGATGCGCTATCGGCGGATGATAAAGACCTTCTACGCGAGAAAATTCTCAGTATCCAAGGTAAGCCCAAGGCATCCGTAGATAAGAATGAGCGCTATCTGGCGCACTATTTTACTCGGCTCATGTCAGCTAATGAAGACATTAGTACGCGCGAACGCGATATAAAAGGGTTCGTGCGAGTTTGTAACGCTTATCTGTTGCCTACTAAGTACATGCTATATGACGAGCAAAATTTTAGTGTTACGATCCACGAACGGGGTGGATCTGAAATCGATATGAGTGTGCTCTCTTCCGGGGAAAAGCAGATAGTTTCGATATTTGCCCATATCTACCTAGAAGATGTGTCTAACCAGATCGTTGTGATTGACGAGCCGGAGCTTTCATTGTCGGTGCCGTGGCAGAAGAGGTTCTTAACGGACATAGTAGCTAGCGGGCGATGCTCTTTTCTCGTGGCTGTTACGCATAGCCCATTCATTTATGAAAACGAGCTTCGAGCGTCCGCGTCGGATTTGCGTAAGCGCACTGTGGTCACAGGCTGACGTTATGGAGGGGGATGATTTCGTTGAATACTTGGCCAGCGAGGCCGGGTCGGGAAGTGCTGCCTTCCACACGTTTCTTACGACCTACCAAGGTCCCGGAGAAGTTCATGTGTTTTATGAGGGGGCGGAGGACGCGGCCTTCTATGGGCAGGCTATACGATCACGCGCTAAAGGCAGGCCAGTCCATCGTTATGTCTGTAAGGGGAAAGATGCCGTTGTCGGCGTTAGGGAGCTAACGAGCAATGGGGACTATGAGGACGTCGTCCGTCTGTTCTTTATCGATCGTGACTACGATGACCTCTTCGGGTCGCAGGTAGCTCTCGACGAGCGTACTTATATCACAGACGGATATTCGTTCGAGAATGACTTAGTCACCCCAAATGCGTTGGAAATCCTGATTTGTGACTTCGCTGGTCTAACGCCAGCAAACCCCGAATATCCCGCCGCTATAGCTGGCTTTCAGAATTTACAGTCGGCAAGCTTGCGGCAGATGGCGAGCCTTATGGGATGGGCGTTGGCGCTCCGGGAGCGTGGCGATCCCGTGGTCCTGAAGAATGTTGACCTCAAGCACGTAGTGGCTGTCACGGCGGATGGGGAAGTCAACCGAAAGAAAAATGGCTTCGACAAATTCAGGAAAGCGTGCGCACCGCAATCTGCGCCCCCTAAACTTTCTGATGTCCGCCGATGGAGGAAGTGCCTTTTGGCGCTTCCTGAGCCTCTATCCATCCGAGGAAAATTTCATCTCTGGCTATTCGAAAGCTACAACATCGCGTTTCTAACTGAAGCCATTCCAAAAGCGAAGGCTAGGGGATGTGTGGGGGTTAGGGTGCCGATATCTGTGCGTCAGCGACTAAGCCTCGACGTGCTCGCAGGCAGGCTTCCCCCGTCCAGATCGCTATGCGATTTTCTCGATAGCCAGTTAGTCGCTGCCTAACCGGAAAGCCGGTGTGTTAGCCGCCACAACCTGCTACACACGGTCGTCACACATGGGCGCGGGTCTAGGGCTAAGTGACTGATTTTGCTAAGTCTAGTGGGCCTCCCCTCGGCTCCACCAGGCGGTATCCGGAAATCTTGCCCCCCGTCGGCGCGGCCGTCGCGCGTCAGAAACCGGCTTCGGTCGCCAGTCGGACCAGTTCGGCCAGGGTGGTGACGCCCAGTCGGTCCATCAGATGGGCGCGATGGGTCTCGACGGTGCGGGGACTGAGGCCGAGGTCGATGGCGATGGTCTTGTTGGTGCCGCCGGCGATCAGGCCACGCAGGACGTCCTTCTCGCGGGGAGACAGGCTCGCCAGACGGTCGCGTCCCTGGGCCGCCGCGCTGGTCGCCGACGGCCTGGCGAGGTCGAAGGCCGCCTGGGCGGCCGCAGCCACCGTCTCCGCCGAGGGCGACAGCAGGACATCGAGGGCGCCCAGCTTCATCAGGGCCACGACATCCTGCAGCCGGTCGTCGAAGTCGCCGCTGGCGATCCAGCCCAGTTGATCGGCCCCCTTTAGCGCCGCGGCCACCTTCAGGGCGGGCTTCACGTCCCGGGACACGCGCAGCACGACACAGCCCGAGGACAGGTCGGTGCAGACGCGCTCGAACTGGGCGTAGCTGTCGAACGCCCTGACCCTGAAGCCGCGTCGGGTCAGCACCGACGCCAGGGTTCTGCGTCGGGCGTCGTTCTCGTCCACCAGATAGATGCGCGGATCCGTCTCTGCGCCCAGTTCGATGACCAGGCCCCCGATCCTCCGGCGATCCGTCCCGATCGGGAAGGCCGTCAGCTGGAACCACCGCGCCGCCCCGAGGTCCGAGATCCGGCGAAAACGGATCTGGCTGGCGCCGTCGTCCACGGCCTTGTCGAACAGGGCGAGGAAGGCCGAGCGATCGTCGGCGTGGATCACCTGCGCCCAGTCCTCCCAGACCATGTCCTCCAGATCGGGAAGCAACCATGCCGTCCGGCTGTCGCGATTGATGGGCGCCAGACGCCGGCTGGCGATGTCGGCGGTCCAGAGCAGGGTCGCGTCGGCCCCGTTGAAGTCCCGCACCAGCTGATCGTGACCGCGAAGGGCGTCGGCCGCGGCGCGCCACTCATCGATGTCCGTGGCGGACCCGAACCATTCGAGACGGCCATGGGGCCCGACGACCTGCTGCGCCTGGACGGCGAACCACCGATAGCGTCCGTCCCGACCGCGCAGCCTCTGCTGGGCTTCGAACAATCGGCCCGTGGCGATGCTTTCAGCATAGAGGGCCTGGGCCGGCGCAACGTCGTCGGAGTGGACGTGGTCGTCCCAGACAGTATTCTCGGCGCCCGGATCCAGATATTCGCCCAGGGCCTGGTTGACCCAGATCAGACGCCCGTCGCCGGCGCATTTCCACAGCAGACCGGGCGTCGTGTCCGCCATGGCCTTCAGCGAGGCTTCGCTGGCGCGCAGGGCCTGGTCGGTCAGCAGACGCCGGGTCGTCTCATAGCCGATGCCGTAGACGCCGCCGGGCCCGCCCGCCGCGTTCGGGATCGGGGAGTAGGAAAAGGACCACCAGGTCGAGGTCACCCGTCCGTCCCTCAGAAGGGGGACGTGGAAATCCTCCCTGAAGATGGTCTGGCCGTCCCGGGCCGTAGTCAGAAGACTTTCGATCTCTATCCACGCCTCGGCGAAGACCTCGGCCATGGGCTTGCCAAACGACCCGGGCTTGCCGGCGATCACGGGCTCGAAGGCGCCGTTGTGGAACAGCCGGAGTTCGGGTCCCCAGCAGATGAACATCGGAAAGCTGGCGGGCAGGATGAGCTTGAGCGCCAGAAGCAGCGCGGGATCCCAGCTGGATGGGCGCTCCAGACCCGCCGCGGCCCAGTCGAACCCCTGCAGAAATCGGGTCGGATCGCCATTGTCGTGAGCGACGCCGCCCGTGATGTCCGCGTCAGGTATGGGCGTCTCGATCATGACCGTGCGTCCCGCAATGCGGAGGCTCGCGCCGGCCCGCCGTTTGACTATGTCGGCATTTGAACACGCGCACTACGCCAGCCAACGCCCGAAGCGGGCGACCGTTCATTCGAAAGTGCTTGTCGGCCGTGAGAATAGGTCCGCCGTGCGATGCGCCAGCGGACAGAGGCTCTTACGCGTCCTCGTCGAACTTGCGCGCCACCAGATCCGTCAGGGCTTCGATGGCTTCGGGAGCGTCGGCGCCCTCGGCCTGGATCTCGATGCTGCAGCCGATGCCGGCGCCCAGCATCAGCAGGCCCATGATCGATCGGGCGTCCACGGTCGTGCCGTCGCGGGTGACGTGGATGTCGGCTTCGAAGCTGGAGGCCAGTTTGACGAACTTGGCCGAGGCCCGGGCGTGCAGGCCGCGGGTGTTGCAGATGTCGGCGGTCGTGGTGATGGCGGTCATGGGTCGTCCCGGCCTATTTCTCGCCCGCCAGAACCCAGGAGGCGACCGAGATGTATTTGCGTCCGGCGTCCTGGGCGTGGGCGACGCAGGATTCCAGGGTCTCGCGCCCGCGCACGCTGGCCAGCTT
>Ga0247812_10001807_pt1 | contig 12070 bp, 6 predicted proteins | sample UWRJL149409B1_FD_178011 | JGI IMG/M metagenome (GOLD analysis project Ga0247812, IMG submission 178011) | Plant litter microbial communities from Arlington Agricultural Research Station in Wisconsin, United States - UWRJ-L149-409B-1 | ecosystem: Environmental > Terrestrial > Plant litter >...
TCCCATTTTGGCGCTTTTGCATCATCGATCTGCCAGGATTCCGGATGACGTTTCATTAAAGTCAAAGCCATTCTGTCTGACCACTTCAAATCTTTTGAAATTACTGATTGACTTTGTGTATCAGCAGTTTTTACTGGTTCAGGTGAGGCAGTTTTACAACTAAAAAATGCGAATGAAACAAAAAGTGTTGCGGCTTTTAAAGTGTTTAGCGTGTTGTTTAACATAGTAATTTATTTAACGTATTGAAAATTCTGTTTGATCTAATTTATTTATCTGATTCTATTGTTTTTTCTATTTGAAAATTTTATCCAAAAATTGTGTTGTATATCTTATCGTTTCGTCAAACCATGGATTAAAAAACCAAAATGAATGTGGAGCATCTTTAATTGTATGTACCTCATTATAAATATTATTTTGATTTAAAATTGCAATCATATCATCTCTGCCTGCATGAAACCTTGGAATACTGCTATTAATAAACAATATTGGCGGTGTATTTTTATCCGTATGTGTTAAGGCAGAAGCATTCTTCCAATTTTCCGGAACTTCAGCAGAATTTCCTTTTAACCAAAAAGCCGCCATATCACCCTCTGAGGATTCTGGATGTTTAAAAGCCAGGACTCCGTCTATATTTATAATTGCATTTACTTTTGAAGAAGCTTTAGCTTTATTCTGAGCATCATCAAATGTTGAATCTTCATTTGTTGTACCAATCAAAGCTGCCATTTGACCTCCTGAGGAGCATCCTAAAACAGCAACTTTGTCTGGATCTACATTGAATTTTCGGGCATTATCCTTTATAAACTTAATTGCGTTTTTTACATCAAAAACTCCTTCCGGATATTTAGCTTCCAGTGAAAGTCTGTATTCTACAGCAAAACACGAATAGCCTTTTGCAGCTATTTTCATTCCTAAACTCTGCATTTGATTTTTATTACCTGATTTCCAGCCTCCTCCATGTATCATGATTACGGCAGGATTTCTTTTTTTTGTTTTATTAAAATAGGCATCCAAATGTAAGGCTCTATTTTTATTTTGACTATAAACAACATCACTATTTTCATTAACATTGCTGTCTTTTTTTTCTTCAACACTTTTTATGAAAGGGTATTTTTTTATTAGTTTATTGTATGTCGTTTTTATTGTATAAGAACTATCTATACTATAACTGCTTTGTGCAAAAATAGCATTTGACAAAAAAAACAACATTGCTAAAAAAATATTTTTCATAATTAACAGAACTTAAATTTAGTTAAGAAAGGAGTCCGGCAAAATTGCCAAACTCCTTTTTAAACTAATTCAAAAACAATATTTTATTTTAATCTAAATACATTAATATCCAGGATTCTGCGGAAAATCTTTATTTTTATTCAAGTCAATTGCTTTTTGAGGAATTGGTCTTAATAATTTTTGATTTGGAGCAGTTCCAAAATCAGCTAATTTAACTTTATAATTATTGCCGGGTACTCGTGTTGTCAAAGTATTTGTACGTTTTAAATCAAACCAACGATTGTACTCTCCTAACATTTCTCTTGCTCTTTCATCTAAAATGTAGTCAATGTTGAATTCAGCAGGGAGTGCACCAGTTACTCCTGCTCTGGTTCTCACGGCGTTTAAACGTAATAATCCAGTTCCAGAATTTCCCGCTTTAAAATAAGCTTCAGCAGCAATTAAATATGTGTCTGCTAATCTTGCCAGGATAATATCTCTTGTACTTACAGCTCCAGTACCAAGTGGTGTTGATAATTCAGGATCATCAAATTTTTTCACAGGTATAGTACCTGCATCATTAATCCATAAAGGAGAAGTAGCAACAATACTCTCTGCAGCATATCCTCCCCATCTATGGTATCCTCTAGGCTCTCCATTTGGTCTTAAAGGCTTTTGCAAGTCAGGATGAGAAGCAATATAAGCATCTCTTTCAGCCGGAGTAAACCATTTTGGTTCGTAAAAGTGTAATATTTTTAAAGTACTTAAGGAAGGACTTCTGTAGTAAGGAAAATATAAGACGTTTGACGATTTTCCGTTAGTTATTTCAACGCCTTGATAAATTTCGGTCATGAAAGTAGCATTCCATCTTTTATCAGCTTGCTCATAAAGATTCAAGGCATAACCTGTTGGCAATAAATTTTGACTTCTCTGTGGAGCACCAGTATCGGCTGCTCCTAAATTAGAACTATAATAAGAGTATTGTCTATTACCTAGAGTTGTTGGACTAGTACTCGTTGAAGTTTTGTCATATTGAACTGAGAAGATCGTTTCTGCATTTAAATCGTTTCCAGGTTTAAACAATTGATCAACTGGCACTGTTAGTCCCTGACCTGCAATAGCCGCATCTGCAAAAGCTGCAGCTGTTGCAAAATCTGTAGGCTTTCCATAAGATTGGTATCCTCTGGTTAAATATACTTTAGCTAATAAGTCATTTACAGCTCTTTTGTTTACTTTTCCAGTTGTAGCGTAAGCTCCTGTACCTACACTTGCTAAAGAAGCATTCAAATCCTCAATAATTAAATTGTAAACTTCTTCTTCACTATTTCTACTAAATGATGTATTCTCCGAAGAAGTTATATGATCATTAACAATAGGCACACCACCGTAAGCCTGAACCAATAAGAAATAGGCATTTGCTCTTAAAAATTGTGCTTCACCAACTAATGCATTCAAATTAGATGATGGCTCTGTAATTGTTGAATAATACAACACTTTATTTACCGACTGAATTTGCGCATAACAAGATATATATAGTTCTTCTACATTTGTAGATGCTGGAGTAAGACTCTTATAATCACTTAAAGGTGATTCAGTATTGAAACCTTCAGCATATAAATCAGTACCACCTACAAAAAACCAAGGATTTCCTCCGTAAATTTCTTTTAATCTCGCATAGGTAGAATTAACTAATAACTGAAAACCACCTGAAGTTCTGTAAGTTTCATCAGCAGCAGGATACGACAAACTTTCTTCTTCTATATAATTACTACATGAACTAAATACAGAAGCGATTATTCCTAAAATTATTATTATTTTTTTCATCTTTATATTTTATTAAAAATTAACACTTATCCCCAATTGCGTAGTAATAGAAGCTGGTCGGTTAACACCTATAGCTGCTCCGGCCCATTCTGGGTCATAACCATCAAAATCAGTAAATACAAATGGGTCTAAAACATTAGCGTAAATTCTTAAATTACTTATTTTCAGCTTCCCTAACAGCTCTGGATTTAGTGTATATCCTATTGATATGTTTTTAACTTTTACAAAAGAAGCATCTCTATAATATGCATATCCAGTAAGACCTGTATTTGTTGCTTCCTGCCAAAGCGTACCTGCTCCGTTATTATTTGTTACAGGACCAGGTCTAGGAAATGCATTTGATGCATTTGGAGTAACACCTGCACTATTGGTTGGTACAAAATAATCCATTTTCATTCTTTGACGGTTTCTATCTGTAACGTCTGTAAATTGTCTATGAAAAGGACTATATACGGTTTGTCCTTGACTTGTAATAACTGAAAAATTGAAATCAAACTGACCAAAAGTCAGTTTTGAATAAAAACTTCCTTGCCATTTAGGAACAGAACTACCAATTACAGTTTTATCGTTTGTAGCATCAATTTTACCATCACCGTTAAGATCCTTTAATTTACCGTTACCAGGTTTACTTCCATATATAGCAGCTTCTGCAGCTTCACTTTCCTGCCAAACACCATCGTAAACATAGTGGAAGTTAGGATTTAATTCTTTACCAAGAATTAAATTATTTCCTATATCACTTCCTTCCTGATAATTAATAGAGACTAATTCATTTATGTTTTTACTAAATATAAATGTTGTTTCCCATCTTAATTTTTCCAACTGAATATTTTTAGTAGTTAATGCAACTTCAATACCTTTATTACTAACTGAACCTACGTTGTCAAAAGTCTTAACATAACCTGTCTCATAAGGTAATTGTCTGTTTGTAATCAAGTTAGTCGACAGTCTGTCGTACACATCAACACTTCCTGTAATTCTATTTTTTAGCAATCCAAAGTCAAGCCCAAAATTCACTTCTCTTGTTTTTTCCCAAGTTAAATTTCTATTTGCTAAATTTTTTGATTGCCATCCTGCAACAAGATTAGCTCCATTAGCATAAAATGTTTGTTGATCTAAAAGTGCTTGGGAAGCATAAGCATTAACATTATCATTCCCTGTATAACCTAAACTAGCTCTTAGCTTCAAGTCAGAAATTACATTGCTGTTTTCTAAAAAGGACTCTTTATTTATTTTCCAACCTAAAGCTACAGATGGAAAACTTTCCCATTTATTCCCTTCCGATAATACAGATGAACCATCCCATCTGTTAGAGGCGGTTAATAAATATTTATCTCTAAATGCATAGTTTAAACGCACTGCATAAGAGTTTAAACTGTTTTTTACATAAGGTATTTCTGATACAGGTGCAACAAAAGAATAAGTCGATGGTGCCCCTGATGGAATATTATATATTCCTGATTCAAAAGGTTGATTACTTGAAAATAAATATGAATTTTCATCTTTGTTTGAATAAACACTTTGTAGTAATAATAAATTAAAACTGTGTACATCATTAAAGGTATGTTTCAAATCCACCTGATTGTCCCAAGTATAATTGAAATTATTGTAATTTCTAATTGATGATGAATTTCCTTTTAATGAAAGTCCAAGATTTGTATTTGCTGTATTGGATATACCTGTAACGCTATTCACTACACCTGCAGCAAAAGTTGTTTTAAAGCTTAACCACTTTAACATTTGGTACTGAAAATAGACATTACCAACAGTTTGCCAGGTTTTTTCTGTTTGTGAAGAGTTTGCAATTTCTATTAATGGGTTTACATTTCCGGTTCTGTCTATTACAATACCAGGAACACCTGGCTGAGGTAACTTACCAGGCAACGTGGTTAATTTACCTACAATATCATTTCCGTTTGCATCAACTTCCCATGGAGATAAAAGAGTTGGCAACCTAAAAGCATCTTGCATTGCTAAATTACTCCCTAATTGACTATCAATATGTGCTACTGTAATATTTACTCCTGTAGAAAATTTGTCATTTATTTTATGATTCAAGCCTATTTTAAAAGAATATTTGTCTGTTGAATCATTATCAATAAGTCCTTCATCACCTTGCAAACCAAGTCCTAAGTTGTAGCTTAAACCAGAATCTGAACGACCCGAAATGTCTAAATAATTATTCTGTGTCATACCCGGCTTAAGTATCGCATCAACCCAGTTAAAACTGTAGCCATTATTGAATCTTTGAACCATTAAGGGGCTATTAGCAACAGAAGCAGATGCAAGCTGAGCAGGCGTTTGAGAAGTAGCCGGATTACTTAAAAATGCAGATTGATTAAATGCGTACCATTCTTGTGAATTCATAAATTCCGGTAATCGAGTAGCTGTTTTGGTACCGTAAGATGAATTAAAATTCACATTAAAACCTGATTTAGCAGTCGTTCCACTTTTTGTTGTTACAATCACTACCCCATTAGAAGCTCTGGAGCCATATATTGCTGCAGATGATGCATCTTTCAATACATCCATTCTGGCAATGTCCTGCGGGTTTAAAAAATCAATGTTATCCAAAGGTACTCCATCAACAACAAACAAAGGAGTAGACCCTACAGCTGTAGAATTGGTACCACTAGTATCAGATAATAAAGAGTTGTTTCCTCTAATAACGATTTTAAATCCATCGCCTGCACGCCCTGAAGCAGAAGAAATTTGAACCCCTGCTGTACTTCCTTGTATAGCTTCTAATGGATTTGTTGTATTCCTTTCTGTTATCGTGGCAGCATTAATAGTACTAACAGTTCCTGTAACATCTGATTTTTTCACAGTACCATATCCAACTACTACAACTTCATTAAGAGAGTTAGATTGTTCTGCAAGACTTACATTCACTTTAGATTTTCCTGCTACACTTACTTCCTGTGTTTGAAATCCTAAATAACTAATTACTAAAATAGCTTTGCTATTTGATACATTTATTTTAAAACTTCCTTCAAAATCTGTTGAAGTACCGTTTTTTGTTCCTTTTTCCTGAATATTCACTCCTGGAAGCGAAAGGCCCGCAGCATCTGTAATTTTTCCTTCCACTACACTGGACTGAGCACTCATGCTATTAGTCAGAAAGAAATTCATAAAAAATAAAAACACAAGAGTGTATTTTATTCTTTTCTTTAATAATTTAATTTTCATAGTTTGGTTTTAATAGTTAATTGATAGTTTTCTAGTTTTTAATTGGTTCTACTTTTTTTTCATTGATATAGGTATTTATAAAATTTAAATTTTTAACATTTTTAAGGAGATAAACAGAATCCACTTTTTGAATTACAACATTCTTAAGTGTGATATTTTCAACTGGTGATTCTTTATATCCTTCAGCCCAGACACCGTATTTACCCCCATTTTTTACTTTTACATTTTCTAGACTTATGTTTCTTATTGTTGGTATAAAATTTCCTGTTTGAGATCCATACACATTATAAAACATATTTAATTTCAAGACACACTCCTTAACCGTGCCCACTTCAAGATTTCTAACATATATATTCTCAATAATACCACCTCTCTTGGAATTTGTCTTGATACGAATGGCTCTATCAAGATTTGGACTATCCATTACACAATTTTCAACAAAAACGTTATTTACTCCTGCAGAAATTTCACTTCCAATGACAACCCCTCCATGACCATCGATCATCTTGCAATCCTTCACTATTATATTTTTACTTGGTACCCCTACCCTTCTTCCATCGCCATCCCTTCCGGCTTTTATTGCAATACAATCATCTCCTGTATTAAAAATGCAGTTTTTAATTATTACATTTTGAGAATATTCGGGATCACAACCATCATTATTCGGTCCGTGGCTATCAACTGTTACACCATCAATAATGATATCATTAGATTTAATAGGGTGTAAAATCCAAAAAGGCGCATTAATCACCTTAATTCCTTGTATTAAAACTGTATTGCATTCAAAAAATTCAATAAAATTTGGTCTTAAAAAACGCCCTTCACCAAATACTCTTTCATCTACAGGAACATTTTTTTCAGCCATATCCACTAATACTTCCCGATTTTGAGGATCATTTTGAGAAGGCATTCCTTTTTTCCAACCATAACTTTTACCTCCCGACCAAGACCACCAATTATCATTATTGGCCTGACCATTCAGAACTCCTTTACCTGTTATAGCAATATTCGTTTTATTTTTCGCATAAATGAGAGGCGAATAATTTATTAATTCTGTTCCCTCGAATGAAGTATGAACTAATGGATACTCTTTAGGATTAATGCTAAAAAGAATTTCTGCACCTTCCTCTAAATATAAATTAACATTACTCTCTAAATGTATTGGTCCGGTTAGATATTTTCCATTTGGAACAATCACCTTTCCTCCACCGGCAACTGAACAGCTTTTTATTGCTTTTTCAAAAGCAGCTGTATTAGAAGTTAAGCCATCTGACAAAGCTCCAAAATCTTTTACATTGTAAGTTTTATCAGGAAATTGAGTTTCAGATATATTCTTTTCAATTAATTCTTTGCGTTTCCATGCATTTTCATTGGATGCATCAACAAATTTACTTTTACATGAAAGAAATACCAGAGAAACAAAACCGACAAACAAGAACAATTTTAAGCTTAAAACCTTATTTACAAACATTTAGCTTATGTTTTAAATTTAATCAAAAAGGAATACAATTTATGTAATCGATTACACGAAAGTAGAAAATTAGTTTTAATGCACCAAATTATTTTAGATTATTTTTATACATTTAATTTTTATTATTAATTATAATTACATTTTACTCAAAAAAACACATAATTTATTATTATTGTTTAATTTCAATTATTAATAAAAAGAAATATGGTAATCGATAACAATTAATATTGTGATATCCAAAAAAAATGTATTTTTGTGTTAAATTAACCAAAACTTTCCTTTCTTAATGAGCGAAAAAATAACCATTTATGATATTGCAAAAAAGCTCAATATCACAGCTGCGACGGTATCCCGAGCTTTAAATAATAACCCTAAAATAAAAGAAAGTACTAGGGAACTGGTTATTGAAACTGCAGCATTAATGAATTACAAGCAAAACAAACTTGCACTGGCATTAAAAAGCGGACGCAGTAATAATATAGGTGTTATAGTACCACGTATTGACAGTAATTTTTTCGCGTCTGTCATCAGAGGTATTGAAGAAGAACTATATCCACATGGATATCAGGTTATTATTTGTCAGACTCATGAGAATCCAAAAAGAGAAAATGAAAATCTTTATACCTTAATTGACGCTCAGGTAGATGGAATCCTAATGTCTGTTACTGATGTTACAAATGAAAATAATGACGCATTCCATAATGTATTAGAAAAAAATGTACCCTTAATATTTTTTGACAGGAGTAAGCACATAGACGGAGTAAGCTCTGTTACCATTAATGATTTCAAAGGTGGTTATATTGCAACAAAACAACTAATTGATCAAGGCTGCAAGAAAATCGCTCATTTATCAGGAGATCAATCACTTGAAATATTCAAAAACAGGTTTTTAGGATACAAGCAAGCCTTAATTGATAATGGATTGAAATTTAATGAAAAATACATCATTCAATCCAAAAGTAGTGTTGAAGCAGGAAAAAATGCAATTGATATTTTATTAGAGCTTGAAACTCCTCCGGACGCCATATTTTCTTCAAGTGATTTTGCCGCTTTAGGTGCTATTCAGGAATTAAGAGATCGAAACATTAATATCCCTCAAGAATTTTGTGTAGCAGGTTTCAGTAATGAACCTTTCACCAAGTTCATGGAATTATCTATTACTTCAGTTGATCAGTCCCCTCTTGAAATGGGAAAAATGGCTGCACGCGTTTTCCTGGAACAGGTGGGTAAAACAGATACTATCAAAATCGAAAAAAAGGTAGTACTTGCACCAGAATTACACATTCGTAAATCTTCAACAAGAACTACCTTTTAATAGGTTTTATTTGTTTTATATTAAAGCGAAACTCCTCTTTTCCAAGGAATAAACACATCTTGTTTCAGCTGATCTGCTTTTGTTTCTACGTTTCCGCTCGCCAATTCTATAATGTAATCTACGATTTCTGCTCCAACTTCGTTAATGTTCTTTTCACCAGTAATGACAGTTCCAGCATTGAAATCGATAATATCCGACATTCTATTCGTTAATGCCGTGTTTGAAGCAATTTTTACAACTGGTGCAACAGGATTTCCCATCGGATTTCCTAAACCTGTGGTAAATAAAACAATTGTTGCTCCCGATCCAACCAATCCTGTGGTACATTCGGCGTCATTTCCAGGTGTATTTAGAAGGTTTAAACCTGGTTTTGAAATATATTCTCCGTAATCTAAAACATCTACAATAGGTGCAGTTCCTCCTTTTTTAGACGCACCGGCAGATTTCATGGCATCGGTAATTAATCCGTCTTTAATATTTCCTGGAGATGGGTTCATATCAAACCCTGAACCTGCATCTACAACTGATTTTTCAAAAGCTTTCATCAAAGATAAAAACTTATCTGCTTTTTCTTCGTCCACACATCGGTTCATCAATTCTTGTTCAACGCCACATAATTCCGGAAACTCTGCCAAAATGGTTTTTCCTCCCAAAGCTGCGAAAATATCGGAAACAACTCCCAATGCCGGATTAGCGGAAATTCCTGAAAATCCATCAGATCCACCACATTCCAAACCAATACTTATTTTTGAAACAGGAGCAGGTTTACGCTCGATTTTATTAGCTCTTTTAATGGCTTCATAAGAATCTTTAATCACCATTTGAAACATTTTATCGGTAGTACCAATTTGTTGTTGCTCATAGATCAAAATTTCTTTATCGCAATTCGGACTCATTTCTTTCAATGCATTTTTGAAAATCTCTATTTGCAAATTTTGGCAACCCAAACTTAAAACAGTTGCACCGGCAACATTTGGATTGTTTACATATCCTGCAAGCAGTTTTGCCAACAATTCCGAATCTTGTCGAATTCCTCCACAACCACCTTGATGATTAATGAATTTTACTTCGACATTATCTAAAAGATTTTCATTTAAATCTCTATCAGCAACTTCTTCTACGCTTTTTTCTTCAATTAAAGAACGCAATAAATTTTTATAAGAAACTTCTTTTTTAGGCAGTAATTCGTTTTCGAAAATATCTTTCAGTTTTTCGATATTTTTGTTTTCACAAAAAACCAATGGAATAAATAACCAAACATTTTTGGTCCCAACTTGCCCATCAGTACGGTGGTATCCGTTGAAAGTTTTGTCTTTCCAACGATCTACATTTGGTGGAGTCCAACCTAAATTTCCGGTTTTACCAAAAACTTTTTCACTTTGATGTTTTACATTTTCGGTGGTAATTACTTCTCCTTTTTTTATAGGCTCAACAGCTTTTCCTACCAAAACGCCATACATTATGATCTCATCACCAATTGCAAAATCTTTCTCTGTGATTTTATGTTTCGCTTTAACATCAGTTGTTGGTGAGACGATAGTTCCTTCAAATGCAATTTGTTCGTTTTGTACCAAATCGGTTAAAGCGACAATTACGTTATCTGCTGGATTTACTTTTATTAATTTTTTTTGCATGATAATAATTTTAGAAAGTATGTATTCTAATTAATATTGTTTACTGAAATTAGCATATCCTTTTTCAATTCCATTAGCTTCAATTTCAGTTAAAGCTACTACTAATGCTTCCGCTAAACCATTAATTTTTGTTAAATCTTCACCCCAAAATTCGACGTTTGCCAAAACTTTAGCCACAACCGAATTTAAATCTCCTGATTGCCACGCATTTTTAAATGCTTCCACTAATTCCGGAGTATCTTTTACCGGCAATACTTCATTATTCCATGTTCCTTTGTAAAACTGGATTAAAGAAGCTAATGAAAAAGTCAAGTTAACAGGCAATTTTTTGTTTGCATTATAATATCCTAATAAACTAGGTAAAACTCTTACTTTGAATTTTGAGATAGAATTTAAAGCAATATCAGCAAGTGCATGTTTGATAAATGGATTTTTAAAACGATCCATTACCTCTTCAGCATAGGCAGTGATTTCATTTTTATCCATATCAAGAGTTTCGCTAATTTCGCTAATGACATTATTTACGAATGGTCCTGTAAAATCTCCGTTAACGGTTTCCATTACTAATTTGTTACCGTATAAAAGTGAAAAAGGAACCATTGCTGTGTGTGCACCGTTTAGAATACGAACTTTTATCATTTTAAAAGGACGAATATCATCAACAATTTTAACATTCAAGTCCGTTTTGTGGAATGGAAGTTTTTGTTTTAAATCTTCACCACCTTCAATAGCCCAAAGGAAAAATGGTTCAGCAGCAACAATTAAATTATCCTGATAGTCTAATTTGTTGTTGTATTCTTCAATTTCAGCTCTTGGATATCCTGGAACAATTCTGTCAACCAAAGTACTGTGGTAAGAACAAGCATCTGAAACCCAAGTTTTAAATGCATCTTCTAATTTCCACAAATCAACATATTGTAAAATAATTTTTTTCAGGGTCTCTGAATTATAATCAATCAATTCGCAAGGAATGATAGTTAGACCTTTAGAAGCATCACCATTGAAATGTTTGAATCTTTCGTATAATAAAACAGTCAGCTTTGCAGGAAATGAAGCTGGTGGCTGCATATCCGGAGTATCACTTTCAACAAATTCAATTCCGGCTTCAGTGGTATTTGACACAATAAACTGAAGTTCTTCTTCTTTTGCTAAAGCTAAATAATCTGCAAAATCAGTATATGGATTTATACCTTTCACAATATTAGTTATCAGCTCAATATCTTGTATTTTTTCACCCTTTTTGATTCCATTCATAAACAAAGTATAAAGACCATCCTGATCGTTAATCAGGTGCACCATACCATCTTTTAATGGCTGAACCATTGCAATTCCGGCATTGAAATCTAATTCTTTATTTAGTTTGTGAAAAGCGTAATCAACAAAAGCTCTTAAAAAATTACCTTCTCCAAATTGTACTACTTTTATTGG
>Ga0247812_10001808_pt1 | contig 12069 bp, 15 predicted proteins | sample UWRJL149409B1_FD_178011 | JGI IMG/M metagenome (GOLD analysis project Ga0247812, IMG submission 178011) | Plant litter microbial communities from Arlington Agricultural Research Station in Wisconsin, United States - UWRJ-L149-409B-1 | ecosystem: Environmental > Terrestrial > Plant litter >...
GCTGGAAGCTTGGTGGATGTGAAAACAAGCCCAACCCACCAATCCTAACACAAGGGGCACGATAATACGGAAGGAGGACCAGGGATAAACAGAACCACCCATGACAAGCCCAATGAGTACTGCGATGATGGACGGAATGAATATGGCGTTTCCGAGATAATCGATTCGAGCAAGCGAGTGCTTCCAGGTGGGGTCTCGTTTGTACTTGACGTTAAGGAAGAACACCATGACGAGGAGTGTGAGGCCAGAAATCGGAAGATTCAAATAGAAAACCCATCTCCAGTTATTCTCCGCAAGGACTCCACCAAATATCGGACCTGGATAATCGACAGGTCAGTAATTTCCAATTGAAGAACAATTTGACGACACAAGGCAGGTTATGAACCTTAAAATGCCAGAACAGGCTTGATTGTGAGGAGCAGGAATTATCATACCAACAGTGGTGCCAATTGCTGCGGTCGAAAGCATGATTCCAAGATACTTCCCTCGTTCCCGAAGTGGTACCATATCACAAGTAATGAGATCGAGTAGCACGAAAAGTCCACCAGAACCTAAGCCTTGAACGGTGCGGCCAGCGATCAACATTGCCACGCTGGTTGCTCCTCCACCAATTCCACTTCCAAGGGCAAACAAGGCTATCGAAACTAGCATAGGGTTTCGACGGCCGAATATGTTAGAGATTTGACCATAGAACGGCTGCGTCGCAGTCGCTGCCAACGGGAAACAATTCGCAATCCAAACATATTTGGATTCACCACCAATTGATCTTGTAATAACAGGCAGCGCAGTAACAACAATCGTTGCATCGATGGCGGAGATGAACGAGATTAAACAGAGGGAGAAGAAAACAACCCAAAAGCGCCAAGTATGCTTGACCCGAGATTCACTAGGCGCGGGCTCGTTATTAATCTCTGAGGGATCAGTGTTGATGTCGTGGATGGATTCTATGTCCTCTTTTCGTGGTGTTAGAGTTCCCACTTCTGGGCTTGCTTCTGACGCCTCCATAGGAATATCTTAGGCTGTGTTAGACTTCGTTTCTGATATCTCCCTTTGAAAGATAGGTTCTCGAGCTTAGCGGTGGACACTCGGTCTCGTTCTTTACAATTCCTTTGTTTTCCGAGAAATCAGTAAGTCCTGCGAAAGTTGGTTTTTGGTCCACTCTAACCAGAAGAGATTAGCGTGTACCGTAGTATAAAATACCGTATATCCAATTTGTGGGGCACCTAATACCATAAATTTCCCAGCACAAGTCACTTGCATTGATTACGAAGACTGGCTCTGACTGCAGTACTCCCTGGTCTGACCAACAGTGTGGATGCTGGACCAGTCGGATCTCGCTGTGGAAGAGCTTGCAAGTTGGAACTTTGATAAAACCAATTGCAGACCGTCGCTAAAGCCTAAACCACCCATTTCGAGTTTCCAACAGCCGACTTTAATTTACCACCGGTGACCAAACATTCATGTCACAGTAACCATGTTGTTGGTTTAAATATTTCGTGACTAATATGGCAGGGTTAGAAACTTTCATCCCAAAAAATAATTCGGAACTATCTGGATGAGTTTCCGTCGTAACGAAGTATCAACAGCACCATACAATTATGGGACCTTATCACCGCTGCCATCCTTAAGCAGTATCCGACCACTTACGACACACGATACGCATGCACCACATTGATATGCCTCATTGTAGATCTGAAATAAAGCACTTAATGTAGCTCCTAATAATAACCTTTTTAGCGCAAGAGCGAAGGATTCGGACTATTCAACAGCTAATCTCGTGTAACGTCTACCCCTAAATCATTCGCTTAATGCATCGACCCACAATTTTCATACAAAAAAGAATCAGGTCATCGGAACGACCAATACTCCCATAAATAATGTTCTAATTCTTCGAATAGTATTCGATTATTGAATCAATAATTTTTTTTTGCAAAAACTGAAGAGCAGCCTACAAGAAACCTTGAGTGCCAGACCGGAGGCAATCAGCCCTTCTTTTAGATTAATTCTATCGCAAAGCTTCTCGTTCTTATCGGTCCCACATAATTCATATTCTAGTTTGTCAGCATCATTATATCGAGCCTCAATCTGAATTCATCATATATATTCCAAGAACTGTAAAGACTATCTAATCTATTCGCACCGCCTATCTGTAACTACTCTATTTCCATCAGACTTTATTTGATCATTTTTCCAATCAATGTCAGACTCTCTGCTCGTCATACCTGTTCTAAAGCCCTTTTTTCTCTGCTTTTCGTTCTCCTAAGGGGATTTTCCCAATCTAAACTTTTAAATATTATGCGTAGGGAACACGAGTTTTGGAATTTCTTTCGGGTCGGGTCAGATCTACAAATTGATGGCCAGATTCATCGTTTCTGAATTCAAAGATGCTTTATTTCTGGTGATAATTAGAACTACTGAATATCAGATTTATAAAGATAGGATAAGCTTATTAACACCTGGAATTTCCCTGGTGATCTGCACTATTTCCTAAAGTACGTTAACTCTAATATAGTCAGTCAGCATTAAAACGTCAAATTGTGCCCACGTTATTTAGTCACGTCATTAATATGTCTTCCAGCTGCCAATCAAAAGTTCTTTACTGACCATTATTGCTTCCAAAGTGATCAAAATCTACAAGGTTGCGTTGAGGGAAATTGAACTAGGCTACGTATCGTAACCAAGATCCAATAAATTAAGTTGAGCTGTAGCTGCTGATGCTCTAAACCTTTCGTAGTAAAGCCCGAAAAACAAACTTACTATAGTGAGTGTTAGTCTAAAAATGCTAGTAAAGTGTTGCGCATTTAATCTTTTCCCTATCTCGAGCTTATGAAACACCAAAATAATGATCTCCCTAGACTTCTAGACTTAGCAAGTGTATATGGTATTGTGTCATCGAAGGGAGTATGTCATTCTGGTCACAAAGAGTGCCCGGGGCCTTCAAACATCAGATGCTCTTATTATAACCCTAACTTTCCCACTCACGCCGTACACGCAATGCATGTGGCCCTAGTCCAGGAGCTTCGAAGCCCACAAAACAGTAAATGTAAATATATGTTAGAGAATGGTATTGGCTGGTCACGAAGTTGGGTGCTCTCTCTAACCAATTAAGTGTCTTTGTAGAATATGACATCATCTCACTACCCTGGTCCGAGACCAATCCCCGCATCTAAGCAGTAGATCTATTTGGATGACATTGAAATTTAAATGTAGATCAACCGCCCTTCTTGGCTTGATGAGCTCATATGTAAGCGCTAAAATCCAAACTATAAGCCTTTCCACTAAATCTGACATATTGCTTGTTTGGCTCGGCATCACTCGGAAATATGCTCGGCGCTCCCCCTCGACATAGTTCCACATACAGTGCATGAGTTTAGAGACTGCCTAATTATATAGCGCCATTTTCTCCTCTGGGGCCAATGAGGATCTTTTTGTAAACAACACATTTCCAACGATTTCCGACAAATGCAATCAACGTGTTAAGGTAAACATACAGCGGCTTCGAATAAGGCAGCTTATTTTCCATCATCTCAGCACTCCTACCCAGGGCTATAAATCAGCCAAGATGTCTCTGTATGAAGCACAGATAGATCGAACAACAATATCCTCCTTTCTGCACATCATTCGCCATCCACGCGAGCTCAGAACCTTCTTCCGTGCTATATACACTGGCACAAGAGCCTATTATCGCGCTCAAGACGTTATCGATCTTGAACGAGCCGAACTCGTTGAATTAATATCCTGGACACGCAAAATGGCCATCAAAATGACTGCCTCATCTCTTTTCCTCGGCTTGCTTGTCTCCCTAGCCTTGATACGCGGCTGCCATGCAGCCGAGCCTTGGACACCAGATGACTTTGATTGGGGCTCTCTCAAAGTTGCTCCCTCTGATCAATGGCATGGACTATATCTGAATCTCACTAATACTCCTCAGCCTATGACGGTTGAGCATGCAGTGCTCTTCAAGACCGGAGTGGAGGGTACTATTGGTGAAGATCGCGTACTTTTCATCGTCTTTTCTGTTGGCCTTGTCTGGCAGGCAATAAATGTCGCCATTGGTATAGCTAGTCTCGCCACTGCAATACAAGGATGTGTGACATCCGGTTCGGCCCCTAGTACTGCCTTCTATCCTGATGAACACTAACACTGAACAGATGGAAGTGCCGGCTCTGTTGCTGGGTGTGTCGTTGGTATAGCGGGAACTGCGTTTGCCATTGGCAATGGGCTTAGACTTGCGTCGAACGCAGGTTGGTTCGCCCGGGCAGCCAATACCTGGGATCAGTCTGGCATTGAGAACATCGCTCTAGATGTGTTCAGCAAGAGAGCTCAGCTTGAGATGCAGGATCTGCACGAAAAGATAGTGGCCGATGTTCTACGTAGATCCTTTGGTGAGCCAGAGTTCCTAGGCTATGTGAGCAAGTCTCATAGACTTGCTGGTCGAGATAACGAGCATACTCACCCCGTGGCTCCTATATATCGTATCAACCATCCCCGTCACGGTAAAATCGACATAGCCTCTCGTGACCATGTCAATGGCACACGCTTGACCCTCTCCTATGCTAATCACGGGCTCGCTAAACGACAAAGCTTCCAGCACGAGCGTCTCTCCGACCATCTTTTAGAAGCTCGTTTTGATGCCGGAGCCTCCCAGGCCGACCCAGCTAATCCATCCTTTGACCCCGCAGGTGGCTATCAGCAGATTGAGAACGAAGTTGCTTGTTTTGTAGCCGGTAATTGGCAGCCGGGACAGGTTCTCTCTGCGCAATTCTATGATAATGATGCTGAAGCTACATTTGGGTTTGCCAGTTTGGGGATTTTTGAAAACAATGATGCCGATAGTACTCTACAGGGATTCTTACCAATGGGTATGCCGTTGCCTGTTCAGCCGGATACTTGTTAAGTATGAAGTATTTTATGCTATAGATGATCTCTTGTCACGGTGTTGGATTTGTATTTAAGGTAGAAATACTATATTATTAGGGATTCAAACTCAATGTCATTTCCACGTTGGATAGAGTTGGATACCGACTCTATCCAAGGAAACCAACCTGGTAGGCATCTTCTATGAAACTCATAAATTTAGCTACCTGGGGTGGTTAGAGGACTGCTTTTGGAGATGATCCAAAGTGTGAACTATCTGAAATCTGCTTGAGCCTCCTAATCTGAGAAGTCACCACCACGACCGCCATAATGTACTGTTAAGTGTACGGTCGCTGAATGCACATGATGCACATGCCTCAATCCATTTCTGTGATCAGAGGAGTACTGGTCGTCGCCTCCAAACAACGTAAGCTCGATTGACACCCCCCTCATGCTTCAGCTCTTCCTCAACACGGGCCACCAACGCTTTCACCCAGTCTGGGTCAAGTGAGGTTTTGATACCTTGATCTCTTGTAGTCCCTTCTATACGGTAGAGTCGGGACCAGTTGCTTACTGTCAAGAACGGCCTTTCCAAAGTTTCTTAAAAACATACCAAGATTGATAGTGGATACATGGTTGGAAACTTGCATTGATTTTCAGGGTCAATCTAGATAGGCTTCAATCTAGATAGGCTTCAATCTAGATAGGCTTCTATGCCGAGCAGTAGCAATGCTAAGATGTCATTATGTACCTCACCAGATGATATCTCTTGTATGCCAGACAACCGCCAGTTCCGTCAAATAGCTTTGCAAAACCTGGTCTACAGCTCGATCTTTGATCCAAGCACTTTCCCATGCAGGCCGCCAAAGAGCCTTAACATATTCCCAATATTCATAACCAATGAAAACCCCGGTCTTAACCTTGCTGCAAATACACTAAAACTTCTGAAAATAAACCTACGGGTGGACCACTGTTTCTTAGGAATTGGTCAATGAGGACGAAGCAGAAATAGAGACAGCGACAGCGACAGAGGGGTAGATGGTCCTGTAGTAACTATGTTGAGGAGATATGTCATATAGAAACTAAAAGAAGCTGGGTGCTTCTATTATTACTGGTTCTATTTCTGTAAGAGACATTACTTACCGAGAGCGGTAGCATCGATCATCTTCTACTCTTTTTGGCGTGATGGAAAGTTGTTGGTGTGTTGCCCTCGCCACTTTACTGCAACTGGGCGTCTACATGCTGGGCGTAATTCTATGATAGGCAACTATGAAGTCCATCCCTTGCTCAGTCTGCTATGAGAGGGACCATGAATCACGGCGTAATGTGCCACCTAGATTTTAGATGTAAGGCTTGATTTATAAGAATCTTGTTGTGTTACTGAGGAAATCACCATGCAATCGGGGATTTGGAGGGCTTCTTCTGGCTTGATACTAGGCAATGGCTCTGTGTTGGTTGTTTCTTGCAACTTCAATCTACGGCTTTTTACATTAAGAGTTTTCGACGGGCGAAATCCATAAATTAGAACCGAAATACTACAGAATCCCACATGCGTTGAGTATCCAACCTTCCAGTCCCCACCCATCCCAGTTACACCCTGTACTTCAGGCAATGACTGGAGTGATCTATCGTGAGGGCATGCTGCTCAAATTATCCTGCGCTTCGATATCTCTCAACCTGATTGACTTTGTTGCAGAGCTACCAGCAATGGACTTACGGCCAACGCGGTTTATTGAGACTTGGTCTTCGGAGAACTCTCTGCGTTTGGTACTGCGTTTGCTAAGAGTCTCTGTGGATCTGGCGGCTCGTCGACGAGCACTGAAAGTCAAAGAACTAAGCGATTCGAGTGAAAAGATGCTCCTTATGCTGTGGATAATGCGTTCTGGGAGGAGGTTTCCAAAGAGAGGCCGGATGGTTGGCAGGCAAGCAGCAACAACGGAGATTCCCATTTCGAGCATCGACCACCAGATTTCAGTCGTCAAGTGACCGATACCGTCGGCATTAAGATATGGGTCTATTTAATAGTTAGAATTCGTGTTAAAGGACTGGAATGGACACGTACTTTTGGTTTGTCTGATGAAGATTACGAGGCGAGCAATTCCAGCACCTACAACACTATATACTGGTGAGCAAATGCACGTATAAGAGGTCTCAAAGATCCAACGTACACAGCACCTAGCAAAAAGATAGCACAGACCCCAACCTTCCTTTTGCGCGACATCTGCAATTTGGAAGTCCAGTATATTGGGATGAAAAGTATCATGATATCGGTTATAACGTCTGAGATCGTGAAGGCTTGGAACATAGGCGTGCTAGAGTAGCAATTGGCGAGCAAGAACTTCAATGGTGCCCTGGATAAAGTTAGTAAAAGTTCTTCCTATTCTCATTGACTCGATGTCTAAGGTTCCTCAAGGTGTTTGAAGTAGCCGTACAATAATGCCCAAAATTTGGTTCCACATCTAAAGAGGGTCGCGAAAAAGAAGCCAACCATCCATATAGATACAATAACAGCCATTGCAATAGTAACAGCATTGAAAACAGAGCCACGAAATATTCGAGGATAGAAGAATATCACAGAAAGCTTTGCCGTTCCGAACGCGAGGCATTGTATCAAATCGAACGACCAGAATATCTGCAGCAACGATTAGCCTTTGCGTGACTTCGCGGGACCAGGTCATCAACCTTTTCAGTGAGTATGACTGCGTCGCTGGTAGCAGTGAGATAGCCTTTGGGGCCATGGCCCTGGGGTGTTGGGCGGGCCAAGCCTCCTATCGCAGAGCCTTGGTATGAATGTCAACATCAGCACCTTGAACTTGGTTAGAAAGACCTGACCAAAAATCATCATAATCCCCATTCCAATTGTCAGGATCTGGTGTGCTCATAAGTATGCTATAAGATGTAGGGTGCCAATCGACGTACCAAAGAAATCAGAATCAGCCAGTCGTCAGCGCCGAGAAACACAACGCGATCGTGTTTTCTCCCATAGAAACGCGCGACTACAGCTATCAAGCCCAAGATTGGAAGCACCGTACTAACAGCAATAATATTTGCTGGTGTGATATTGCCTTCGCTTGTCGATAGGTATTTCTCTGGGGCTGTTGAATTCGACATCTTTTTTGCGATAGAAAGAGAGGGTTGTAGAAAGCACAGGTAGAAAGAATCCAGGAAGATCTCGGGAAAGGATTCGTTACAAAAGGGTTCTTGACTATGCCGGGGCGGGCCAGGTTGTTGCTATAGAGCAGGGAGGGTGATTTATTGAAAAGTGTTGGTGGCGATTCCAGCGTGCATGAGGCAGCACTCTCGCCATGCAAACGGTATCCTAACTATGCTGTAATTATGACTGTGCCCGAATGATCGTGGTCCTGCTAGATAATAGTCCCCACCCTTTGTTCTACGCACATACGGACCGAGTGTTTCATCACATCCTCTCATATTATCTACGGCCATGGCTGAGAGTGTCCCATTTCTTAAATCTGTTAACACCGAGCGAGTTTGGGATGATGAGAAAGACAACTCTCCTGATAGGAGCAGGTGCACCTACTGGTTTGCTCGAAATTGGAAAGAAATGTCTCTTCTCATCTCAATCACCTCGACATTTGTTCTCTCCCTTTTGCAGCTTCAGAACTCCCATGCTCATGTTGCCGATGGCAGTAATTTAAATTGCAAGACTAGTCTACGTAAGAAGTCAAGCTTGAAATCTCACTGAGGTTATTGGTTAAAGTCTACTTACTAATTGAGAATTTAGTCAGTCCAGAAATCGATATCCAGCGATGGATTCCAAACCGTTGGGTATCTGACTATAGCTCTGCAGATACTTCCGGAATGGCTGAAGTCGACAGAAATTGGGATGCCATTCGCGCCGCCCATGGAATCGTTGCAGTAGATCACCAGTGGGCGGCGGAGAAGGGACTGCCTCTGGCCGACAGTCTTCCCAGCGACAATACCAAGGGCGTATATACACTAGAAGGCTATCACTCTCTTCACTGCTTGGTAATATCTGGAAGTCTGTTGAGTTTTTGATAGCTTGCTAATCATGCTTAGGTTGTAATACGACGCACAATATTTCAGCTGGCTCGAGGAGAACCACTTGACGTACCCTTTGGTCATAGTACTCACTGTATCGATGCCGTTCGACAATCAATCATGTGCAATGCAGACGATACTCTTCTGTACAAGAGATACAATGTCTCTGATGGAGACGGACAAATGCGGAAATGCAGGAACTGGGCAGCAAAGCATTCAGCATGTTATTCGGATAGCGAGGCGGCAATAGCAGGAGAGGATAGAAACGGGTGTGATGTCCGGACCTCATTCGGAGATGGAGTGATTATTCGCGATTGGCCAGAGGAGTAGAAGGGATGAATTCGAGCTGCAATTGCCGCTATGCTCCAGGAAAGCATTGGGTGATGGATTGAACGTCTTTCATTCCTCATTTAGAATTATGGTAAATGTTTCACGGAAGGAAAACAATGATTTTGGATTTGTGATTGATCTCGGCCATCCCTAGGTTTCATATGGAATCGAACCTCATTACAACTATATAAATCAATTGACCATCCTAGACTGACATTCCAATTTCACCATGTTGAATCCTGGGGCAAAAATGGCATTGTTGCTCCTATACGGCGAGCGAAATGTAGGAATGGTTGGAAAGTTATTGGGAGGGATAGTGGATTACAGCCTTTGTTGGTTTCTTTCCACATTCATTAGGGATCTCATAAATGAATTCATTTCTACTGCCTGAGACAGAGTTCCCCGCCTGTTGGCCGCAGCCTTGCCAATAAATACAGTAAAACACCCCCGAAAATCACGACTCAGTATCGTATCGTGCAGATCTATGCGGCGCATCCTACTCATCAGGCAGTTTCCGCTCATACTGTACATTGCCTTCCTCGCCCTGCCTCGTTGTATTGATCAGCGGCGTAGCATCATCTGTTGGTGACCAACTTACAATTGTGCAGATTTATGCAGGACATCTCATTGTAACCCAATAGCATCGAGCAGATTCGCCTACTGTAAGTATGCAGCACCTTACTCGGCTGATCTCGCGTTGTTTCTGATAGAATTATAACGCACACGCAGTATTTATCCTGTTGGTTGTGTTGAAAATCTATACCTGTTGAGGCAAGTTGCTTTACAAGCACATCTCGGTATCTCTTTTTGTGGTCTTGTTGGCGGCACATATAGTATTGATTCATCCCCGAGGCAATATAGCATAGTATCGATGAGAGCCGTGAATGCCACGAACCCAAAAACCGTTCGTCATGGCTTTCTTCGTTACTTTGTCGAACTTGTTTCTTGCTTTGGCTGTTGTTCAACTAGTTCGCATCCTCTACACACTCTTTTCCCGAAGCTTGCTCTCGCCACTGGCAAACATACCCGGACCACGTCTTGCGGCACTGACAAGCTGGTATGAGTGCTACTACGATGTTTTCAAGCCCGGCCAATACGTATTCAAAATTAAGCAGCTACACGAGAAATATGGTATGTTCTGGAGCCCAGGTTCTCCAAGTCTCCACTTCGTTTCTAAACTATTTCTATACAGGCCCAATCGTTCGCATCACACCTCGAGAAGTCTCCGTATCTGATCTCGAATTCTTGAACACGATATATGCTCCAGGACCGCACTCCAAGCGGAACAAGGATTTCGATAAAGTCAAGGCACTCGGTATCAACACTTCAATCGGAGGCGCGGTTGAACATGACCTCCATTGCAAGAGGCGGGAATCACTTAATCCCTTCTTCTCCAAGCAAAGCGTGCTGAATTTCGCGCCGCACATACAAGACAAAATCTCTCAGTTAGACGATATCTTCTCCGTCAGCCAAAACACGAACGACGTGGTTAATTTATCGGATCTTTATTTTGCCTTTTCCAGCGAGCAAGTCATCACTGTCATGCTCGAAGAATGGAATGCTAATATCCATCAGCATCGTTAACCAGTATTGTTTCGGCCATAACCAGAATGTACTTGCAAATCCTGCTCGCGCGGCAAGCATGCGGAGTAATGTAGCGGGTGTCTTGAGGGGCGTCAAGTTCAATCTTCATTTTTCCTGGGTGCGAAGTGTGGTTCGCATGCTTCCACGCAGTTTGTCAGGCCGTTGGATTCCGCAAGGCGTTAAAGATATGTTGAAGTTCAGACAGGTAAGATCCACCGAACCTCAGACCATGATGAGATTTTACTGAAACACTCTCAATGAGTAGATAATTCGCCAGGAAGTACAGCAGGTACTCGACAGGAAAGCTGGCAATGAGAACCACCATTCAGTGTTCGTCAAGCTCAGAGATAGCCCGAAGCTTCCGGCCTCTGAAAAGACGGCGCAGAGACTTGAGGATGAAGCAACTCTACTTGTCATGGCTGGTACATCAACATCACCACCCCACCGCTCGATATGATTTTCAACTAAAAGCACACAGGCACCGAATCAACCGCGAAATCAATCAGCATAGCACACTACCACCTCCTCGCAAAGCCAAATCTCATGACCAAGCTCCGCACTGAGCTCTCAGCAAATCCCAATGCAACCCTCACCGACCTAGACCAACTCCCATACCTCCACGCCATCGCCCTCGAAGCACACCGCCTCTCCTTCGGCCTCACCGGCCGCAATCCCCGCATCTCCCCATCCGAAACCCTCTCCTACAGCAACCCCTCCTCGCAAAAAACCTACCCCCTTCCCCCCGGAACACCGCTCAGCACATCCACTCTCCTCGTCCACACCAACGAGTCCATATTCCCCTCCCCCTGGACTTTTAACCCGGATCGCTGGCTCGGAAAAGGTATCGAGAATAGGAAGTACATGTTGGCTTTTAGTAAGGGGCCCAGACAGTGTATTGGGATGCATTTAGCGGATGCGGAGTTGGTGATGGCGGTTAGGGAAATGTCGAGGTGGGAGATGGAGTTGGTGGGCACGGATGAGGGGGATGTGAGGTTTTTGTGCGATTATCATGTTGCGACGCCAAGGTTGGATTCTTTGGGGGTTAGGGTGAGGGTGGTTGGGAGGGTGGGATAGAAGAGAGAAGAGGGTGCGTAGAAGTCACTGGGCTTCGTTGGTTTTACGGACTAGAAAGACTTTTGTTTTACTGAGAACCTCCAGTGCTTCGAAGTAGAGCTTTAGATCCCCTCAAACAGCTACGATCAAAGCGGGTGTCTTGCCATCCCATTCAATCGCTTCATCGAATATAACTGTTCGAACTTCGGGAGGAAACTTTCG
>Ga0247812_10001809_pt1 | contig 12064 bp, 12 predicted proteins | sample UWRJL149409B1_FD_178011 | JGI IMG/M metagenome (GOLD analysis project Ga0247812, IMG submission 178011) | Plant litter microbial communities from Arlington Agricultural Research Station in Wisconsin, United States - UWRJ-L149-409B-1 | ecosystem: Environmental > Terrestrial > Plant litter >...
CCAGGCCGAAGATGGCGCGGGCGAAGTCGAGGAAGTTCATTCTGAAGGCCCCGCAACCGCTGGAGACGCGCGGTCGGTCGGAGGCGATCCTTTAACCATCGTGGTTAACGAGCCGTTGAAATAACCTCGCATTAACCATGCAGGCGGCATTTTCTGCCGATCGTCCGCTGAGGAAGACCCCGATGGGCTTCACCGACCTGCCACTGCTGAGCCAGATCAAGGGCCGCATGTCCTGGCTGGACGAGCGTCAGCGGGTCGTCGCCCAGAATGTCGCCAACTCGGATACGCCCGGCTATGTCGCGCGCGACCTGAAGGCGCCGACCGACTTCGCCGCGGCCATGCGCAACGGCCCCCTGCAAATGACCCGGACCAGCGCGGCCCATATCGCGCCCCAAGGGCCTGTGGCGCGCTTTACGTCGGACAAGACGCCCGATTCCGAGACCACGCTGGACGGCAATTCGGTCGTGGTCGAGGAGCAGATGCTGAAGATGGCCGAGAGCCGCATGGCCTATGACGCCGCCATCGGCCTGTACCAGAAGTCCATGACCATGCTGCGCATGGCGGCCAAGCCGCCGGGCCGCTGAGGAGCCGTAGATGCCCGATCCGGTCACGCCCAGAAACAACGCCATGGCCGTCGCGGCCAGCGCCCTGAAGGCCCAGCAGTCGCGCATGCGCGTGATCGCAGAGAACATCGCCAACGCCGAATCGACCGCCCGGACGCCGGGCGGCACGCCCTATCGCCGCCAGATCCCGGTGTTCGAGGCGCGCAATGTCGACGGCGCCACCGGCGTGGCCCTGGCCGAGGTCCGGCCGGACCAGGGCGAATTTCGCATGGACTATGACCCGTCCCATCCGGCGGCCAACGCCGACGGCTATGTGATGCGGCCCAACGTCGACACCCTGATCGAGGCCATGGACATGCGCGAGGCGCAGCGGGCCTACGAAGCCAATCTGAACGTCATCGAGACGGCGCGGTCGATGGAAAGCCGCACCCTCGACATCATCAAGCGCTGAGGAGCTAGCCGATGAATCCCTTGATGGCGGCGCGAGCCTATTCGGCGGTGCAGGGCGGCGGCATGCCCACGGGCGGACCGGCCCCGACGACGGCGCCGGGATTCGGCGAGATGCTGCAGAACGTCATGGGCGACATGACGAAGACGTCGAAGGCGGCGGAAACCCAGATGACCTCGGCCATCAGCGGTCAGGGCAATATGATCGACGTGGTCACCGCCGTGTCCAGCGCCGAGGCCTCGCTGGAAACCGTCATCGCCGTGCGCGACCAGGTCATCTCGGCCTATCAGGAAATCATGCGGATGCCGATCTAGGGGAACCTGATCGGCGATCAGGACGCTGGCCCCCGAACAGGGAGACCGTCATGTTTCGCGACAAGTCCTCATCCGCCATCGTCGCCGTTCGCGATCTGGATCGCGCCAGGGCCTTCTACGGCCAGGTTCTGGGTCTGGAGACCACGTCAGGCCCGGACGAGGACGTCGTCGTCTATCGCACCGGAGCGACCTTTCTGTGCGTCTATGTCTCGGAGTTCGCCGGGACCAATCAGGCCAACGCCGTGGCCTGGAGCGTGGGCGAGGACATCGAGGCCATCGCCGCCGATCTGGCCGGACGGGGCGTGACCTTCGAGCGGTACGACATGCCCGATACGACGTTCGAGAACGGCGTCCATCGCACGGGCGACTTCCGGATGGTCTGGTTCAAGGATCCGGACGGCAACATCCTGCACCTGAACAGCGCCGACTAGCCTTCCAGCGACACCACCGGCCGGGTCGCCGGAACGGGACGACCCGTGCGGCGACGCTTGAGCCAGGCCTTGATCCGGGCCTGGATCGGCTGGTCGATGGCGGTGTGGAAGCAGAAGGCGAAGACGAAGGCTGCGCCGACGCCGCCGACCCAAAGGGCCCACTGGACGGCCGTCGACAGGCCGAGACGGGCGATGGCGACGTTGGCGAAACCGAACCAGGCGATGCGCACGACCTCGTTGGTGATGAACATCGAGAAGGACATGACCGACAGCTTCTCGACCAGTTTCGACGGACGGATCACGGGGATGGCGCCGGCCGACAGGATGATCAGCGAGATCAGGGTCAGGGACACCAGGGCGTGCTTGTCGAAATACTGGACGAAGGCCAGCGACAGGGCGGCGCCGACGCCGACCCAGGCCGCCAGACGCGGGGCGATCCAGACCCGCTCGGTGAAGGCCGCCAGACCCATGCCCAGAACGAACAGGGGCAGGGCGCGGATGAAGCCGTATTTCATCGGCATCTGGTAGACGGGGAAGCCCAGCAGGGCGTGGGTCAGCTGGTTGGCCAGCAGATACAGGCCGATGGCCAGGGCCAGGGTCTTCCACGGCCCCAGACGGGCCAGGCCGCGCAGGATCCACGGAAAGGCCAGATAGCAGCCGATCAGGGCCGAGACCGACCAGCTGGGCGCGTTCCAGCCCAGGCCGCCATGGACGCCGAAGGCCTGGGTCAGGGTCAGCTGGGCGGGCAACTGGTCCCAGCGGAACCATTCGGGATTGCGCGGGGCGACGCCGGCGAGGGTGCTGGCGATGACCAGACCCGCCAGGGCCAGACCCATGATCAGATGGGCCGGATAGACCCGCAGGAAGCGTTTGACGAAGAAGTCGCCGGGCGACATCGCGCCCCGGTTCACCGCTCCGCCATAGACCCGCATCAGGACGTAGCCCGAGTCGATCAGGAAGAAGTTGGTCAGCAGGAAGCCGCCGCGCTCGAACACCGGATTGATCAGTTCAGCCAGCGGCACGGGCCCCGAGGCCTGGAAGTGATGCAGGATGATCAGGCTGGCCACAATGAAACGCAGGGCGTCCAGCCAGCCGCCCCGACTGATCGGGGGTGTCTCGTTTCGGGTCGAAATCGCAGTCCAGGCCATCGAAAGGGCTCCTTCGAGCCTTTCGTCGCAAGGGTCGGACCGTGATCCTCCCCCGATGAGGGAGGATCTGGATCAGCGCGCCAGCCGCAGAAATTCCTCGCGGGTGCGGGGGTCGTCGCGGACGACGCCCAGCAGGCTGGAGGTGGTCAGCCGGGCGCCCGGGACGTTGACGCCGCGCAGGGTCATGCAGCTGTGCTCCGCCTCGATGACCACGCCGACGCCCTGGGGCCGCAGGACTTCCTCGATGGCGGTGGCGATCTCGGCCGTCATCTTCTCCTGGATCTGCAGCCGTTTGGCGTAGCCGCGCACGACGCGGGCCAGTTTGGAGATGCCGACGACGCGGTCGGTCGGCAGGTAGCCGACGTGGGCGACGCCGACGACCGGAAGCATGTGGTGTTCGCAGAAGCTGACGAAGCGGATGTCTTTCAGCACGACCAGCTGGTTGTAGCCGCCGACCTCCTCGAAGGTGCGCTCGAGATATTCGCGGGGATCCGACTCATAGCCTTCGAACAGCTCCTTGTAGCTGCGGGCGACGCGGGCCGGCGTGTCCAGCAGGCCTTCGCGATCCGGATCGTCGCCGGCCCATTTGATCAGGGTGCGAACGGCGGCTTCAGCTTCGGCGGCGGAGATCGGAGTGTCGGTCATGACAGCCATATAGCGGCCGCAGATGCGAAGGGGGAGGGTGGATGTCGTACGCCAGCCCTCCCCACCCGTCTGACGCTGCGCGTCAGCCACCCTCCCCGTGAGGGGAGGGAGATTCGTCGCCGCTAACCCGCCGTTAACCACGCTCCCGGCATTTTCTGCCCAGTATCGCAGAGAGTGATTTCGATGAACGGCGCTGAAGTTCTGGACGTGGGCCGCGACGCCATCTGGCTGACGGTGCAGCTGTGCGCGCCGATCCTGATCGTCGGCCTGATCGTCGGCGTCGGCATCGGCCTGTTCCAGGCCCTGACGCAGATCCAGGAACAGACCCTGATCTATGCGCCCAAGATCATCGCCATCTTCGTCTCCCTGCTGCTGTTCCTGCCGCTGATGGGAGCCCTGCTGGGCGCTTTCATGAGGACGATCGCCGCCCGCATCGCCGGGATGTAGCGACCCGGATGGAGCCTTACGCAACCGCCGATCAGGTCTGGGCCGGCGGGCTGATCTTCGCCCGCGTCGGGGCGTTGTTGCTGACCCTGCCGGGCATCGGTGAATCCTATGTGCCGCCGCGTATCCGCCTGTCGCTGGCCCTGCTGATCTCGCTGGTGCTGTGGCCGGTGGTCGTGGGATCGCTGCCGGGTCTGCCGGCGACGATTGGCGGCATGGCGGGATGGGTTCTGCGCGAGGTGGCTATCGGCCTGATGATCGGCACCATGCTGAGGATCTTCACCTCGGCCCTGGCGACGGCGGGCGAGATCGTGTCGCTGCAGACCACGCTGAGCTTCGCCCAGACCGCCAATCCGCTGTCGGGCCAGCAGAACACGACGATCGCGTCCTTCCTGATGCTGTTCGGCACGGTGCTGGTCTTCGCCACCAACACCCATCACCTGTTCATCGCCGGGCTGGTGGGGTCCTACGAGATCATCGCCCCGGCCAAACCCCTGATCATGGCCGACTTCACCGAAATGGCGGTCAAGACGGTGGGCGACAGCTTCCTGCTGGGGGTTCAGCTGGCGGCGCCGGTGATCGTCTTCGCCCTGATCTTCAACCTGGCCTCGGGGCTGGTGGCGCGGGTCATGCCTGCGTTCCAGATCTTCTTCGCCGCGGCGCCGCTGAGCGTCATTCTCGGCCTGTCCATCTTCGCCCTGTCGCTGGGCGTGATGGGCACGGTCTTCATCGACCGGTTCCGCGCCCTGGCGCGCGTGTTCGCGGCGGGAGCGGGAGGGATCGCCGGTGGCTGACGATACCGATCCCGACTCCAAGACAGAAGACGCAACCCCGCGAAAACTTGAGGAGGCGCGTCGCAAGGGCGACGTCGCCAAATCCGCCGATGTCGGTCAGGCGCTGAGCCTGATGGGCGCGGTCTCGGTCATCGTGTTCGGCGGCGGCTATTTCTCGACCCAGATGGCCGAGGACCTGCTGCCTTTCATCGCCTCGCCCCATGCCATGATCGGCGGGCTGGAGGCCGGCGCCGGGGTCGAGATCGGGATGAAGGCTCTGTGGGCCGTGGCGCCCTTCCTTGGCGCCGTCATGCTGGCCACCATCATCGGCGGGGTGGGCGGCAATGTCGGACAGGTCGGCGGCCTGATCTTCAGCCCCGAGAAGCTGGCGCCCAAATGGGAGAAGGTGAACCCTCTGGCCGGGTTCAAGCGCATCTACGGGCCCGATGGCCTGATGCATTTCGGCCAGACTCTGATCAAGCTGACGGCCGTGGGCGTCATCTGCTGGATGGTGCTGAAGCCGCACATGCGCGAATTCGAGAGCATGGCGGCCATGAGCCCCATGGCCATCCTGCCGTTGGCCCGCGACATGATGATCGCCCTGATGGCCTCGATCCTGGTGTTCCTGGGGTTCACCGCCGGCGGCGATTTCATCTGGCAGAAGCTGCGCTTCGCCAAGCGGATGCGGATGTCCAAGGAAGAGCTGAAGGAAGACTACAAGCAGGCGGAAGGCGATCCGCATGTGAAGGCCAAGCTGAAGCAGATCCGCATGCAGAAAAGCCGTCAGCGGATGATGGCCAACGTTCCCAAGGCCACCGTGATCGTCACCAACCCGACCCACTATTCGGTGGCGCTGCGCTACGAGGCCGGAGACGCCGCGCCGGTGTGCGTCGCCAAGGGCGTCGACGCCATCGCCCTGCGCATTCGAGAGGTGGCGAAGGAGCACAAGGTGCCCATCGTCGAGAACGTCCCACTGGCTCGCGCTTTGTACGCCGCCGTCGAGATCGACGAGATCATTCCGCGCGAACATTTCGAGGCCGCCGCCCGGGTGATCGGCTTCGTCATGCAGAAGCGAAAGCGCCGCTGAACGGCCGGACTCGGTTCTTCGCCTGTCAGGCGTATGCTCGGCACACTGATTCGTCGTGAGATCCGATGACCGCAACCCCCGTCGCCCCGTCCCGCAGGCCGTTCGATCCGCTGATGATCGTGATGGCGGTCGGTTTCGCCGTGGCCATCGGCGCCCTGGCCTGGCCGGCGTTCCGGGCCGGGCCGACCACGACGCCGGGCATGATCCTGCTGATCACGGTGGCGGCGGTGTCGCTGATCGGTCTGTTCGCCTTCAGCCGTTCCGACGCCAGGGCGCCGGTCGGCGACGTCTGGGTCGAGATGCTGGACGCCATGGCCGAGCCTGCCGCTCTGGTCTGGGCCGGAGGTCAGGTGCTGGCCTTCAACGCCGCATGGGCGTCACAGAACGGGGCCACGGTCTCCCTGCCCAAGGGCAAGTCGGCGCAGGCCCTGTACATGGCCTTCGCCCAGGCCCGGAAGGGCGAGCAAGGGCGCGCCATCGTCCTGATCGGCGATCGCGAGATCGAGGTCCTGATCGGTCGTGTCGGCGAGGGGGCGGGCAATGGCCGCTTTCTGGTTCGTGAAGCGCCGGAGTCGGCCCTGACCACCCCGCCGGCGCCGTTGGCCGCCCGCGCCTATGCGCCTGCATCGGGAGAGGGCAGGGCCATGGCCGCCGGGGCGCCGTTTGGCTCTGCGGTGATCACGGGCGAGGACATTTTCGCTGGCCGGGCCGAGGAGTCCAATCCGGCTCTGGCCCTTCTGACCGGTCCCGCCGCCGCACGCGACGCCGCCTTCGGCCATCTGTTCGATCCGGCGGGCGTCATCGAGGCGCGCGCCCGGATGAGCGCAGGATCCAGCGGACCGATCGAACTGGTCGCCCGCGCCCACCCCGACAAGATGCTGCATCTGTACGTGGCCCCGGAGGGTGACAAGCGGCGGGTCTGGCTGTTCGACGTCTCGGCCCAGAAATCGACCGAGCTGCAGCTGTCGCAGGCTCAGAAGATGCAGGCCGTGGGCCAGCTGGCCGGGGGCGTGGCGCACGATTTCAACAACCTGCTGACCGCGATCCAGCTGCAGTTGTCCGGCCTGCTGGAGCGGCACCCGGTCGGGGACCCGTCGTATGAGGGTCTGAACGAAATTCGCCAGACGGCGATCCGCGCCGCCGATCTGGTGCGCAAGCTGCTGGCCTTTTCGCGCAAGTCGACTGTACGGCGCGAGCGGCTGGACCTCGGCGAACTGGTCAGTGAGTTCACCGTCCTGCTGCGGCGCCTGTTGCGCGAGGACGTGCGGCTGGAGACCGACTACGGTCGCGACATGCCGGTGGTGCTGGCTGACAAGAGCCAGCTGGAGACGGCGGTCATGAACCTGGCGGTTAACGCGCGCGACGCCATGCGCGGCGTGGTCGAACCGGGGGCTGGAGTCGTCACCATCAAGACCCTGCGCCTGACCGCGGCCGAGGCCCGCGATCTGGGCTGGCGCGACGCGCCGGATGGCGAAGTCGCCCTGATCGAGGTCTCGGACACCGGCCCCGGCGTGCCGCCCGAACTGCTGGACAAGATTTTCGAGCCCTTCTTCACCACCAAGGCGGTCAACGAGGGCACTGGCATGGGTCTGGCCACCGTCTATGGCATCGTCCAGCAGGCGGGCGGCCATATCGGCGTGACCAATCTTGAACACGCCGATTCAAGTGTGGGGGGCGCCGCCTTCCGCATCTTCCTGCCCGCCGCGTCCGAGGCCGAGCTGGTCGAGGTCGCGCCGGTCGAGGTCAAGGTGAAGGCCGCGCCGCGCGATCTGTCGGGCGCCGGCCGGATTCTGTTCGTCGAGGATGAGGCCGCCGTGCGAGGCATCGCCGCCCGCCTGCTGCGTCAGCGTGGTTATGAGGTGATCGAGGCCGCCGATGGCGAGGAAGCGCTTGCTCTCGCCGAGGAATGGGCGGGGCAGATCGACATGATGATCTCGGACGTCATCATGCCCGGTCTGGATGGACCCAGCCTGCTGAAGAAGGCGCGGCAGTATCTGGGCGACGCCCCCGTCATGTTCATCTCCGGGTATGCCGAGAGCGATTTCTCGGATCTGCTGCAGGACGAGACGGGCGTGTCCTTCCTGCCCAAGCCGCTGGACATCAAGACCCTGGCCGAGCGGGTGAAGCAGGAACTCCACGCCTGACGGCCGTATCGGAACCTGTCTCAGATTTCACTTGCGGGACCGAAAGGAGGCGTTTCCAGTGCGCGCCTTCTTGTTCCGGAGTCGCACAATGCTCGATCGCCGCCGCCTGCTTCTGTCCGCCGCTGCAGGGGCAGCCCTGTCGGGCATGGCCGGGAGGGTGCTGGCGCAGACCGCGCCATCCGCATCCGACCCCGCTGAAGTCGCCAAACTGACCGCCGTCATGGACGCGGCCTTCGCCGAGGCCCTGGCCTCTTCCGCCTTCCTCGCCACCTATCTGGGTCTCGACAAGGGCGACCTCGCCTCGGCCAAGTCCAGGCTGGACATGCTGTCGCCCGAGGACATCGCCCAGCGCGAAGCGATGTATCGCCGCTTCGCCTCAGGTCTGGCCACCGTCGACGCCTCGAAGCTGGCCGGGATGGATGCGGTCAACCACGCGACCCTGGCCTATGACGTCGAGACCACGCTGACCGGCCTCGACCGCTTCCGCCGTTTCGCCGGCGGATCGGCCAACCCCTACCGGATCAGCCAGCTGGGCGGCGCCTATCGCGAGATCCCCGACTTCCTCGACAGCATGCACAAGATCGAGACCACGGCGGACGCCGAGGCCTATCTGGCGCGCCTGTCGATGTTCCCGACCCTGCTGGATCAGGAAACCGCCCTGGTCACGGCGGACTTCGCCGCCGGCGTCACCCCGCCTGATTTCGTGATCGCACGCACCTTGGAGCAGATGAAGTCCGGCATCGCCGCCGCGCCCGCCGAGAACGGCCTGGTCACCTCGCTGACGCGCCGGGCGGGCGAGAATAATCTGGCCGGCGAATGGGGGCCGCGCGCGACGGCCATCGTCGCCGACAAGGTCTATCCGGCCATTCGCCGCCAGATCGCCCTGTTCGAAAGCGCCCAGGCCGGCGCTCGCCACGACGCGGGATGCTGGGCCCTGCCGGACTCGGCGGGCTACTATGATTTCGGTATCCGCTCTTTCACCACGACCAGCCTGAGCGGCGACGAGGTCCACGCCCTGGGTCTGGCCCAGGTCGCGGCGATCAGCGCCGAGGCCGACGTGATCCTGAAGGCGGAGGGGATGAGCGAAGGTACGGTCGGCGCCCGTCTGGGCCAGATGGCCAAGGATCCGCGCTTCATCTATCCGAACACCGACGCCGGGAAGCAGGAACTGCTGGACGAACTGAATGCCCAGGTTCGGGCCATGCAGGCGCGCCTGCCCGAGTATTTCGGCACCCTGCCCAAGGCGACGGTCGATATCCGCCGCGTGCCGCCAACCATCGAAGCAGGCGCGCCGGGCGGCTATTACAACGGGCCGTCGCTGGATGGCTCGCGCCCCGGCGCCTACTACATCAATCTGCGTGACACGGCCGAATGGCCCAAGTGGACGCTGCCGACCCTGACCTATCACGAGGCGATCCCGGGCCACCACCTGCAGATCACCCTGTCAACCGAGGCGGAAGGCATTCCGATGATCCGCAAGCTGATCGGCTTCTCGGCCTATTCGGAAGGCTGGGGCCTGTACGCCGAACAACTGGCCGACGAGATGGGCGTCTACGCCAACGATCCGTGGGGCCGGCTCGGCTATCTGCAGAGCCAGCTGTTCCGTGCGACGCGTCTGGTCGTCGACTCGGGCCTGCACCACAAGAAGTGGAGCCGCGAGCAGGGCATCCGCTACATGGTCGACACCCTGGGCGATCAGGAATCCAGCGTCACGACCGAGGTCGAACGCTACGCCGTCTGGCCCGGTCAGGCCTCCAGCTACAAGGTCGGCCACACCGAGTGGGTTCGTCTGCGCGAAGAGGCCAAGGTCCAGTTGGGCGACCGTTTCGATATCAAGAGCTTCCACGATACGGCCCTGGCCTCGGGCGGCATGCCGCTGGACGTGCTGAAGACCGTGGTCGGAACATGGGTCGCCAACCGCAAGGCCTGATCCCTGACGATCCGGGGGGGCAGGCGCGTTGCGGCGCCCGCTCCCCGACGGCCTTGCTGACAAGGGCTGTGAAGGGGCGGCGTCCGCCGTTGGCCGTGCGGGATGGTCGCAGTGCCGCTCCCGCCCTTGCGAAGGCCCGTTCGGCAGGGTCCTATGACCCCTCCAACTGTACAGGATTACCCCATGCTTGATCGTCGCCGCCTGATGCTTTCCGCCGCCGGTCTCGGTCTGGCCTCGGCCATGCCGGCCATGGCCCGGCAGGCGGATACGCCCGATGCGCGGCTGGACGCACTGCTGACCGGCTGGTTCAACCAGGACATCGAGGATGGCCCGGAGGGGGCGACCAGTCTGGGGCTGGACAAGGGCGACAAGGCCTATCTGTCAGGCCGGTTGTCGCAGCGCGGTCTGGCGGATGTGGCGAAGGAGAAGGCGACCAACGTCGAGCGTTGGCGCACCCTTCAGGCCTTCCCGACCGAAGGCCTCGGGCCGCAGGCCGCCGTCAGCCATGCCATCGCATCCTTCAGCGCAGAGACAAGCGCGATGGGCGCGGCCTTCGACTACGGCAACGTGGGTCTGGGCGGACGTTCCGGCGCCTATGTCGTGACCCAGATGTCGGGCGCCTATTTCAACGTTCCCGACTTCCTCGAGAACCAGCATCGGGTCGAGTCGACGGCCGACGCCGAGGCCTTCCTGTCGCGTGTCGAAGCCTTCGGCGCGGTGCTGGATCAGGAGACCGAGCGGGTCCAGGCCGACGGGGCCCGCGACATCGTCCCGTCGACGGTCATGATGCAGAAGACCCTTCGTCAACTCGACACCCTGTACGCCCTGCCGTCCGCCGACATGGCCTTCGTCAAGGCGCTGGCCCGCAAGGCCGCCGAGAAGGGCGTGGAGGGCGACTGGTCCGCCCGGGCCGCGACCCTGATCGACCAGACGGTCAAGCCTGCGCTGGAACGGCAGATCGCCGCCCTGCGCGCTCAGCAGCCGAAGGCGTCCGAAGACGTGGGCGTGTGGCGCTTCCCCGACGGCGACAAGCTGTATGACCTGAATCTGCGCAACTATACGACCACCGCCCTGACCGGGGCCGAGATCCACCGGATGGGACTGGAGCAGGTCGCCGAGATCAGCGCCTCGATTGATGTCATCCTGAAGGCCCAGGGCATGACCCAGGGCACGGTGGGCGAGCGCATCGCCGCGTTGAACGCCGATCCGGCGCAGCTGTGGCCTAATACGGAGGCCGCCAAGGTCGAGCTGATCGAGTCCCTGAACGCCCAGGTCCGCGCCCTGCAGCCGCGCCTGCCCGAGGTCTTCGGCCATCTGCCCAAATCAAGCGTCGAGGTGCGACGGGTGCCGCCATCGATCGAGATTGGCGCGCCAGGCGGCTATTATCAGGCGCCGCCGCTGGATGGCTCGCGACCGGGCGCCTACTACATCAACCTGCGCGACACGGCGAACTGGCCGAAGTTCGCTCTGCCGACCCTGACCTATCACGAGGCTTCGCCGGGTCACCATCTGCAGGTGGCGCTGGCGCGCGAGATGGACGGGCTTCCGATCTACCGCCGCGCGGGCGGATTCTCGGCCTTCAACGAAGGCTGGGCCTTGTATGCCGAAAGCGTCGCGGCGGACGATCTGGACGTCTATGCCGACAACCCGCTGGGTCGCGTCGGCTTCCTGGGCTCATACCTGTTCCGCGCCGTGCGGCTGGTGGTCGACACCGGACTGCATCACGAGCGCTGGAGCCGTCAGCGGGCTATCGACTATATGGCGGCGTCTGGCGCCAAGCCGGGCGACGCCTCGGCCAGCGAGATCGATCGCTACTGCGTGATGCCGGGACAGGCCTGCAGCTACAAGATCGGGCACACCGTCATCGCGCGCCTGCGTCGTGAAGCCGAGGCCAGGCCGGGCTTCGACCTGAAGGCTTTCCACGACAAGGTGCTGGGCGCGGGCTCGGTGCCGCTGGCCGTGCTGGAAGCTCAACTGGCCTGACGGTCGTATTCGGTCAGGCGCGCGCCGCGAACCGGGGCGCGCCGACCGCATCCCGCAGGCGGGATTGCAGGGCGATCACGGGGCCGCCGCGGTCGTGGGCTGCGGTCTCGCCGCCCGTTCGAAAGCGCCCGACAAGGGCGGCCAGGGCGTTCGC
>Ga0247812_10001813_pt1 | contig 12055 bp, 11 predicted proteins | sample UWRJL149409B1_FD_178011 | JGI IMG/M metagenome (GOLD analysis project Ga0247812, IMG submission 178011) | Plant litter microbial communities from Arlington Agricultural Research Station in Wisconsin, United States - UWRJ-L149-409B-1 | ecosystem: Environmental > Terrestrial > Plant litter >...
ATTGGTCGTAGGTTCGAATCCCACACGACCCACCATATTTGGCGGTTTAGAAAATCCGGAAGGCCCACGCAAGTGAGGATTTCCGGGTTTTTTTTTGCCTGAAATTCAGTGCTGGCAGGTCTGGAGGGTGGGGCTTTCGCTAAGGTAGTAGTGGTTGCCCGGTTTTACCGCGTCGCCGCGATTTTCAGTTCCCACGGTTTAAAACTCAGCCACAACAACACCCCTGGTACCTGCAACGCGATCATCACTCCCAGCGACCACTGATAGGCCTCCACTGGATGCCCTTGTCCAGATCTTGGCCACAGATTCAGGATTTCCCCCATCAACCATTGCAAGACGAACGCCAGCACGAACACCACCAGGTTGAACGATGAACTGACCCGCCCGGCCAGTTCAGGCGATACCGACTGAGCGACGATCGCGTAGTTCATGGTGGTGGATGTGCCGAAGAAGCTGAACCCCATTGCAATCAGTAACGGCGATACGGGTAGTTCGCTGATCATCAGTGATTGAAATACGATGAAGATTGAAACCCCGGCGCCGCACACCATGATCGGCTGCACACCAAAGCGCCGCAGGTAGTCGGTGAGCGAGCCGAAGGCCAGCGAGCCTGCCACCATTGCCACGGTGCCCCAGAGTAAGGTATTGGCCATGCCGGACTCGTTCAACTGGGCGACATCGCGTAGCCATGGCCCCATCCATAGCGACAGCACCGACATGTAGATCGCATGGGCAAACACCGAGTACAACGCCAGTCGCCAAAATACCCAGGAGGAGTAAAGCGTTCCCACGGCCTTGGACATTTCGGCAAGAGTGGTGTGTTTGGGGTTATAGGTGCGCGGCACGCTCCGATGGATGACTACGCAGACGAACAAAGTCAGCAGCGCCAGAATCAAGAATGCTTCACGCCATGAGATCCACTTGAGCAGTTCATGCAGCGGCGTGGTGGACGCCATTGCGCCCAAGCCGCCCACAGATAACAGGCATGCTGTACTCAGCGGCAGGCGTTCGGCAGGTAGCCAGATCGCGCACGCCTTGATCGCACTCATCAGCGAGCCAGCAACACCTAGGCCGATCAGGCCGCGACCAATGATCAGGCCCAGTTCCGTATGGGAGAAGCTGAAAATCAGCGAGCCCAACACAGCGAACAGAAGCATGGGTGCCTGCACGCTACGCGGACCGTAGCGGTCGAGCATGACTCCCAGCGGAATCTGCGCTGCGGCGAAAGTCAGAAAGTACACACCGGTCAACAGGCCGAGGCTACTGGCGGGCAGGTGCAGTTCCCGTTCCAGATCCACGTAGATCAAGGCGTTGACCGTGCGAAACAGATACGAAACAAAATGCCCGAGGCCAAATGGGATGAATATGGTCAAAAACAAGTACAAAAATGAGTGTTTGGTTTCCTGATCGGCTTTGGTGCAAGAGTCTATGTTCTCATTGCTCATGTCGCAGGCGTCTCGCATGTGGAAAAGGTTGTGCGTATTTCACAGCAGAAACGACCCCGCTCTTCTTCAAGCCAAAGCTCATCGGGGCACGGTCGCATTTCCGAGAACTTTACGTGACCAGCGTTCTTCAGGGCGTTGCTGATGCCGTCGAAGGACAACGGGTTGTCGAAGTCCAGGAACAGCGGTTTGGGTTCGGTATCGATCTTGATGAAGGCATAACGGGGCAAGCCATGATCGGCGGCCCAGGCACGCCATTGCAGAGTGTGTTCAAGCTCGTCGACCGAGCCCTTCGGCTCTGGCAGGCGATCTCTGGTGAATAGCCAGGAAGCGCGCTTGTAGAGGGTACGACCCAACCAGATACGTCGGTGCTCGTGTTTGGCCACGGCACTACCGGCCAGGGCGAAGCCCAGCCGATGAGTAGCGGTGGAATACACACACAGCAAGTCTTCGCTGAACTCCCCCAGGGCATCGACCACTTGCAGACGACCATTCACTCGCAGCACTTTTGCCCTACCGGCGGCAAACTGCTGGTTCGCCGCGACACAACCGCCCCCAGAAGGCAGTACCAGTTGCAAGTAAGAGGGCTGCAGCGGCCAGTCTATGTGCGAGCGTTGATAACTGTCGGGCGAGTCCGCGAGTATCAGGCGAGGGCGTTGGAAAATCGCCTCTACCTGCTGGTTTATCTGCGTATTGAACGGTCCGAATGGTGCGGCAACGGGCTGGCTCAGCGTATGGACTGCCGGATGCACTTCACCCACGATGATTTCGTAATCGCCACGATTGAACGCCGCCACCGACGCGCTGGAAAGCAGGATATCCGGAGAGTGATAGTCACTGCCAAAGACCTCGAAGCCGGCGACCTCCAGATCGGCGTTCAACAGGGCGATCAGGCGTTCGATGTCCGCCGCACAAAGATGCACCTCAGGATGCGCTGGGAAGTCCCGAAGTAGATGCGTCCAGGCCGTTTTCAGGCGCTGATCGAGGTCGAGGGTGATGCGCACTTCCAGTGCCGGAAACAGAGGAGCAAGCGTGCTGATCAAGTCGAGAAAATCAACCTGCTGCCCGGGGTTATCAGTGTGGCGCTGTTCCCAGACCTCAATGAAAGCCTCGTTGAGTTGATGCGCGATGGCTTTGATCAGCCACTGATTGATGCGCATCAGCGGCGCCAGCTCTTCGTTGACTTGACTGAGCACGGCTTGGCCGAGGCTGATGTCCATGTTTCTCGAGCAATCCTCGTACACCGGGTAACGGCCGACATACATGGCGCCGGTTTCTCGGCTGAGGTCGACCCCTGCCTCGCCCAGCAGTTGGTTCAAACCCTCCAGGCATTCGGTCCGGCGCAGCAGGTCGCCGTGGGCATAGTCGCGGCGCAAACCTTCCAGTGCTTCAAGGCGCGATTGCCAGACCTGGCTGAACCTTTGGGATACCCCTGCGTTGGCCAGGCAGTGTTGTAGCCGCACGATTGGATTACGCTCACGAGGGGACATTTGCCAGCCTCGGTGCACGATCCGTTTGCTCACAAGGTGTTCCAGTAGATCGTGCAATGTGCTGGCCGCGACTTCCGAACAGGCGCTCAACATCCCGGCAAACGTCGGTTCTCGACCCTGTTGGTCACTGATGTAGTGCAGTACCTGTGCGGTTTGCGGGTTGAGGGGCTGGCTTTTGCCAATCGGCATGAACAGGGTCTGTTCGTTCAGGTAGCAACCGGTATTGAGCTGCAAGGGCATGCGGTCGGTGTCTGGACACTGAAGGTTGATCTGTTCTACCAACCGCTGTACCACCCAATTTTCGAAGAAGGTGCGGCGATCCTTGATCCACGCCGTGTTGCCCTGGGTTAGCCGTATATGGTCCGTCTGGCGGTCATCGAACCGGCCCCAGGCCAAAGGTCCGAAAAAACTTGAGGTATCGTTCTTGGCGCAGAAACGTTGCGCGTAGCTCCAGCCCAAACGCAGCTTCTGCTTTTTGCGGGTGTCGTTTCTGTTGTGCCGGTCCCTGACCAGCTCACGGATGCGTGTCATCGCCGACGGGTTGGATATGAACAAGGCCTCGGCCACCGCTTCGTCATCCAGGAAGTCGATCAGCCCTTGGCGGGCGCTCTCCAGATAGGCGTCGTATTCCTGGGTGGCCTCTTCACACGCCGAAGTTCGCTCCAACAAATCGTTCCAGCACTGCAAAGCCTCGGCCAGAGATTCGCGCAACACTTCCGGCAGGTCGGAGGACTGCAGGACTTGGTCCTCGTTGAGTTTGCGGATGAGTTTTCGGCAGGCCTGGGGTGAATGCGAGTTGGCCTCTTCAAGTAACGTTGCCTTTTGTGCCTGCAATGAGCGGAAGTCTTGTTCAAAGGCGCGGCACGATGGCAGCTCAGCGAATCGGCCCAAATCCGTCAAGTGATGAATGGGGAAACCGGTCGATCGCAGCCAAAAGTACTGTGAGCTTTCCATGTTCTAGACCGGCATCCTGATTGCGTTGAGTCGATGCAGTTTACCGAGCAGTTCCAGGTCTTCGCCGCTGAGTTGCGCGGCGGCTGTGGAACTCAGCATCTGCATCAAGGTGTCTTGTGACTGCGGTTGCTCCAGGCATCGGTAGAGGTGCGCCGCGCGCGGGCCTATCAGCGTAAATTTGTGGCGGGCCTCAGGGTTGGGCAAATACACCAGGATGTGTTGGCTGGTTTCCTCAGGGCTGCTACGCCCCAGCAGGCTTTTATCACGCAACCAGTGCGACAGCGCATAACGGCTCTGGTAAATGCGTGCACCGTCAGTGCGCTGATAATATCCCGGCACTACGTCGCAGGCTTCTACCAGTCCGGTGTAGAGGCGCACACATTCGCGCTCAAGCCCCATCAGGTCGCGAATCTGCGGGTAGTCAGCGAGTTCCTGGCGTTCGAGCAAAAAGCCCAACGCCGAATCGCAATAGCCATAAACCCTTGGCCCGTAGTCGAACCACTCTTGTTGACGCAGGAATGCCTTGGACAGTGTCGGTAGATCCAGCCCGATGTTGATCAGTGCACGCAAAGTCAATGGGGCGCCGGTTTCCAGCGCATTGATAAAGGAATTGGCCAAGCGGAACTGATAGTTTTCGACGAACCATTTCACCCTCTCAAACTGACTGGCGTAGGCGTGCAGAATCGCCCGCTCGTCATTGGGAAAGTGTTGCAGCCATTGAGTCGCGCCCTGAGCCTCATACAACTGCTTCTGCAGTGTTTCATCGCGTAGCAGGCGTCGCCATAGCTTCCAGACTAGCTCAGCATCCATGCATCAGCTCCTGTATCGGTTTTGTGTAGTGGTTCCAGATTTTCTGTGCGCGCCGCACATCGGTGACGATCATGTGTTCGTCATTGGCGTCCATCACTCGTGTCAGTGCGTGGTGAGCCTGCCCCTGGTATTCCAGGATGATCGCCGAGGGTTGGGTACGTGACATGAGTTCCTGGTACAGATCCCAAACAGGTTCGGGTACACACGAGTCATGCCAGTCGTGGTAAAGCCCTTCGTGCCAACTGCCGCCGGCCAGATGCACCGAGATCACCTTGTCCAATGGCAAGGTGTCGAGGTAGTCGCGCAAGTCGAAGTTTTTCAGGTTCAGGTGATTGGTGTAGATGTTGTGCAAGTCCAGATGCAAAAAGGTGCCGGACTGCTGCACGAGTCGGGCCAGGAACTCGGCTTCACGCATTTCCGCGCCCGGACATTGCAGATAATAGGCGGCGTTTTCATGGGCCAGCGGCGTCCCGTAATGCGCCTGTAACGTCTTCGCGCGTTCGGCGCAGCGCAGCACCTCGGCATTGGAAAACTGCAGCGGGCTGCTCCAGATATCCAGCCAGGAGTTGTCGCCATAAAAACAATGGTTGGCGACCCATGGGCTGTTCAGCATCTTGGCTAGGGGTACGTGGCGTTGCACGGCGGCGGTTTTTTCAAGAGGGCTGAAACCAAAGTCGCAACCGTAATTGGAATGCGCCAGCAGCGTGAATTTCTCAGCCAGCCGGTTGATCATCACCTGGGCCGCGGGCCTGATAATCTGCGGGCCATCCATGGGGGCCATGATGTTGTCGAGCAGTATTTCCAGCACATCGACTTCGATGTCCTCAAATGGAAACCAGTCGAGGATCTCGGGGTTGTACTGGATACCCACACCAATCGGTTCGGGCTTAACGAAGTGAGCCATGTGGTTGCCCAGTCAGAGGAAGAAGGCGGCTCCCTCGGCGTAAAGCCGAGGAAGCGCGGGACGATCAGGCGAAAACTTTGCTTTCGATGATTTCGATATCGTCGAGGTCGAATTCCTCGAACGGCGTATCGTTGAGGGCTTGCGGCGCGACGCTACTAGCGGATTCGGTGGTGAGTTCATCCGTGTTGGCGATAGCTGGGGCCATTGTAGATTGAGTCATGACACTGTCCTTACGGGTGGTTGAAAAGGCGAATCAGGGTGGCTGCGGTGAAACACCAGGCGATTACCCAGCCCAGGCAGGTCAACAGGAATGTGCTCCAGTAGAGCCTGCGCAATGCTGGGGAAACCGCTTCCAGCGGTGCGGTGCGCCAATGCCGCTTTACATAGTTGAATGCACGCTGGCGCAGGCGCGGTTGTCCGAGAGCTTCGGTAATCGCCAGGTACGTGTCACCATTAAAAATGGGCAGCAGCGTCGGTACGAGGGAAACTAACGAAGCCACGATCATCACCACAAAAAGAGCAGGCAAACCCCCTTGGGAATCACGGAACATTGCCCACAGGACAATGCCCAGACCTGCATACAGAAGGCTGACCAAGGGGCCTGCCAGAATGGTGATCACTCGTTGGTTCAGCGGCAGCCGCGACCACTGCGCCTGCACCGGACGTACCCAGCCGGTAGCCAGCAACAAGTAAATGCCGATTCCGAAATCGTTGACCTTGACCCCATAGTGACGACAGGCCATCGCGTGCCCCAGTTCATGAAGGGCGATGGAAGTCAAGATGACCGGGAAGTGCCAGAGCAACCAGCGGTAACTTTGTATGTATGTGTCGCCAGCATCGGTCATGAACGTGCCGAAGTGCACGCCCAGGTACACGAAGCTCGCTAGGGCCAGTGCCAGCAGCGGCAAAATGAATGCCGCGCGGCAGCACCAGGGCGCCAATCGGTAAATGTGATCGAGCAGTGGCTGCGGGTTGGTTTTCACCAGGTTAATCAGCAGATGCTCTTTCAGCGGGCCGTAGGTGATGCCCGTGGCGGGGTCGCGCAGGTCCTTTTTATGCGCGGTTTGCTCGCTGCTCAGCAGTTTCAGGTTGAGCAACTTGCGCTCGAACTGCGCAAGCTTCTCAGGGCTGACCTTGATTCGATGCTGCGCAAGGGCGGCCTCGGCAATATCGTGCAGGCTTCGCTGGCCATCGAAGAGCAAAGCAAGTGAGTACTCGGCCCTGCCCAGTTCAAAGCCAATATCATTACGGGGGTCGTAGAGGTTGTAGCGCCACGTTACCGAGTCGGCTGGCGACGGGGTCACGACCAGATCATCCCTGAAGCAGGAATGGATTTTGGCTCTCGACTTTTCGAGGGCACATGCAGAGGCACTCATGCGCGGGCTCGCAACGCGTGCAGGCTGGGCATGTACGAATTCTGAAGTGCCTTGCGACCCTGGGCCTTAATGCTTTCGAGGTGTTCGGTGACAGGCTGGGCACAGACGCGCCCTAGCACGAATACAGCTCCCGGCCGGGTCGGCCCGCATACGGGCTCATGGGTGGTCTGGATCGGTACCCAACCATGCCGGCACATCAGGTACTCGATGCTGCTGGCACTCAAGTAACGGCGATGGTTATGGGTTAGAAACCCTTGTTCGATGCCATAACCCAGCGCGCGACCTTCAATCAACAACAACCCGTCCTCGGCACTGGCCTGCCGACAAAGTTGCATGACTTGGTTGACATCATGAACATGTTCCAGCGAACCATTGATGATGATCAGGTTGAAATCACCACTTGCGCTCATACGTTCGGCACCCACCGGGTCGATGTCCAGGCCGATGTTTTTGCCGTATTTCACATAGGCCCGGTCGGGGTCATTGCCTCTTACTGTCCAGCCCCGTTTAGCGAAAGGAATCATCACGCCACCGGCGGAACAACCGACGTCTAGCATTTTTCCTTGGGCGGGAAGCACATCTTGCAAGTACCGATACAGGTATTCGCCGCGGCGTACCTGGTCGAGAAAGAAGGCACGCTCCGGTTCCGTATTGCCGAACAAGCTTAAACGGTAGAATTTGTCGTAGTACGCGCTGTAGAAAGCTTCCTCGAAGCGGTATTTTTGGAAAATATGTCCACAATCCTGGCAGCCTAACACCGGTAATGCCACCGCTTGGTCACCGGGGCCCCGGATATTTTCCAGCAAAACCCAATGTGCTTTTGAATTGCACAACTCACAACTCATTTTTCGCGCGCGAAACGTGTCTGGCATCTGCAAAAGTTGCAAGTACTGTTGCTCTATAGTTGTGCTCACGATCACATCCTGGTTACTTGATGCAGAAGAAGCCTTCAAAGCAAATGTACTTGAAAATACTGGTTGTATCTTTGAAGCCTGCGCGAGATAACATGTCAATATTGCCGGTCGTGGAAAAAGGCTCAAGTACGCCTTTCAAGCTTCTGGTTTTCGCCAGGATTTCATCGGCGTTATAACCTTGGTCCCGCTTATAATCTACATACAGGCTACTGAGGATGTCTTGAAAACGTGCGTCTGGGGCGCGCACTTTTTCAAACATGATAAAAGTACCACCCCAGTTCAAGGACTCGTAGATACGATCGAACAAGGTTTGGCGAATACGCGGGTGCACGAATTGGATAGTGTAGTAAGCAACTATCAGATCGCTTTTTTCATAGGGGAAGGTCAGGATGTCATCAGTAGTAAAGCTGATATTGTGCTGCGGTGATGCGCTCAAAAGCTCATTCGCCTTGCGGGTCATGGCTTCTTCCACATCAATTCCCACCCACTTCACCGAGGCGCAATGGCGCTGTGCAAGTTGCCGAGTCAGGGTGCCGGTGGAACTGCCAAGTTCGTAGCAGGTGCTATCGTTCTTTACAAAAAAGTCGCTGAGCGACAGCACGATATCGTGTCCTTCCTTGTATTTGGGTACGGATTTCGATACATGGGAGTCAAAGTGCTCAGGGGTCGTGCCTCCGAAACTCCATGAGGCATTACTGGACTCTACGCCATCACCGACGGTTTCGTAGAGAGTGGCTGGCGAAGTCGTTAGGGAAGACATGTATGTCACATCCTTGTCCGATAACAATGGTGCACGCGAGTGTGGTTAAATTTTTTTGTGCAAACAGAGGTTATCCGCTCCTAATTAATGGGTCATCACTGTTTTTGTGGGAAGTTGATATTTATTTTGTAGGGGGGTTCCTAGGAAATGGCAGATAGAGACATTGAGTAGAGGAACTCTGTCGTGTCATGGGTTCGTCGATAAACTCTCCCTGGTAGTCGGACAGGATGGTCTTTGGGTTAAACCTTCGAAACGCTTACTCCGCGCTGGAAAAAGTTCAACGGCTAGCTGACGGATACTGGCAAGGATAACAGTGGGCGGTTGGTACTTCAGGCGATGTGCCGGATTGACTAGGGACGCGGCGTTACGAAACACCACAGCGATAGGAAGGGTGCAGTTCAGAACGCTGATTTTATTGTTGTCCTAAATATTTCGCACACCGATTGTTCGATTATTCGTACGTCGGCTGTCAGGGCGAGATTAGATCAGTACAAGGGTCAAAGTGATCCTTGAAGACCGGCATCATATTGTCCAGGCACAACCATCCGCCAGACACTTGCAGGAGCAGGCTGTTCAATTGGTTTTCAAGCTGTTCTAAAAACCCGGAAGGCCCACGCAAGTGAGGATTTCCGGGTTTTTTTTTGCCTTCGAAACAGTGCTCACGCCACTGGTGAGCTTCCGACGACGTGATTGGCTCTGGCAGGCCGGTTTTCTTCACGTGCGGGCCTGCGCTGCATGGGCTAGTCGCTTGTTGCAATGAAAGTGCTCAGCGCCTTGAGAAGCTCGGCCGGGCGTTCAATCATCGGCAGGTGGTTGCAGCCTTCAAGAGTGACCGTACTGTTCGTTTGGCGGGCAGGAAGGCCATTTTGCAGGGTGTCCAGCGCCGAGACATCAATCACCTTATCCTCGCGGCACCAGATGCCGAGTACCGGCATGCTCAATTCTTTCAGTCGGTGGTTGAGCGCGAGCCATTGGGAGGGCGGGCGGATCTGTGCCAGTGTGGCGTCGATAAACGCTCGCTGCGCACGGTTGGCAAGAATCGCTTTTTGTACCTGCTGATCCGACATGCGTGGTGGGTTCAAATACACGAGACGGGCAGTGTGTTCGACGCCTGCGCGATTATCGTAGATAAACGGATTGCCTCCGGCATTCAGCATCCGCATGAAGTCATTCTCAGCGAAACTCAGCCCCAGCGCCCCAACCAGCACCAGTCGGCTTACCCGCTGTGGTTGATTGGCTGCGTATACGTCGGCAATGGCTCCGCCCATTGAATGCCCGACGAGAATGATGTTGTCCGCGTCGAGTGCAAGAACAAACTCATGGAGCCGGGCCGCTTGAGCATCGATATCGTAGTTCGCATGTTCAATGTAGCTGGATGCTCCCCAGCCGGGGAGGTCGGGGATGATGACGTGGAAGCGTGAACTTAGCGCCTGTCCGAATTCGAACCAGACCTCCTTGCGTGATGCAAAACCGTGGACAAGTATTACGGTCGCGCCATGTCGCTCGCCTTCGTAATAGGACCAGGTGCTGCTGCCTGCCTGGATCGACTGGGTGCACAGTGGTGGTGTTTCGCAGCGCTCGGTTGTCGAGGCTGCATGCAGATCAGCGCCAGAAAATACCAGCGCTGAAGACATCAGCCATGCCGTCAGTAGCGATGTTGAATGGCTGTTTATGGTTTTAACAAAGCGTTGGATCGACATGCTGTTGTTCAGTCCTTTTGTTGTCCGCCCTGTTTCCCTGGAGGGGGGGTATGTGGCAGTGGCGTCGCACTGCCGGCCGCAGTTGCGCAGGCTAGTGGTAAAACCATTCAAGTCCTGCGCGATAAATGCAGCTGCGGATGTTTTTTCCGAAAGATCAAGGCCCTAGGATTTGTATCGGGGTGCTTCTATTCATCACGCAGGTCAGAATGATCTTTTGCATCCGCGGGATATTCTGTAGCCTTGCCCGGCTTCAATGTTGTCCGTGCCTGATGACTACTCACTCTCCCGGCGGTGCCCCGAAAGGTCCGGAGCCGGGTGTATACTCGACTTTCGCGCGAAAGCGCCCGCAGGTCTTGCGATCATGACGCAAATTTCCGAACGCCTTCTGGTTCAAGCCCACCTCGACGCCAAGCAGCCCAAGCCGCTGACCGCCGCAGAGGAGGCCCATTACCGCGCCGCCATCGCCGCCGAGCTCAAGGCTCAGGACGCGGTGCTGGTTGCTCACTTCTATTGCGACCCGATCATTCAGGCGTTGGCCGAAGAAACCGGCGGCTGTGTTTCCGATTCCCTGGAAATGGCCCGGTTCGGCAATGCGCACCCGGCCAAGACCGTGGTGGTAGCCGGCGTGAAGTTCATGGGGGAGACCGCGAAGATCCTCAACCCGGAAAAACGCGTGCTGATGCCGACCCTGGAAGCGACCTGCTCGCTGGACCTGGGTTGCCCGGTCGACGAGTTTTCGGCGTTCTGCGACCAGCACCCGGAACGCACCGTGGTGGTGTATGCCAACACCTCGGCGGCGGTCAAGGCGCGGGCGGACTGGGTGGTGACCTCCAGTTGTGCACTGGAGATTGTCGAAAGCCTGATGGACAACGGCGAGACGATCATCTGGGGCCCGGACAAGCACTTGGGTACCTACATCCAGCGCAAGACCGGCGCCGACATGCTGCTCTGGGACGGTGCCTGCATCGTCCATGAAGAGTTCAAGGCCAAGCAGCTCGAAGACATGAAGGCGCTGTACCCGGACGCTGCGATCCTGGTGCACCCGGAATCGCCGACGGCGGTGATCGAGTTGGCCGACGCGGTGGGTTCCACCAGCCAGTTGATCGCAGCAGCACAGAGCCTGCCGCACAAGACGCTGATCGTGGCCACCGATCGTGGGATTTTCTACAAGATGCAGCAGCTGTGCCCGGACAAGGTGTTTATCGAAGCCCCTACGGCCGGCAACGGCGCGGCCTGCCGCAGTTGCGCGCATTGCCCCTGGATGGCGATGAACACCCTGGAGCGCACGCTACAGTGCCTGCGTGAGGGTTCGGGGGAGATCTTCGTCGAGCCGGCGCTGATCCCACAGGCGATTCGCCCGTTGAAGCGCATGCTCGACTTCACGGCGGCTGCGCGGATGAAGCTCGCCGGCAACGCCTGAGGTCTGTCAGCTAGTCACACAAAACCTGTGGGAGCGAGCTTGCTCAGGGTCTGGTGTATGCAGGGACCTGTGGGAGCTGGCTTGCCAGCGATGATCGCAAGTACGGCGCGGTGCATCAGGCAGTGCGCGTCATCGTTGGCGACCATCGCGAGCAATCTCGCTCCCACAGTGATTTCTGTCTGCTGAAATTACTTGGTTTTCTTCGGGACTCGAACCAACTGGCTATTGGAGTACATGTCGTGCCAGCTGCGCTGCTGTTTGTCGAACAGTGTCCAGAAGAAGCCC
>Ga0247812_10001814_pt1 | contig 12052 bp, 10 predicted proteins | sample UWRJL149409B1_FD_178011 | JGI IMG/M metagenome (GOLD analysis project Ga0247812, IMG submission 178011) | Plant litter microbial communities from Arlington Agricultural Research Station in Wisconsin, United States - UWRJ-L149-409B-1 | ecosystem: Environmental > Terrestrial > Plant litter >...
CATGACCTCTTCCATCGACAGCGGCTTGGCATTGGCGCGGGTGCGCGCGGCGGTGGTGAGATATTGGGGGGTGCGGATGCCGGCGACGACATCCTCGCCCTGCGCATTGATCAGGAACTCGCCATAATAGGCGCGCTCGCCGGTGGCGGGATCGCGGGTGAACGCCACGCCCGTCGCCGAGGTTTCGCCCATATTGCCGAAGACCATCGCCTGGACGTTGACCGCGGTGCCCCAATCATGCGGGATGCCGTTCAGGCGGCGATAGACTTTCGCGCGCTCGGACTGCCACGAGCCGAACACCGCGCCGACCGCACCCCAGAGCTGATCGTGCACATCCTGCGGGAAAGGCTTGCCCCATTGGGCTTCCACCAATTTCTTATATTCGGCGACCAGCGCCTGGAGATCCCTGGCGGTCAGCTCGGTATCCAGGAAATAGCCCTGGTCTTCCTTGGCGACTTCCAGCGCTTCCTCGAACGCGCCGTGATCCAGCTCCAGCACCACATCGGCATACATCTGGATGAAGCGGCGATAGCTGTCCCAGGCGAAGCGGGCATCGCCCGAGACGGTGGCGAGGCCTTCCACGGTCTGGTCGTTGAGGCCGAGGTTGAGCACGGTATCCATCATGCCGGGCATGGAGACGCGCGCGCCGGAGCGGACCGAGACCAAAAGGGGATCGGCGGCATCGCCGAAGACCTTGCCGGTTACCCGCTCGATATGCGCGATGCCATTGGCCACTTCGTCGCGCAGACTGTCCGGAAAGACCTCGCCATCGTCATAATAGCGCGTGCACATTTCGGTGGTGATGGTGAAGCCCGGGGGGACGGGCAGGCCGATCGAGGCCATGCCATCGAGGTTCGCACCCTTGCCGCCCAGCAGATTGCGATCGCGATCGCCGCTTTCGGAAACACCACCGCCGAAGCGATACACATATTGGGTCATACGATCTGTTCCTTGGTCGATGCCGGCAAGATTGGTGAAAATATCCGTGCCCCGGGCCGGGGCGGAATCAGCCCTCGATCTTCGAAAAATCCGCCACGCGATGCACCGCATCGCGCACGCGCGCCAGCATCCCCAATCGGGCCGCCCGCTTTTGCGGATCGGCGTCATTCACGGTCACAGTCTCGAAAAAAGCATCGATCGGCGCGCGCAGCAAGGCGAGCGCGGCCATGGCGCCCTCGAAATCCTCCGCCGCGATCGCCGAAGCGGCGCGCGGCTCGGCTGCGTCGAGCGCGGCGAGGAGCGCGGATTCGGCGGGTTCGGGGGCGTAGGGGAGCGCGGGCCCTTCCTCGTCATTCCCGCGCTCTTCTTCTCCGTCATTCCCGCGAAGGCGGGAACCCATCAACGCCGAGGGTGGCGAATCCAGCGCAATGCCTGCACCATCGGGGTTATGGGTCCCCGCCTGCGCGGGGATGACGGTGGAGGGGGCGACGAACCCTTCCTTCTTGAGGATATTGGCGGCGCGCTTGTAGCCCGCGAGGAGATTGGTCCCCTCCCCGGTCTCGACGAACGCCTGCAATGCCTTCACGCGGGCGAGCAGGCGAACGAGATCGTCCTCGCCGCCCAAGGCGAACACCGCATCGATGAGATCGTGGCGGACACCGGCTTCGCGTTGCTGGACTTTGAGACGGTCGGCAAAGAAATTGACCGATGCGGACATTGAGGCCACGGCCTCAGCAATACCCGAAGCCATTGCTTGCATTCGAGCCGGCAGTCTCTCGAACGCATCTGCTACCAAAAGCATGCGCGGTCCGACAGCTTCCATGACACCATTTTCTATCAGAGTGCGCGCATCGCCTTCGTCTATGCCCGCTTGCTGTGCCATGGCTGCAATTAAACGTAGTCGAATGCCATTATCGATCACGAGCCGGCCCACCCCGAGCGCCGCGCGCCGAAGCGCAAACGGATCTTTCGAGCCTGTTGGCTTCTCGTCGATGGCAAAGAAAGAGCCGATCGTATCCAGCTTATCCGCCAAACTCACCGCCACCGTGACCGGCGCCGTCGGCACATCGTCGCCCTGGCCGACGGGCTTGTAGTGATCGCGGATCGCGTCGGCCACCGCATCGGGCAGGCCCTCGGCGCGGGCGTAATAGCCGCCCATCACGCCCTGAAGCTCGGGGAATTCGCCGACCATGCCGGTGACGAGGTCCGCCTTGCAGAGGCGGGCGGCCTGCTCGGCCTGGTTCGCCAATTCCTCCCTTGGCATCCCCGCGAAAGCGGGGATGCCGCTTTCTTGGCGGACGGTGGAAGGAGAAGCGGGATCCCCGCTTTCGCGGGGATGACGGGTTGGGGCGGAGCGGGTGGGATTCGAACCCACGATCCCTTCCTCGACCAGCCAGCGCGCCAGCTTCGCCACGCGATCCACCTTGTCGGCGACCGTGCCGAGCTTCTCGTGGAAGACGATCTGGCCGAGCTTCTTGGCTTGGTCCTCCAGCGGGATCTTCAGATCCTGCTCCCAGAAGAATTTGGCATCGGACAGGCGCGCGGCCAGCACTTTGGCATTGCCCGAGACGATCAGCGCCCCGCCGTCCGCCGCGACGATATTGGCCGTGCAGATGAAATTCGGCGCGAGATGGCCCGCGGCATCGTTGACCGCGAAATATTTCTGGTTGGTGCGCATGGTGAGCTGGATCACCTCGCGCGGCACCTCCAGGAACGCCGGATCGAAGGATCCGAGCAGGGGCACCGGCCATTCGGTGAGCCCGGCATTCTCCGCGACCAGACCCTCGTCCGGCACCAGGACGAGCCCGGCTTCGGCGGCCGCGGCGGTGGCGCCGTCGCGGATGATCGCCTCGCGCTCGCGCGGATCGACCAGCACATGGCAGGCGCGCAGCTTCATCGCATAATCATCGGCATTGCCGATGGTCACGCGATCGGGATGGTGGAAGCGGTGGCCGACGGTCTCGGCGCCCGAGGAAACGCCTTCGATCTCGAACTCCACGACATCGTCGCCCAGCAAGGCCACGATCCCCTGCAGCGGGCGGACCCAGCGCAGGCTTTCGGTGGTGGACGACATCCCGCCCCAGCGCATCGCCTTGGGCCAGGGAAAGGCGCGGACGATCGCGGGAATGGCCTCGGCCAGCACGTCCGCGGTGCGGCGGCCGGGCTTTTCGATCACCGCGAAGAGGATGGCGACGCCCTTGGCGTCGGTGCGCTCGACGAGTTGGTCGCGGGTAAGGCCGGTGGAGCGCAGGAAGCCGGCGAGCGCCTGTTCGGGCGCATCCGCGCGGGGGCCCTTGCGCTCCTCGCTGACGGCCGCGGTTTCCAGCGGCAGGCCGCGCGCGATCAGCGCGAGGCGGCGCGGGGTGACCAGGGTCTCGATCCCCGCGGCCTTGAGGCCGGATTTGGCCAGTTCCTCGGCAAACAGGCGCGCGAGATCGGATGCGGCCTTGGCCTGCATCCGCGCGGGGATTTCCTCGGAGAGGAGTTCGAACAGGAAATCGGTCATGCGCTCCACCCCGGATAGGCGCTTTCCCAGCGGTCACGATTCTTGTCGATCCATGCCGAACAGCTGCCCTTCGCCAGATCGCGCACGCGGCCCATATAGGCCTGGCGCTCGGCGACCGAGATCACCCCGCGCGCCTGCAGCAGGTTGAAGATATGGCTGGCCTTGATCGCCTGTTCATAAGCGGGAATGGGCAGGGCGTTTTCGAGGCAATTCTCGCATTCGGCGGTCGCCTTGCGGAAGGCGTCGAACAGCCGCTCGGTATCGGCCACTTCGAAATTCCAAATGCTCTGCTGCACCTCATTTTCGTAGAACACGTCGCCATAGGTGACGCCATGGCCGTTGAAATCGAGATCATAGACGCTGTCGACGCCCTGGATGTACATCGCCAGCCGCTCCAGCCCATAGGTGAGCTCGCCCGCGACGGGCTTGCAATCATAGCCGCCCATCTGCTGGAAATAGGTGAATTGGGTGACTTCCATGCCGTCGCACCAGACTTCCCAGCCCAGGCCCCAGGCGCCAAGCGTGGGGCTTTCCCAATCGTCCTCGACGAAGCGGATGTCGTGCTGGAGCACGTCCACGCCGATTGCGGCGAGCGAGCCCAGATACAGTTCCTGCAAATTGGGCGGGCTGGGCTTCAGGATCACCTGATATTGGTAATAATGCTGGAGCCGGTTCGGGTTCTGGCCATAGCGGCCGTCGGTCGGCCGGCGGCAGGGCTGGACGAAGGCGGCGTTCCAGGGATCGGGGCCCAGCGCGCGCAGCGTGGTGGCGGGATGAAAGGTGCCCGCGCCCATCTCCATATCGTGCGGCTGCAGGATCACGCAGCCGCGCTCGCTCCAATATTGGTGGAGCGTCAGGATGATTTGCTGGAAGCTGAGCGGCTTCGATTCGGTCAATTTATGGCCCCTTCGGCTGTGCTCAGGACAGGCTTCGCAATTGCAACACAGCGCGGGGCCGCTTTGGCGGATGGACCCGCGCGGGTCAAGAATGGCGCAACCGTGCCGGCGCCCCTTGTCCTGCCCCGCTCCGCCGCCGATATGGCGTCCATGTTCCGCTTCTTCCGCAAGGCGCTCGCCGCCCTCGCCTCGCTCCCCCTCATGGCCAGCTGCTCGGTCGCACAGGTGCCCGCCGCCCCGAGCCCCAGGCCCGCGCTGTGGAAGCTGGCCGATGCGGATACCACCATCTATCTCTTCGGCTCGATCCATGTGCTGCCGGACGATTACAAATGGCGCACCCCGGTGTTTGACGCCGCGCTGGCCAAGGCGGACAGCCTGGTGCTGGAGATCGTGGTAGACGATCCCAAGGCCGATGACGCCGCGACGATGCAGAAACTGGCGCTGTCGCCTGGCCTGCCGCCGCTGCTGGACCGCGTCGCCCCCGCCGATCGCAAGGCGCTGGCGGCGCTGATCGCCGAGAGCAAGATTCCCACCGCGACGCTGGACGCGATGGAGACCTGGGCCGCGGCGCTGTCGCTCGCGTCCAACATGGTCGCCAGCCTCAAGATGAGCCCGGACAATGGCGTGGAGCGGCAATTGACCAGCAGCTTTCGCGGCGCGGGCAAGCCGATCGCGGGACTGGAAACCACGGCGCAGCAATTGGGCTTTTTCGATACCCTGCCCGAAAAGGTGCAGCGCGAATTCCTGAAAAGCGTGATCGAGAGCGGCAAGGATGCCGATGCGGAATTCGCGAAGATGATCAAGGCCTGGTCCAGCGGCGACACCAAGGGCATCGCGGCCACCTTCGACGACGAGATGAAGGATTCGCCCGAGTTGAACGAAATCCTGCTCAAGCGCCGCAACGCCAATTGGGCCGCGTGGCTCAAGACGCGGCTGGAGACGCCCGGCACGATCATGGTGGCGGTGGGCGCCGGGCATCTGGTGGGCGACAGTTCCGTTCAGGCGCTGCTGGCCAGGGACGGGCTGAAGGTCACGCGGGTGCAATAAGGGCACCCTGCCCGCGCTTGCCTTTCGCCCCCCTGCCCCCTATAGGCGCGCGTTCCCCGTCATGGTCATCCCTGGAGGCGCGGCGGGGCATCGACCACCAACCAAGCAATTTGGAGACATGACATGAGCGATCTGCTTACGCTGTCGGCTGAAGCGCGCGATCGGGCTGGCAAGGGAGCCTCCCGTGCCCATCGTCGCGAGGGCCGCGTACCTGCCGTCATTTACGGAATGAAGGAAGACGCCGTCTCGATTCACATCGAGGAAAAGCGCCTGGTGAAGGAGCTGCAATCCGGCCACTTCATGAACACGATCGTGATGCTCGAAATCGACGGCAAGACGATCCGCACGCTCCCCAAGGACGTGCAGTTCCACCCGGTCAACGATCGCCCGTTGCATGTCGATTTCCTGCGCATCTCGGAGCATGCGAAGATCACCGTGGCCGTGCCCGTGACTTTCGTCGACGAGGAAGACTCGCCCGGCATCAAGCGCGGCGGCGTTCTCAACGTCGTGCGCCACGAGCTGGAACTGGTCTGCGACGCAGCCGAGATCCCCGAGCAGATCGAAATCTCGCTCAAGGGCTATGAAGTCGGCGATTCGATCCACATTTCGTCGGTCACCCTGCCCAAGGGCGTCGAATCCGCGATCACCGATCGCGACTTCACCATCGCCACCGTCGTCGCGCCGTCCGCGCTGCGTTCGAGCGAGGATGCTGCCGAAGGCGAAGCCGCTGAGGGCGAAGCCGAAGCGTAAACTGATCTCTGGCCCCTCCCCTTCAGGGGAGGGGTTGGGGTGGGGACTGTCGGGGCGTGGGCGGATATCGGTCTTTCTTGACCAACCTTCCCCATCCCCGGCCGGCGGACCGCCTCTTGGGCTTGTCCGGAGGACAAGCCTGGCGGCCCACCCCCTGAAGGGGAGGGGAGTTTCATGCAAATCTGGGCAGGCCTCGGCAATCCCGGTGCGCTCTATGCGATGCACCGGCACAATGCCGGCTTCATGGCGGTGGATGCGATCGCCGAAGTGCATGGCTTCGGCCCGGTCAAGAAGGCGTTCCAGGGCTGGACCCAGGAAGGCCGCATCGGCAGCGAGAAGATCCTGCTGCTGAAACCCGCCACCTTCATGAACGAAAGCGGCCGCGCGATCGGCGAAGCGATGCGCTTCTACAAGCTCGAACCCGCGGACGTGACCGCCTTTCACGACGAGCTCGATCTCGATCCCTTTCGCGTCAAGGTGAAGACCGGCGGCGGGACCGCGGGCCACAATGGCCTGCGCTCGATGGACGCGCATTTGGGCCCCGATTTCCGCCGCGTTCGCATCGGCATCGGCCATCCCGGCCACAAAGACCGGGTCCACAATTACGTGCTGGGCAATTATGCCAAGACCGAGATCGAACGCCTAAGCGAAATGCTGGGCGCGATCGCGGCCGAAGCGGACTGGCTGGCGAGCGGCGACGACGCGCGCTTCATGAACGAGGTGGCGCGCCGGATGGCGGATTGAGCGGCCTTCAGACCCGTTCCTCCGCCAATATCCGCTTCGCTTCGGCGCAATCGCGTTCCATCTGCGCCACCAGCGGCTCGAGCGCGTCGAACTTCATCTCCGGTCGCAGGAAGCGGACCAGTTCCACCTCGATCACCTGGCCATAGAGGCTCTCGTCGAAATCGAAGAAATAAGGCTCCAGCAATTCCTTGGGCGGATCGAAGCTCGGCCGGATTCCGAGATTGGCAGCCCCCTCCAGCACACGCCCGTTGGGCAGCCGCCCGCGCACCGCATAGATGCCGTAGCGCGGCCGCAGATAGGGGCCGATCGCGATATTCGCGGTGGGATAGCCGATGGTGCGGCCCAATTTGTCGCCGTCGATCACTTCCCCCTGGATCGCGAAGGGCCGTGTGAGCAGCCGCGTCGCGGTGGCACAATCGCCCGCCTGCAAGGCTTCGCGGATGCGGCTGGAAGAGATGACCTCACCCTGTTCGGAAACCGCGCCGACGGCTTCGGTCACCAGCCCATGCGCCCGACCAAGTTCGGCGAGGACCGAGACGGTCCCGCCGCGTCCCCTGCCGAAGGTGAAATCCTCGCCCGTCACCACGCCTGCGGCGCCCGCCAGATCGATCAGCCGCTGCGTGACGAATTCCTCCGCGGTCAGCGCGGCCAGCGTGGCGTCGAAGGCGAAGATCAGCATGGCATCCGCCCCCGCCGCCGCAAACAGCCGCGCGCGCTGGTCCAGGCTGGTCAGCCGGAAGGGCGCGGCATCGGGCTTGAAGAAACTGACGGGATGGGGATCGAAGGTGGCGACCAGGGCGGGCCGGCCCTGTTCGCGGGCCATGGCGACGGCGCGGCCGACCACCGCCTGGTGGCCCCGATGAAATCCGTCGAAATTTCCCAAAGCGATCACGCCCCCGCGCAAGGCATCGGGCACGCGGCGCTCGCCCGAAAGCCGCTCCATGCGCGGGCTGTAGCGGCGGGAAGAGCGGGGGGCAATTGGCTTCGGTTCGCGTGGAGCCACATCAAATCCTCCCCTTCAAGGAGAGGTGGCGCGCGCAGCGCGACGGAGGGGTATCGGAGGGCGTCAGAGGGAGGCCGATATCGGAGCCGCTTCGTGGACCCGTCGATACCCCGCCCTCAGCCCTGCGGGCTGCCACCTCGCCTTTCAGGGGAGGATTTTGCGGTCGCCATCCCCGCTTCAAGCACGCGCAACACATTCCCGCCCATCACCGCGCGGATCTCGTCGTCCGAAAACCCCCGGTTCACCAGCGCCTGGGTGATCACCGCCAATTGCCCCGCATCCCAGCGTGTGGTCACCGCACCGTCGAAATCGCTGCCCAGCCCGACATGATCGATCCCCACCAGATCGCGCACATAGGCGATCGCGCGCGCCACCGCTTCGGCGCTGGTATCGCAGACCGCGCCTTCCCAATAGCCGATCCCTATCACCCCGCCGGTGGCGGCGATGCCGCGGATTTCGGCGTCGGTGAGGTTGCGGTTCACCTTGCACGTCGCCTGCACCCCGCCGTGGCTGGAGACCACGGGCCGCGTCGCCGTCGCCAGGATTTCGGCAATGCTGGCATGGCTGGCATGCGCGATATCCACCACCATCCCCTTGGCCTCCATCGCGCCCACCACCTGTCGGCCCATCGGCGTGAGCCCGCCCTTTTTCAGCCCGTGCATCGATCCGGCGAGTTCATTGTCGAAGAAGTGCGCCAGCCCCGCCATGCGGAATCCCGCCGCGTAGAGCCGGTCCAGATTGGCCGGCTTGCCTTCCAGATCCTGCAGCCCCTCGATCGAAAGCAGTCCGCCCGTGACCCTGCGTCCCGCGGCGCGATCGGCCAGCAGGCGCCGCAGATCGGCCGGGGTGCGTATCACGCGCAACCGACCCTCTGAATCGGCCGCGGCATGGCGGAGCTTTTCGGCATGCCACAGCGAGCGCTGGAGCAGTGATCCCCAGCTGCGCACCGGCTGGCCCTGGGCGATGGCGAGCAGGGTGATGTTGTCGCTGTCCGCGCCGTTCGCGTCGTAATTCTGGTGTTTGGGCGTCTTGGTGACCGAGGAGAAGATCTGCAGCGCGACATTACCCTGCTCCAGCCGCCCCAGGTCCACCTGCCCCTGAAAGCCCTCGGAGAGCAGGCCGCGGCGCCACATCAGCGTGTCGGCATGCATGTCCGCGATCTGCAAGGTGCGGTGCAGTTCAGCCGTGGCCGCGGAGACCCGTGGCAACGCGCCCGGCGCGACGATATTGTGGTTGCGCTCGACGATTCCGGGCAGCGCGCCGAAGAAGACCACCGACCCAAGCGCCAGTAGCGCGGCGAGGGCGATCAGGACCTTTTTGTACCCCGGCGAAGGCCGGGGCCCAGACTCTGGTGCGCCGACTGCTGGGCCCCGACCTTCGCCGGGGTGCGGGTCAGGCACGGACGAGCGTGACGAAGCTGTGCGCGGGCTTGTCGGCTTCCACCGGGTGCAGGTCGCGGCGGATTTCGCGCCAGCCGGGGCCGAAATCGTCCAGGCGCGTGTCGCCCTCGGCCTCCAGATGCACTTCGGTCAGCTCGATCCGGTCGGCGCGCGGCAGGAAAAGGCGATAGATTTCCGCGCCGCCAATCACCGAGATATGCGGCGCATTGGCCAGCCGCAGCGCGTCCTCCACGCTGTGTGCCACCTCCACGCCCTCCTCCTGCCACTCGAGGTCGCGGCTCAGGACGATATGGCGGCGGCCGGGCAGCAGGCTGGGAAAGCTTTCGAAGGTCTTGCGGCCCATGATCATCGGCGTGCCCTGGGTCATGGTCTTGAAATGGCGCAGGTCCGCGGGCAGGCGCCAGGGCAGCGCGCCGTCCCTGCCGATCACGCCATTGTCGGCGCGCGCCAGCACGAAGACGATCTCGCCATGGTTCATACCGCGACCGCCGCCTTGATGTGCGGATGGGCATCGTAATCCGATATCTCGAAATCGTCGAAGGCGTATCCGTCGATGCGGTCCGGCGTGCGCCGGATCGTCAGCCGCGGCAGGGGCCGCGGATCGCGTTCCAGCTGAAGCCGCGCCTGATCGAGATGGTTGAGATACAGATGCGTGTCGCCGCCCGTCCAGATGAAATGTCCGGGCTCCAGCCCGCATTGGTCCGCCAGCATGTGGGTGAGCAGGGCGTAAGACGCGATGTTGAAGGGAATGCCCAGAAAGGCGTCGCCGCTGCGCTGGTAGAGCTGCAGACTCAATCTGCCGCCCGCCACCTGGGTCTGGAACAGGCAGTGGCACGGCGCCAGCGCCATGCGCTCGATCTCGCCGGGGTTCCAGGCGGAGACGATCTGGCGGCGCGAGGCGGGATTGGTGTTGATCTGGTGGATCAGCGCGGCGATCTGGTCGATATGCCGGCCGTCCGCCGTCTCCCAGTCGCGCCATTGCTTGCCGTAGACGGGGCCGAGATCGCCCTGTTCGTCGGCCCATTCGTCCCAGATGCCCACCTTATTGTCCTGCAGGTAGCGGACATTGGTGTCGCCGTTCAGGAACCACAGCAATTCGTGGATGATCGAGCGCAGGTGCAGCTTCTTGGTTGTGACCAAGGGGAAGCCCTGGGACAGATCGAAGCGCATTTGATGCCCGAAGATCGCGAGCGTCCCCGTGCCGGTGCGGTCTTCCTGGCGGGTGCCTTCGCTCAGGATGCGCTGGAGGAGATCGAGATAGGGCTTCATCCGGTGCTTATGGCGGCGCGGGGCGCGCTCGCCAAGGGGGGATGGTTCGCCCAGCGTCGAAGACCTGATCTGAACAATTCCTCCCCTTCGAGGGGAGGTGGCAGCCAGCGGGGCTGACGGAGGGCTGTCGATGCGCCCGGAGAGGTTCGGACATCGGCGCTTCTCCGACGCCCTCCGATACCCCTCCGGGCTGCTACCTCCCCCAGAGAGGGAGGAATGACCTATCCCCTGCACGCCTTGATCTGTCCGGGCTCGGGGCGTTCGCCCGCCGCCTCGAACTGCGCGATATACCCGTCCGCGGCGGGCAGCGGCGTGTTCTGCGCCAGGCGATAGCCCACCGCGGCGAATTCGCAGGTCAGCAATTTGAGCGGCGTGCCATGGTCCTTGGTCGCCCGTTCGGCATCCACCACGATCACCCGACCGCCCGCGCTGAGCGAGGGGCGCATCCGCCACAGGAATTCATAGGGGGCAGCGATCTCGTGATACATATGGACCATGAAAACGCGATCGAAACTGTCCTCGGGCAATTTGGGATTGGCCGGTTCGCCCAGCTTCACGCTCACATTGTCCAGTCGCTCGCGCGTCACCCGCTCGGCCAGCGCGTTGCGGACCGCCGGCACGATATCCTCCGCCAGCACGCGACCATCCTCGCCCACGCGCTGCGCCAGGCGAATGGTGTAATAGCCTTCGCCTGCGCCGATATCTGCCACGGTCATGCCGGGCTTGATCCCTGCCGTATCCATCACCGTGCCCGATTCGTGGACGCGGTCGCGCGCCTCCTCGGTGGAGAAGCGGCTGGAGGTAATCGGCGCCACGGGACGGTCCGCCTTAGGAAAGGCCAGCGGCTTCTCGCCGCGATTGCATGCGGCCAGGGCGAGGAGAGGCAGCGCGATGCGCATGCCCTTCGTCATCCCCGCGAATGCGGGAACCCATGTTCCGATGACGGTGGGGGCGGATGCGGGCATCCTAATCGACATCCTCCACCTCGACGCTCTCGCCTGTCACGCGCTGCGAGAGCGCGGCAGCCATGAAAGGGTCCAGCGCGCCGTCCAGCACGTCGTCCGGCGCGGTTGAGACCACGCCGGTGCGCAGGTCCTTCACCATCTGATAGGGCTGGAGCACATAGGAACGGATCTGGTGGCCCCAGCCGATATCGGTCTTGGCGGCATAGCCCACCGCGGCATCGGCCTCGCGCCGCTGCAATTCGGCCTCATACATGCGTGCCTTGAGCATGTTCATCGCCTCGGCCTTGTTCTTGTGCTGCGAACGCTGGTTCTGGCACGCCACGATGATCCCGGTGGGCACATGGGTGATGCGCACCGCCGAATCGGTGGTGTTGATGTGCTGCCCGCCCGCACCGGAGGCGCGATAGGTGTCGATCTTGAGGTCGCTCTCGTTGATCTCGATATCGATATTGTCGTCGATCACCGGATAGACCCAGACGGACGAGAAGCTGGTGTGACGCCGCGCCGACGAATCATAGGGGCTGATGCGGACC
>Ga0247812_10001815_pt1 | contig 12051 bp, 7 predicted proteins | sample UWRJL149409B1_FD_178011 | JGI IMG/M metagenome (GOLD analysis project Ga0247812, IMG submission 178011) | Plant litter microbial communities from Arlington Agricultural Research Station in Wisconsin, United States - UWRJ-L149-409B-1 | ecosystem: Environmental > Terrestrial > Plant litter >...
CAAAATCTCTCCGGTTGATGATCGGATAAAGTCAACTTGCAGATTGGTTCCATTCAGAAATCTCACTGTCGCGTAACTGAAGTCATCCGCATAAGCAAAGGCGTTATAGGATTGCCGGGTGCCAACGGAACTCAACCCTTCGATATTTCCTGCTCCTCCTGCAACGATATACATTGGTGCCTTGGGATTGTTCATGCCATTTGGATCAGCAACACCGTTGTAGACTGGCAGGAATCTTTGGGAATTGTGAACATGGCCAAATATGGCCAGATCTACGCCATACTGATAGAAGATTAACTCGAAAGCTTTTTGGCATGGGGCACAGGTTGAGCCACCCGATGTTGAGTACCAAGGTCGATGTCCGCCTATTACAACCCAAGGAGTGATGGTTCGGTCAACAGAGGCTAGATCGGCTTTGATAAATTCAATCTGTTGGTTGTTTGCACCGAAAGGACCGCCATTTAAACCCGCTGAGCCGCCCACTCCGTCCGGAGCATCTGGAAAATCGGTTTCGGTGTCAAACATGATGATGTGAGTCATTCCGTACTCGAAAGAGTACCAGAAGGGAGGGTTGGCGAGTAATTTAGCTTTATTAGCACTAATCATAGCAGTTTTACTTGACGAGGTGGATGGGAACGCCGTCGGCATTGTCTGACCGAATCTGTTCATGAAGTCGGTAAAATTTCTCTGTCCTAGGGGACAGAGGAAGGTGGTGTAGTTGATTTCTTCACAGTCAGCCTCGTGATTGCCGGGACTAGCCATGTAGGGTTTGCGACCAGCAATTGGGGCTAACTGATCATAAAATTGTTCCAAGATAGCTTCATAAGCGTTAACACCGTCGAACAGGTTCTTGGGTTTAAGGTACCAGTCATCTGCGTACGCGAAGTCTCCAGGGTGAACGACAAATTCATAGTCGTCGATGTTAGTGGCCAGACGACCAATAGTCGTGTGATTGAGGGACGGCATGATCGAAGGGATAGTGTCTCGCTTGGTCATATCCATGTTGATGGTGTATCCGTCGGCTCCATAGACACCAAGATCGATTACGGAACTCATTGCGAAGGGTGTTTTATCACCTGGAATACGGGGACTCAAGAAATGCTCGACACTGGAGTTGGTTGACACAATCTTGTAGTAGTATGTTGTAGCTGGCGTCAAGTCTGTGAGTACAACTGCGTTGGACCATGTACGGGAGGTAAGATATGTGACGGATGTCATCGAGCAGGTTTGCGAAGTAAGAGCATCTTTAGAGATACCATACTGGACACAAGGCTGGCTCAGATGTTTGTAAGTGTTCCAAGCAACTGAAATGGCTGAGATGTTTAAATATTAACTCTCTGTAGTATATCTTTATACCAACTAACTCACCATTAGGTCCATTCACGGCAATTCGTTGTTGAACAGGAGTTGTTAAATCTGTTGGTTTGGATGGGTAGCTAGTACTTGCGGAGACATTGGCCGCTAGCACTGATAACCCCAAGAATAGAATAAAGCTACACATGATTTAGTGTACACAAATAGAGTTTGCTTAACAGGTTCGGAACGAGGAGCGCAGTGGAGTATTTATCCAAAATGGCGAAAGATTGATATCAGCTCCATTTCTGAATATGTGTATCTCAAACAGTATAAATGTCTGTAGATTATACTTTAAAGCTCACGCGCGGCCAATGATTCTCTGCACGCGCAACAGTCCCGGTGTTGACCGTCCCCACTACGTTAGGCCCAATTGTTTCCACGGTATCAAAAGCTTGATTTCAAATTCCGCAACACGCAAAGAAAATTCTGCAGACCCGGTGTTGTGTTCCTGTACATGAGGCTCGTGGGGGAATGATTGGGCGAGCAAGAGCAATGGGTTCACGTAGCATGGGTTCAAATAAGCATGGGTCCGGGTAACATGGGTTCAACTCATAAGGGCTAGAATAATTATTAGTTAAGGTACGTAACTGTTATAAAAGGGTTCTTCTGATCTTAAAATTAATTCTACGACTAACGTCTCAATGTGATAAGTTAAGGAGTGCTAAGATTACACAAAGGGAGACAGAAGTTAATGCGGCTATAACATACATGAATTCTTATCATGATGTCATGAAATCTCATATTGGGTGTTATTAGGGAGTTTCATAACATGCCTCGCCTCTGTCGTTTCCTTGCTACGTCTGAGGAACCGGGTTGTATTTCGTCAATTGTTCCTCTTCCTGGCCTCTGGAACTTCGTTAATTTGTATAGTCATGTTTTCGAAATGCAATAGTATTGCCTGCCTATAATTTCGTCAAGTTATTTTGCGTGTAGGCGGAAAATAATTATTGTCATTTTCAAAATTGAAAGCCTTCAACGGTGAAGGTGGCTAATGAAAAGAAGTAAAACTAGTAAAAAGACTGAGTAATAAGCATGGCCTAATTCAAGAACCTTACAAGGAATGAGGATTATTCTCTGGCTACTAGTGAAACAATCAACAAGCTGTGGCTGCACTGTAAGATAGGATACATTCGCCATCTTTGAGTTGCTTCTCGTTGAAACTGACGATATCAATTCCTCCATAACAAACATAAACATGCCTTCCCCCTTCGCCGCAGGATTCTGCCATGAGAAGACCAAACATTTCATTGTACACAATATAATGGCAGTTAATAGTATCTTTTTTGATGCCACAAACAAACAGTTGTGCCTTATCAACTCCTGTTGCTATAATTTGACTAATAGACTTCGCCTTAGCGGCTTAGAGTCACGACCTAAAACGTCTGTAGGTAATATGAATTATCACTATTCTTGCCGACTATTACATTTGTTACATGGTAGCTGCATTAATTATCGTCCTTTAAAGGAATTATGCGGCCAGGTACATATGCGCTCTCGTAGCCATTTCATTAACCATAGTAATCTAGGGTACTTTCCTTGTTTGCTTGTGTTCTCCTAAAAGACCACTGATATAATAAATGTCTTAACAGCACTATAACGGATTCACTCCACAATCTATGCATAGTCTAGCAACTAAGCGGACTCTGAGATCGCCACAAACAAGTATGTCGCCTTTTCAACTATGCCATCGATAGCAGTTGAATTCTACCAATCGATTATACTCGGTTTCCAAAAAGAATGTCAGCTATAAGAGCCATAAGCTAGGTACCCAATCACTCCTTGTCCGAGCCTCCTTATACGTCCATATCTGGTGCCTAGCGGCAGCTAGAATGGTCACCATTCGCCGTTGCAAGGATTTGAGAAGCTTATGATGTGGGGTCAGTGTTGGAATGATTTCAATAAATGTATATCCAGGCACTTCAGCCAGATGTCTGAGAAAGCTGAGGGCTGGTGGGGGCATGTACGGAGTAATGATAGGAACGACATTCTTAGTGTTACCATATATTGATTGGCATGCATTCCAACTCTATATTTTCCCCAACACAAACTTAAAAGTCACATGCTTCGTACAAGAAACCAGTCAGCCTTCTCTCCTCACAGCACTGAACTTTCTACCAACACTTGATACAAGCCCTCTCTATTCCCTAAGATCATCATGGCGGCAGTTAATGACACCCAAGTGGCTAAATGGAAAGCCTACTTCGACCCTAAAATGTTCCCTGGAAACTTGAATATCGATAGGCGCAAGTTCTAAGTTTAGGATTGTCACGAACGGGCACGGCGTGTAAGTACTCACGTCCTAATCTTGTACCATCAGTATCCAGAATTTGACTAAGACGTGTATAGCAATGAAAGTTGCTCTTCACATTTTGGGTTATAACGACGTCTTTCACAATTTAAACACACAGCAAAATCTACGGGAATGGAGTATTTGGATCGAACTTGCACGGGCCAAGTATGAAGGCAAATCTGCAACTATAAACTGGAGAAAGGAATTTGATGGTCTGCTTGGGCACTGCGAGGCTGTGACAGATACCCCTCCAGCGAATTTTGGACCCGAACTCATTGCCACTTATCATAAAGCCAAAGTAGTCATTGTTCAGAGGGATTTCACGGCATGGCGGCAAAGTCATCAACCGCTGCTCGATGGTATGTGGAACCCCATCTACACTGTGCTTGCCTTTCTCGATCCACAGTGCGTCGGTCGCATGAAAAAGAACTCTATGATCATCACAAAAGGCAAGTGGCATGCAACAAACAAGGAAGAAATGGGGGCGAACTTAGAGGCGGCTTATTATGAGCATTACGATGAGATCAGAGCTGTCACCCCACCCGAGAGGCTTTTAGAGTATGAGTTGGGAAGTGGATGGGAGCCGTTGTGTAAGTTTCTTGGGAAGCCTATTCCTAACGAGCCTTTCCCTCATATCAATGAGAAGGCGGCCTTAAGAGAATGGATTGCTATTACAACCAGGCGAAGCTTGTTCAATGCTGCTAGGAATATTGTAATAGTGGCTAGTGCGTTATCAGCTGTAGCACTTGGTCTGTATTGGAAATCAAAGTTAAATGAATTATTGTAGTCAAGCAGATCATGTATAGCATGAGATGAGCTATTATTTGTAATCATTCCAACTTTTCACTCTCTCGTCCATATGGTGGTATATTATTATGATAAGAGTCCTTTCTTTCATAAATGAAATGGAGCTGCTCTTGACGTTAAATCATTATGCGAAAGATATTCACCGGTATAAGACATTTATCATGAGGTAAGCTACAGTTATAATGACTTATACAAAAGTGATAAATCATTTAACTCGTCGTAACCTAATATAAATGAATGCAACCCAAATCTTGCACCATACTTAACGAGAATAGCTCCACAAAGCTTCCTACGATTCTCTAACCTTTAGACATTGTTGCTAATAAGTCTGCAGCCGTTTCTTAACATTAATATCACAAGAACCCCTTTCTACCACTCTATAATTTGTAAAGTCTCCCTTCACCATATCACCTCTTATCATGGCCGGACTTACCATATCATGGTGCGGTAAATACTTTTCTCTCCAGGGTGTAATACTCGATATGGAGCTGATTTATGGATATGTGTCAGGCGTCATGTGATACGGACTTTAACGGACCTTTTTTCACTTGCATTTCTGAAAACTGTGTGATTGAAGAATGGAGAAAATGCTGTCGAGAAAGCGTCGCGCAGGGGAGAGAATTGTGCTTCCAGAATTAGGGGATCTCGAGGAAGTATGAACAGATTAAAACTACATTGACTTCATTCACTGGAAGGAGGGAGGTTAGTTTGCAGATTTGGGAAGCTAATAAGTTGTTTGCTGACCTCCAAACGTTGATTATGGTGTCTACCATGTTTTGTAGATATTAATGCCTTCGTCTAAAATACAAAAAGGTTTAAATTATTATTTCTAAACAAAGACGACGGCGTTATAGCAGTTGCGAATAGCATTCCTGCGCCCTGTCAAGAACTAACTGTCTACATCTGATTGGTCCAGTCAATTCTCCCATACTTGATGATATCAGCTGGCCTACGATCCATACCTTTTCCACCACCTCCCCATTAATAGCCTTTATACCGCTATATACAGCTGCTTTGGCAATAATGTTCGCATCTTGCCCCATACTATCCATCACTTTGGAGGAAATCTTCCCAATCAAACTTACAACTGATTGGAAAGCGCTCTCCATTAGTCTAGGCTCAGTTCGATTGCCCATGATAAGCCCAGGTCGCAAAAAGACTGTACGCTCAAAATCCAGTTGTTTAATAGATTCTTCCAACTCGCCTTTCATTTTTGTATAGGCGCCGAGCATTGAAGTTGGTGAAGCACCACTAGCAGATATACTTTAGAGTAATTAGCAAACTTATCTTTAAACCCTAGATATCTGATTTAATACAAAGATGAAAGGCAACCGGCAAACACTACTGTGCTACAAAAGATCTAACTTTTAAATAAGGAAAGAAACACAAGATGAATGGGGAAACACTCACAGAACATAGCACTTAACTCCCCTCTCTTTCGCAGCCTTTGCTAGGGCCAAATTCAAATCATAATCGATCTTTCTCACACCAGCCGCGCCGCCTGCATCTGCTCGAGTCGCTGCTAATGCCGAGAAGAAGATTGTTGGCACCGGTGAAAGTGGCTCGATCTTGGAGACCCACTCTGAATTGTCAGAGATGAATGGGTTGAGCTTGTCTGAGGAGCTGATTTTAATGTCGTTGCGTGAGAGAGTTGACACGGAACTGAAGGTAGAATGGGCGAGTAGAGTGGTTAGGATGTTTGAGCCCTGATAATATTAAAGCGATTAATTTTATATGCCACCACTTATACACACTTGTAGAAATCGGGTTATACGTACTACGAGGCCAGTTGCGCCGACGAGTAGTGCATTAGCCATGGTTATGCTATATATAATATTTCAAAGTTCACAGCAATTTGGGACTTAAAGCCTGCCTGAAAATTGAAATATAAAAAGGTTGGTGGCAGTCGAGGGGTCGTCATTTAAATAAGCCAGCGGCCAATATAAAGGATGGCTGTTGGCTGACTTGGCGAGCGGTTTTGACCCTAGGTTGGGGGGTGACTTTATAAATAAACATTAAAGTTAGCTTCCTAATACAATAAAGCTTATACAATTATATTTTAAGGTTAAAGAATTTTAGTATTCAGTATCAGAGTCTTAGTTTCGCACTATGGGATTGAATCTTGGGCAAAAGGAAATGTTACTTCTAGTATATTCTCAACTATTGTTTAATATATTATGTGATTAAGTCACGTGATTTGCAACTCTTGTTGGACTTAAGCAAATTACAGTACTATGTTGAAAAGTCTTAACATCATTTGTTAAGGACTTTTACAAAAGTTTAACGTTTAGCTAAATGTATTCAAAAATCCACTTATCACATTCATTGAGTTGTATCAAGTTTCTTGGTAATTGTAAGGATATCAAACTTCTATAGATCATAGAAGTAAGGTCGTAAAACCAAAACTCGATGGTTTCAAATTTTGAAGTAGAAAACTGACTTGCTATCAATTTCCCCTTGTGAATATTCCATTCTCACCAGACTTGAGAGCTATCTAAAATGGAAGATAAACCTTAGCTCCCAAGCAGACAGAAGATCCGATACCTGCGGAAACGGACGGTAGCTTGATGGAGAGTTTAGTTGATAGTCCGGCAACAGCCTTGAGCAAGATGTTGAGACTGGCCTTGACAGACTACAGTTCTTGATTAGCAGTGTTCAAAAATCCGATTCTAGAAAAGGGAATACATACGACGGCGGCTTCAGCAGACAGTCCAATAGCGGCTCCGACGCCAAGATTAACAGTTGCAGCGAACCCGACTAAAGGCGTAGCGCAAGGAGTGCAAGCGCTAACGCAAGCACTGAATGGAATCTTGATAAATGCTTGGCAGCCCGCGTTTAATTTGGCACTGGCGGAGATAGATGCAAGAGTTGAAATAACGCCATCGGTGATGGTTTCGAGTGATGCCATAGTACCAGCGACAAGGGTGAGAGTTGCCGAATCTGTTGGGCATACTCCTACCTTGGCAACGCCTGCTTTCACTGTGGTGAAAATTCATGTTAGCTCTCAATGAATAGCTAGAGTATATCAGAAGACTACTCACGGGAGATGCCAGCATCGAGGAGATTCTTGGTAATGACACCAGCTCTGAGCTTGAGAAAGGCTTGTAGCTCAAGCTGGCAAGCAGGGGTAGCATCACACTCGGCAACAGCATCCGCTGCGTTGATAGTCAGCGTCGCACATGCTAAGAGGGGAAAATTCAGTCCATACTCATAAGTTTCAAATCTGATTTGACAGAAACATCAAGGGTTGCGACGGTGTTCTGGAGAGCAGTAATTGCTGGGAGGACGACTGTTCCTGAAGTTCTCATCTCAACGGGGCTTGGAAGAGCAGAAACATAGCTCGATAGAGTGAGGACCGAGAGAAGAATGGTAGTAAAAAATTGCATAACTGCGTTCTCGACGTTATGGAATGGGTTGAATGTTTGATTTAAAATCAACGAATGTGATCAATGAACAAGTGACTTGAGTGAGTGAGGACAAGATTAAAGAGTCTGATTAATGCAAGCGAGTGTGATAATAAAGAACCGGTTGAGGATGCTCAGTATTGGAAAGGAAAGTCGCATGCTTTATAACTTTCGACCCAGAATTCAGCCCAAATTGTTATGGCTTTTAGGATCATGGTTCAGACCTCGATGTACCCCTGCATCGTCCTAGTAAAAGGCCGTTTTGTTTTATCTTTTCTAGCCTCTCCGATTTGAGGATTTTAAGAAGGAGAGATATTGCTGAAACTGTACATCAAGATGACCATGGCTCCGGTAGACCATAATTGACATGGGGTATCCATCTAATCAGACTGTGGTGGCATCAATAACATACTTACCTCCAAACTGCAAAAGCTAAAAGTCATACGAGATATAGATGTCAGGTATGCCAAGTTATACTATACTAGAGGCTAGTATATTTGAGATAAATCCTTAGTCCCTAGGCTTTGGAATCGCGTATACTTTCGAATGCCCGGATTGCAAAGATCTATTTGTTGTAGCCGTATCGAATATTCAGTGTGCTATCAAGCTTTAGTAGTCGTCATATCAGTGTCCTGTTCCACAAGAGTTTGCCAATCTTTTGTATCAAAGAATCGGAATGGGCTTCTTTGTAAGAAGAAATCTTACGGTCTAGCTCCTGCTTCAACTCCGACGATCGTGGTGCATGAGTAGTTGGTGCCAAGAGCCTAACATGAGCTTTTCTCCACATTACTCCTCCGTAGCTGCAGGGTGCAAGTGAACAGATGACTTTAACGTTGAGAAATGATTCATGTTTCAAGTACTGGATGTTTCTGACAAAAATAGAACTGCGATACCTAAATCTGTGGAAATACTTCCCTGAATCTGAATAATTAATACGTCGTAACCTGATGAGATTAAAGATTTTATATTGGAAGCACTTCGCCCTCAATCTTCAGATGCAGCATCCAACACCTTATTCTAAGGGATATAAAAGAAGACTACGGTGACGACCCAGGTAACAACCGTCAGGTTCAAATTTGGTTGCAAATAATCACAATACACTACTTACAAACCACGCTTTACTCAAATTAAACTATGCAAGGTTTAACCTTTACGGGGCCAAGCTAGCGCCCGATGGCACTAGATGATCACTGTGGAGAGAAAAGGGAAAGAAGCGGGGCGGTTCTGGATTTAGAAAAGGGGGTGGGGCGTAGATCATTTCTCAACCACTACATACATATTACTTCGCACAAGACAAGACTCTTAGCTAATTTCAACAGCCCTGGACCGTACTGTTCTCGAGCCATGCTGGAAACATTAGACGATAGTTCAGACTCATCGATCACCACCACCATTCTACTGATTATAAGCTCTAGGTGCAGCACAGCTACCGGAAAACCAATGTTACAATCTTGTCAAACATCCTTAAAGATGTTCAGCAAAGGAGGCGACGAACAATGAAACAGTTGCAACTGAGGGATCATTTTTCTTGCCAAGTGGTGGGTACTGTGCTATATGAAGAAATCGTGGGACTACCGTCGCAAATATTTAGAGCGGCTTATAAATTAGAAATTGCAAATGGTCTGTCTGACCATAGTCTAGAGGGACGACCCGCACGGGTCACAACACCAACAAAAACACTTCGTTTGTTTCACCTAAATAGTCATTTATCGTATTCAGAGAAGGATCACTGAAAACGCTAGACTAGTGGGGAGCAAGCTAGAATTGTGATGCCTTTTTACGCAGGGGAAGGAAGGAAGCGATAGTCAGAATCTTTTAACGAGAACTTCAACTTATATCATTTCTTATTTAAAACTAACATCTAGAACGAAGTCTTAAGCCGCCATTGTCAGGTAAAGATCTGTAATACTCTGGTCTGTGACTGTCTTTAGTCACCTTTGATCCAGTTCGTGAAATGTCGCAGGAGGGTTTTGACACCAACGTGACAGCGTGATCACGTGATCCATTATGCAGCATTATATCACGTGATGCAATCCGGGAGCACCATAACTCTATATAAGTGACCCGGATTGGTTAAATAGGTGATTTATGCTCAAAGATTTATCGTTAAGAATGAAAGAATAGTAATTCGATAGGAACACTATAGAAAAATTGCAAGCACTACAAAGCAGGAAATAAACTACCTACGCCACGCCACGCGCGACATTTGATAAGCTGCGAGGTAAATTCTCACATAGTTTCACTAAGAGGTGGAGATTTTTATTATAAAGGAGTTGCAAGCAACTTCCTCATAACGCACTTAGATGTGTACTAAATAAAATATAAAGATTTTGATAGCGGGTGGCTTGGGGATAATTATTTGTCTTAAACGATAACATAACTTTGTTTATACTGGTCAATTCCGTGAAGAGCTCGAATGCAGTTCAGCTGGAAAATGATGTTTTGGTTGAGATATTATGGTCCGATACTTTCTGGTTGGCCTTATCCCTATTTCTGGTAGTTTCCCTCAAGCAGGGGCAGATATTGATCTTGTACCACAGCTCTTCCCGTCTTGATGACCAGATCAATTCCAAAGACTGGGTCAGTGTGTGAATAGATTCGGGGAGGCTATTCAAGAACAGAACTTCAGTTCTGTGATGTCATTTGAGATACTTTTAAAGTAGAAGGTAGTAAATCCTTTCTTTTGGGGTTGGGGCAATAGTAACACAGTCGCCGTAATTCTTTACCGTTGAGGTAATCGGGTGGAGTTGATCTTAGAATATCAACAATTTAGCGGTGCCACTCTGTTCTTACATATGTTTGATGGGCACGCAGGTCTAATGCTATGAGGGTAAGAAGAAAAAGGGACTACTGGCAACATCAACGGATAATGATTACTATGCCGCTCCAACGATGAAACTATTAGCCTTTAATGAAACATGTGATTAGGCTTTTGAGCAGCCTTGCAACTAACCAAGTCCGCCATCAAATTGTGTTGCTTTCTGAATAACTCTATCTATTCTCACTAGTCTTCATCGCCAGGGATTATTGGTGAACAGCTCAGTGAAAATGTGTTTTTCTTAACATAAAATCATAAAACTTAATATCGGAGGTTCTCCCTCAACCGTTAGCTTCATCTATTCAATATTAGCCATCAAATGGTTCTGTTATAATAAAAACAAACCCCGCATTTCAAGTTATTATTTCTCTGCCAACTTCACGTCTCAAGTGGAACTTGGATTACATAACAAGACTGATCAATCGAACGAGACTTTCTTTAGCAATGCGCCTTGTTTCAAAGATAGAGCACCAGAAGAGTTGGCAGTGATCAAACAGTGTTAATAATATTAGTTTCAAAGTAAAATTCCACCACTATCGTCTCCTTCCGGTCTTAATCACCACCAAAGACCAAAAGGCTCTGAATATTGACGTTGCCAAAGCCATGCCGGCGCAACAGTGCTCGGCCACGATGAATAGGGAACTCCACTACAACCATGACACAGATATCCTCTGTATTTGTGCCAGCTTTAATTAATAACTGCAACACCGCACAAAGCGTGTTCCCGGTAGCAAGCACATCGTCCACCACAACCACTGATGCACCTTTGGAGATGACCTCCCGCCCCATCTCAATCCTCATTTCTCTTGAACTGTTAAGAACTAATGAAGAAACATGCGATTGGGGCTTGATAACAGATATGGTAGGTGGAGGGAGCTTGCCAGCCTCGCGAATCAGCGCCAAAGGTATATCCACCTTCGCGGCCAATGCCGATGCATAAACAAAGCCACCGGCCTCGCAACAAACCACCGCATCGACCTTCGCCCAGTCACCAGTAAAGTGAGTTTGTATTAGAGAAATGCACAAAGCCAGCCCACCTGGCTGCTGGGAGATGTCGAGCACGTGGCGAAACTCTAGACCAAGGCGTGGAAAGTTGTGTACCGGGCGCACCATATCAGCGAGTCGCTGCAGATCCTCGTGGAAGAAGGGAAGCAAGTGCTGTTCTAAAAAGACTTTTGCCGTTTGGTCGCCCGTCGTATTATTGTTTAAAATGAAACTGGGCCGGTAATCTAAGACGATCAAATTTGACCTGCTACTATTGCGCTCCTCGTTGATGTTGTTGTCGTGACCATCATTATTATTACCATCGTGGTGCCCTCTGCGAGTCCACCTAGTCTTTTCGCTAGCTTGGATGTGAATATCAAGCAGCCTGCGAT
>Ga0247812_10001816_pt1 | contig 12047 bp, 10 predicted proteins | sample UWRJL149409B1_FD_178011 | JGI IMG/M metagenome (GOLD analysis project Ga0247812, IMG submission 178011) | Plant litter microbial communities from Arlington Agricultural Research Station in Wisconsin, United States - UWRJ-L149-409B-1 | ecosystem: Environmental > Terrestrial > Plant litter >...
CACCGTGCTCTTCCGCATCAACCTGCCCCTGGTCTGGCCGGGCATCGTCACCGCGATCGTCTTCACCTTCGTCTCCTGCTGGAACGAGTTCGCGGCCTCCCTCGTCATCCTGTCGACGGCGGGCAACCAGCCGCTGTCCGTCGCCCTCACCAAGTTCGTCGGCCAGTACGCCACCAGCTGGCAGTACGTCTTCGGCGTCTCCATCGTGGCGATCGTGCCGGTGGTCATCCTCTTTATGCTCATCGAGAAGCGGCTCGTCGGCGGGCTGACCGCGGGGAGCGTGAAGTAGTCGTGACCGGGTCGTTCCCGCAGGGTCGCAGCGCCGGGGGCCTGTCCTCCGGGCGCACGCTGCGGCCGAGCACCAAGGTGCTGCCGGAACACGCCAGGGGACACAACCGCTCGCTGGTGCTGCAGACCCTGTACCGCTCCGGGCAGCAGAGCCGTGCGGACATCTCCCGGGGCACCGGGCTCACCCGCGTGACCATCTCCGACCTCGTCGCCGAGCTGATGGCCGAGGGGCTGGTCGTGGAGACCGGCCAGCGCGAGGACGCCCGCCCCGGCAAGCCGGCCACGCTCCTCGACCTCAACCGCAGCGCCTTCCAGATCGTCGGCATCGACCTCAGCGGCTACGCCGTCTTCCGCGGTGCCGTGCTCGACCTCGACGGCCGGCTGCTGGAACGCGCCGAGCTGCCGCTCGCGGGCAGGACGGGGGCGGATGCCGTGGACACGGTGATCGCGCTCGTCGACACCCTGGTGGGTGCGGCCACACTCCCGATCCTCGGTATCGGCGTCGGCTCGCCCGGTGTCGTCGACCTCGCGGGAGTGGTGCTCACGGCGCCCAACCTCGGCTGGAGCACCGTTCCGCTGCAGCAGATCCTGAGCGACCGCTTCCTCGTGCCCGTGCTGGTCGCCAACGACGCCAACGCGGCTGCCCTCGCCGAGCACAGCTTCGGCGACGCGACGAGCGACATGATGCTGGTCAAGGTGGGCCACGGTGTGGGCGCCGGCCTCCTCCTCGACGGCACGCCGCTGTTCGGCAGCCGCTTCGCCGCGGGGGAGATCGGCCACGTCGTCGTCGGCACGGACGGCGGGGCCGCCTGCGTCTGCGGCAAGAACGGCTGCCTCGAGACCTGGCTCTCCACTCCGAGACTCGACGCAGCCCTGTCGGAGGCCGTCACATCCGCTGACCGGACCACGATTCTGCGGGAGGCGGGCCAACGCCTCGGCATCGCGCTCGCCCCCGTGGTCGGGGCGCTCAACCTCGCCGAGGTCGTGCTGAGCGGTCCGACCGAACTGCTGGATGGCCCGCTCGCGGACGCGGTCATCGACACTCTCCGTGCGAGGACGATGGCCGAGTTCCATGGCGACCTGACTCTGCGGATGACCACGCTCGGCGACGACATCGTGATGCGGGGAGCCGCAGTCATGGTGCTGTCCGGGCAGCTCGGGGTCTCCTAGGCCCATACATCCATCCGGCTAGACAAGGAGTATCGACATGAGAAGAAGAATCATCGTGGTTGCTGCGGCCACCGCGGCCGCCCTCGTTCTCGCGGGCTGTTCCTCGGCGGATTCGCCCGAGGAGTCGGGCGGCACCGACATCACCCTCTGGCTGAACGGCGGGGACACCCCGGACGAGCTGCGCGACTACCTCACGTCCGAGTACGAGGATGCGACCGGCGGCACGCTCACCATCGAGGAGCAGTCCTGGACCGACGCCCTGGCGAAGCTCACCACCGCGCTGCCCGATGCCGACAACACCCCGGACGTGGTGGAGATCGGCAACACCTGGGCGCCCACCTTCACCTACGCGGGGGCCTTCACCGACCTGAGCGATATGTACGACGAGCTCGGCGGCGACGCACTGCTGCCCTCCTTCGTGGAGGTCGGCTCGGTCGACGGCGCCGAGTACGCGCTCCCGTACTACTTCGGGTCGCGCTACATGTTCTACCGCAAGGACGTCTGGGAGAAGGCGGGCGTCACCGTGCCGACCACGCTCACCGAGTTCAACGAGACCGCCGCGGCGCTCAAGACCGACGACCAGAGCGGCTTCTACTTCGGCGGCGAGGACTGGCGCAACGGAGTGTCCTGGGTGTTCGCGAACGGCGGCGAGCTCGCGGTCAAGGACGGCGACGAGTGGAAGTCCACCCTCTCCGACCCGAACACCGTCACCGGGCTCGAGCAGCTGCAGACGCTGTTCGCGGATGCCTCGCTCGCGCCGGTCACGGAGTCCGACAGCACGCCGTGGGTCAACCTGAACAACAACGAGACCACCGGGGCCCCCGAGGCGGCGACGATCATCGCACCCGGTTGGGCGCACTGGTCGATCGGCGACGCAGCCCCCGACCCGGAGGACCCGACAAAGGTCGTGAACACCTGGAACGACGCGGTGTTCGGCACCTTCGTGCTCCCCGGGGTCGACGGCGGAGTGGCACCGGTGTTCGCCGGCGGCTCCAACATCGCGATCTCGGCGGCGAGCAAGAACCAGGAGTCCTCGAAGGAGCTGCTGAAGATCGTCTTCTCCGACGAGTACCAGAAGATGCTCGGCGAGAACGGGCTCGGACCGGCGAACCTGGACTTCGCGTCCTCGCTCGGCGACGACCAGTTCGCGACCGCGCTGATCGAGTCGGCCGCCGAGTCGAAGCTCACCCCCGCGGCCCCCGGCTGGGCCGCCGTCGAGGGCTCGGGCCTGCTCGAGGAGTTCTTCGGCAAGGTGAACGGTGGCGGCGACGTCGAGGAGCTCGCCACGGAGTACGACGCGAAGATCGACGAACTGATCAATGGCTAGACCATGACAGTCACCGCCGACCGCCGGCGCACCAACCGGTCCCCGTACCTGCTGCTCATCCCGGCGGTCGGCATCCTCGTCATCGGGATGGGCTACCCGCTCGTCTGGCAGGTCGTCACCTCGATGCAGGAGTACGGCCTGCAGCAGCAGTTCGGCAAGCCCGCGCCCTTCGTGCTGTTCGACAACTACCTCGCCCTGGCGGGCAACGCCGACCTCTGGGCCGTCGTCGCCCGGTCCATCGCGTTCTGCCTGCTGACCGCCGTGGCGACACTCGCCGTCGGCCTGCTGCTCGCGCTGCTGATGAGCGCGGTCGGCAGGGCGCCGCGCATCATCCTGCAGATCGCACTGCTGCTGGCCTGGTCGATGCCGGTCGTCGCCGCGATGACCGTGTGGATCTGGCTCTTCGACCGACGCCGCGGAGCCGTGAACTACCTGCTCGACCTGGTGCCCGGCGTCGAGATGAACAGGTTCAACTGGCTGGAGTCTCCCACCACCTTCTTCATCGTGGCGAGTGTCATCGTGATCTGGATGTCGGTGCCGTTCGTGGCGTTCTCCAGCTATGCGGGCCTCACCCAGGTCTCCGACGAGGTGCTCGAGGCCGCCCAGCTCGACGGGGCCAACGGGCGACAGCGCTTCTTCGGGATCATCCTCCCGATGATCAAGCCGGTGATCGCCATCGTCTTCCTGCTCCAGATCATCTGGGACCTGCGCGTGTTCACCCAGATCACCATGCTGCAGGACGCCGGGTCGAAGTCGGGGGACTTCGACCTGCTCGGCACCTACATCTACAAGCTCGGCACCAAGTCGCAGGACTTCGGCATGGCGTCCGCCGTCTCGATCCTCGTGCTCGCGATCACGATCGTGCTCAGCTGGTTCTACATCCGCAGCCTGCTCAAGGAGGACGAGTCGTGAGGGCCCGCACCTCGCGCGCGCTGCTCGGCGCGCTCGCGATCCTCGTCGCGCTGCTCTGGGTGTTCCCGGTCTACTGGATGGCGAACTCCTCTCTGCTGCCGAACACGACGCTGCAGTCGTTCATCCCCACCTTCGTGCCCTTCGGCGGTTCGCTGGACAACTTCGCGGCGGCGCTCGCCGACGGGGAGTTCTACGCGGCCCTCGGCATGAGCGTCTCCATCACGCTGATCGCCGTGTTCTTCTGCCTGATCTTCGCGTTCTTCGCGGCGGTGGCGATCAGCCGCTTCCGCTTCCGCGGGCGCAAGAGCTTCATCGTGGCGGTGCTCGTGGTGCAGATGCTGCCGGCGGAGGGACTGTTCATCGCCCAGTACAAGATGGTCGCGAGCGTGCACCTGCTCGACTCGGTGATCGGCGTGAGTGTGATCTACATCGCCGCCGTCGTGCCCTTCACCATCTGGATGCTGCGCGGCTTCGTCACCGGGGTCCCCGCGGACCTCGAGGAGGCCGCCATGGTCGACGGCCTCAGCCGCTTCGGCGCCTTCATGCGCATCACCTTCCCGCTGCTCGCACCCGGCCTGGTCGCCTCCGGCGTCTACGCCTTCCTGCAGGCCTGGAACGAGTTCACCGTGGCCCTCGTGCTGCTTCCCTCGGAGTCGGCGCAGACCCTGCCGCTCTGGCTGCGCGGCTTCGTGCAGGCCAGCGCGACCCGCGAGACCGACTGGGGCCAGGTGATGGCGGCGTCGACCCTCGTCGCCGTGCCGGTGATCGTGTTCTTCCTCATCGTGCAGGGCCGGCTCACCTCCGGTCTCGTGAGCGGGGCGGTGAAGGGATGACGGCACCCCAGGCCCGGTCCGCGGCGGCCGGGGTGCTCCTCCCCGGTTTCGTCGGCACCACCCTTCCCGACTGGCTCGCGGCGCGACTGGGCGGCGGGCTGGCCGGGGTGTGCCTGTTCGGCGAGAACATCGCCTCGCCCGAGCAGCTGCGCGCACTCACCGCGGCGATCACGGCCGCGAACCCGCTCGCCCTCATCGCCATCGACGAGGAGGGCGGCGACGTCACCCGGCTCTACCAGCGCCAGGGATCGCCGTTCCCGGGCAACGCGCTGCTCGGGCGCATCGACGACCCCGACTACACCGCCTCGGTCGCCGCGGCCGTCGCCCACGAGCTGCTCCGCGCGGGCGTGAACCTCAACTTCGCCCCGGACGTCGACATCAACTCGAACGCGCAGAACCCGGTGATCGGCGTGCGCAGTTTCGGGTCCGACCCGGGTCTCGTGGCCAGGCACGCCGCCGCCTGGGTGGCCGCCCACGAGGGCGCAGGGGTCGCGGTCAGCGCGAAGCACTTCCCCGGCCACGGCGACACCGCCCAGGACTCGCACCTCGCCCTCCCCGTGGTCGACCTGCCGCTGGAGGCGCTGCTCGCTCGCGAGCTGCTGCCGTTCCGGGCGGCGGTCGAGGCCGGAGCCCGCACGGTGATGACCTCGCACATCCTGCTGCCGCAGCTCGACGACGAGAACCCGGCGACCTTCTCGGGCGCGATCATCGGCGGCCTGCTGCGCGACGAGCTCGGCTTCGAGGGCGTGGTCGTCACAGACGCCCTCGACATGGTGGGCGCCAGCGGGGAGACCGGCATCCCGGAGGCCGCGGTGCGCGCCCTCGCGGCCGGCTGCGACCTGCTGTGCATCGGAACGCGCAACACCGATGAGCAGCTGCGCGCCATCGGGTCCGCCATCGACGCCGCCGTCGAGCAGGGCCGTCTGGGCGCCGCGCGACTCGCGGACGCGGGCTCTCGCAACGCGCGGCTCGCCCGCTCGCTCGCGGCAGGCGCATCCGCTCACCGGGTCGACGCGCGGTTCCCGCTCGCCCGCTCGATCGCGGCCTTCGATGTGCGCCCCGGCGTCGTCGTGCACGAACGGCGCACGCTCGTCGCGATCGAGACCACGCCGAACATCGCCGTCGGCGAGTCGCCGTGGGGGCCGGCCACGCCGCACCGCCTGCGCGAGGGGGACCCGCTGCCCGCGGTCGACGGCCAGCTGGTGCTGCTCGGCAGGGACAACCACCGGCACGGCTGGGTGCGCGAGCTCGTCGACGGGGCGCGCATCGCGCACCCGGACGCGCTGGTCGTCGACCTCGGCTGGCCGGACGAGACACGGGACTACGCGGACGTCGCCACCTTCGGGGCGTCCGCACACGTCAGCGAGGCGCTCGGCGCCTGGCTGGAAGGAGAGGGACGATGAGGGTCGGCATCGACATCGGGGGGACCAAGACCGAGGCGGTGGCGGTGGGGGACGACGGGGTCGTCCTCGAGAGCGTTCGACTGGCGACCGGCTTCGGCGCACACGCGGTGATCGAGTCCGCCGTCGCCGCGGTCACCGGGCTGGCCGGAGCGGCCGGCTTCGACATCGCCGGCGTCGGCACCATCGGCGTCGGCATCCCGGGCGCCGTGGACTCGGCGACCGGCCGGGTGTCGCACGCGCTCAACCTCGGCCTCGAGCAGCTCGAGCTGGGCACCGAGCTCGGCGCCCGCCTCGGCACCCTCGTGCGCGTGGAGAACGATGTGAACGCCGCCGCCCTCGGCGCCTTCCACCTGCTCGACCAGCCGGACAGCGCGTCCATGGCCTACCTGAACCTGGGCACCGGCCTCGCCGCGGGCCTCGTGATGCGCGGAGAGCTGTGGCGGGGCGCACGCGGCGGCGCGGGCGAGATCGGGCACATCCTGATCGACCCGAGCGGCCCCCTCGACCTCGACGGCCAGGCCGGTGCTCTCGAGGCTATGGCCTCGGGCTCCGGCATCGCCCGCCAGTGGGCGCGCGGCGGCGACAACGCGGTCTCCGCGGTTCTCGATGCGGCGGATGCGGGGGAGCCCGAGGCGCTGCAGATCCGCCGTCGGCTCTTCGAGGGCGTCGCGGGCTCGGTGCGCATCCTCGTCCTCACCGTCGATGTCGACCTCGTCGTCATCGGCGGCGGCATCAGCTCCCTCGGCGCCCGCGTGCTCGACGGGGTCGACGCCATCTTCGCCGACTGGTCGGCCAACTCGACGTTCATCGAATCGCTCGCGCTCGCCGACCGGGTACGGCTCCTGCCGTCGCACGCCCCGGTCGCCGCGCTCGGCGCCGCATACCTAGGAGGAATCTGAATGGCAGAAGTAGTCATCGTCTCAACCGTCGACGAGGCGGGGGAGATCGCGGCAGACGTGATCGCGCCGCTGGTCGCGGACCGGCCCGACGCGGTGCTCGGTCTCGCGACCGGCTCCACCCCGCTGTCGACGTGGCGCGCGCTCGCCGGACGGTCGCTCGACCTCTCACGGGTGCGAGGATTCGCGCTCGACGAGTACGTCGGCCTGCCAGCCGGGCACCCGGAGAGCTACCGCGCGGTGATCACGCGGGAGGTGGTGGAGCCGCTCGGCCTCACCCCGTCACTGGTGCGCGTACCCGCGGACGACGGCGGGCCCGTGTCCGGCGCGGGCGAGCGCTACGAGCGGGACATCCTGGCGGCGGGCGGCGTCGACCTGCAGATCCTCGGCATCGGACGCACGGGCCACATCGGCTTCAACGAACCCGGCTCCTCGCTCGCGTCGCTCACGCGCGTGAAGACGCTCACCGAGCAGACGCGCATCGACAACGCGCGCTACTTCCCCTCCGTCGACGACGTGCCGACGCACTGCATCACGCAGGGGCTCGGCACGATCCTGCGCGCCCGGCACCTGGTGCTGCTCGCGTTCGGCGAGGCGAAGGCCGCCGCGGTCGCCGCCGCGCTGGAGGGACCGGTCTCCGCGTCGACGCCCGGCTCGGTGGTGCAGCTGCACCCGCGCGTCACCGTGATCGTCGACGAGGCGGCGGGATCCCGGCTGGTGCACGCCGACTACTACCGCTACGCCTGGGCGAACCGGCTCGACTGGGAGAAGTAGCGGGCGGGTTTCGATACGCGAGCTCGCTTCGCTCGCCTGCTACTCAACCAGCGGGATTCTCAGCTGCTAGAAGCGGAGTCCGTTCGCCCACACCTCGGAGACGCTCCAGTCGTGGTCGAGCAGCACGGCGTCGGCGGCGAACCCCGGCGCGAGCAGCCCGTGGCGGTGGTGCAGTCCGAGCGCCCGTGCCGGGGTGAGGGTGAGCGCCTTCACCGCGGCGCTCGGCGCCACGCCCGCGCGCTCGATCGCCAGGCGCAGGGCCACGTCCTGCGTCAGCGTCGAGCCCGCGATCGTCGTGGTGCCCTCGAGCACCGCGAGTCCGTCGCGCACGGTAACGCGCAGCGACCCGAGGTCGTAGTCGCCGTCGTCGGAGCCGGCGGCGGCCATCGCGTCGCTGATCAGAGCCACGCGGCCGGCGGCCGAGGCGAAGACCATCGCGGCGACATCCGGGTGCACGTGCTCGCCGTCGAGGATCAGCTCGATGGTGACACGGTCGTCCTCGAAGGCGGCCACGAGCGGCCCCGGCCCGCGGTGGTGGATCCCGGGCATCGCGTTGAAGGCGTGCGTCACGATCCGCGCACCCCGGTCGAAGGCCTCCCTGGTCTGCTCGAAGCTCGCCTCGGTGTGGCCGACGGCGACCACGACGCCGGCCTCCACGAGCACGTCGATCGCCTCGAGCGCATTCGGCAGCTCCGGCGCGAGGGTGATCTGGCGCAGTGTGCCGCGGGCGGCCTCGAGCAGGTCGTCGACGGCGGCCGGTGTCGGCTCGCGCAGGAACTCGGGGTTGTGCGCGCCCGGCTGGCCGGGGGAGAGGAAGGGGCCCTCGAGGTGGGAGCCGAGCACCAGCGGGTCGGCGTCCGCGATGTCCGCGATCTCGCCGAGGCTGGTGCGCAGGGTGGCGATCGGGTTCGCGACCAGGCTGATCACCGAGCGTGTGGTGCCGTGCGCGCGGTGGGTCGCCAGGGCGCCGCCGATCGCCGCCGGTCCGTCGTCGAAGGAGAAGCCGCCGCCGCCGTGGCCGTGCAGGTCCATGAACCCGGGAACGAGCCAGCGTCCGGCCACGTCGATGCGGTGGTGCTCGCGCGGAGCCCGCCCGCTGCCGACCGAGATGATCGTGTCGCCGTCGACGATCATCCAGAAATCGTCGACCTGACCGTGGGCGTCGAGCTTGCGGGCGTGTTCGAACAGCGTGCTCATGGCCACAGCTTAGGCAGCGCGACGGCTCCCCGTCACCATGGCGAGTCCGTTTCGTCTACTTGAAGATGATCGTGCGGGCGGCATCCAGCAGCACTCGGTGCTCGGCGAACCACTTGACGGCCTGGGTGAGGGTGCGGCTCTCCTCGTCCTGGCCGATGGCGACGAGTTCGGAGGCGCTGCGGGAGTGGTCGACGCGCACGACGTTCTGCTCCACGATCGGCCCCTCGTCGAGGTCGCTGGTCACGAAGTGCGCCGTCGCGCCGATGAGCTTCACGCCGCGCGCGTGCGCCTGCTTGTAGGGGTTCGCGCCCTTGAAGCCGGGGAGGAAGGAGTGGTGGATGTTGATGGCGCGTCCCGCGAGGGCCGCGCACAGCTCGGGGGAGAGGATCTGCATGTAGCGGGCGAGCACGACCAGCTCGATGTCGTACTGCTCCACCACCTCGAGGATGCGGTCCTCGAGGGCGAGCTTCTGGCCGGGGCTCGTGACCGGGTGCGCCTCGAAGGGGACACCGTAGAACGACGCGAGGTTCTCGAGGGCGTCGTGGTTGCTGAGCACCAGCGGCACGTCGATGGGGAGCTGGCCGGCGCGCTGGCGGTAGAGCAGGTCGTTGAGGCAGTGCCCCGCCTTCGACACCAGCACGAGGGTGCGCAGCGGGCGGCCGACGACGTCGAGCTGCCAGGTCATCAGGTAGCGGTCGGTGACCGGGGCGAGCGCCGCCTCGAAGACCTCCCTGGTCGCGTCCGACTCCACCTGGAGCCGCATGAAGAAGGTCCCCGTGTCGTCGCTGGAGAACTGCTGCGACTCGGTGATGTTGCCACCGGCCTCGACGATCGCGCCGCTGATGGCGTGCACGATTCCCGGTCGGTCTTCGCAGACGAGGGTGAGGATCCAGTGGGTCGAGATGTCAGTCACGGCTCCAGAGTATTCTGGAAAAGCGACCGCTCTTGTACGCGGGTCGCCCGCGGCCACGCCAGGCCACCCCTATTCTCGAACGGAATCCTCCCCGTTGTCCAAGCCGTCTTCATCCGCCCCCGCATTCCCCTGGGCCGGCCTCCTCGTGCTCGCCGGCGCGATCTTCGTCTCGGTGACGAGCGAGTTCCTGCCGGTCGGGCTGCTGCCCGACATGGCCGGCGAGCTCGACGTCGACGAGTCCCGCATCGGACTGCTCGTCACGATCTTCGCCGGGACGGTCGTGCTCTCGACCACCCCGCTGGCCGCGCTCACCCGCAACTACTCGCGCAAGTACCTCGTCGTCTTCGTGCTGCTGGTGGTCGCGGCCGGCAACATCATCGCCGCTACGGCCCCGAGCTATGAGATCCTCGTCGGTGCGCGCGTCATCGGCGGGCTGGCGCACGGCCTGTTCTGGGCGGTCGTCGGCGCCTACGCCGCCCACCTCGTGCCGAAGCACCAGATCGGCCGGGCGGTCGCGATCACCAGCGGTGGAGGCACCGCGGCCTTCGTGCTCGGGGTGCCGTTGGGCACCGCGCTCGGGCACGCCCTCGGCTGGCGCCTCGCCTTCGCCGTGATCGGTGTGATCGTGGTCGTGCTGTCGCTGCTGGTGCTCAAGTTCCTGCCCGCGGTGGACCACCGCGTGACGCTCGCCACCGGCGAGATCCCGTTGCCGATGCGCAAGGACCGCAGCATCCCCGGGGTGATCGTGCTCTGTCTGATCATCGTGGTGGTGATGACGGGCCACAACCTCTTCTACACGTACATCTCGCCGTGGCTCATCGAGGTCGGCGGCTTCGAGAAGGACGCCATCGCGATCCTGCTCTTCCTCTTCGGCGGAGCGGGCGCGATCGGGCTCGTGCTCGCCGGCCTGGTGAGCGACAGGTATCCGCGCGGCGGGCTCGTCATCGCCACGGTGCTCGTCGCCGCATCCGTTCTCGTCCTCGGCGTCTTCTCCGGCTCGCAGGTGGTGATCGTCGTCGCCCTGGTGCTCTGGGGAATGGCGTTCGGCGGACTGCCAGCCATGCTGCAGACGAGGATGCTCCACACGGCCTCCGCACGCCTGCGCGACCTTGCAGCCGCCCTGTTCACCACGTCGTTCAACTTCGCGATCGGCTTCGGCGCGCTCGTCGGCGGCCTGCTGCTCGACGGGGTCGGCATCATCTCCCTGCCCTTCATCGACGTGGCGATCATCTCGGTGGGCGTGGTGTTCATGCTGGTCTCGAACGTCTGGCTGGCGTCGCGCACCAGGCTGCCGGGCGTTCCGCGGTAATCAGGCCTGGCCCACAACGCAGTTCGACCGGAGTGCCTGGCCCGGAAGGCCCCGGAACTCCGGTCGAGTGAGCGAACAGCACCGTTCCTCCTGTCGGAGGGGGCCGGTCGGGCCGCTAGCCCATGTGCACCGCGTCGGCGTTCTTCAGCAGGTCCTCCTTGGACGGGCGGATGAGGAGGAACGCGATCGGGGACGCCACCAGCATCAGGGCGGCCGCGCAGACGAACGCGGCGGAGTATCCGCTGACGAGCGCATCGAACTGCGCGGTCGGCGACGTCGCGTTGTCGGCGAGCGAGCTCGCGATCGCCGAGGTGTAGAGCGCGGTGAACAGCGCGGTTCCGATCGAGCCGCCGATCTGCTGGGTGGCGGTGACCGCGGCGCTCGCGACTCCCGCGTCGTGGTCCTCGACGCCGGCGAGCGCCACGTTCTGCAGCGGCACGAAGATCGAGCCGAGGCCGATGCCGAGCACAACGAGGCCGGGCAGCACCTCGAGCACGTAGTCGCCCTCGACGGTGATGAACGAGAGGTAGAACAGTCCGGCCGCCGCCAGGATCGGGCCGACCGTCATCGGAAGGCGCACGCCGATCCTCGGGAGCACGTTCGAGAGCACGGGGACGGTGATCATGATGACCGCCGTCATCGGCAGCGAGGCGAGGCCCGACTGCAGCGGCGAGTAGCCCAGCACGATCTGGAAGTAGAAGATCAGGAAGAGCAGTCCGCCGAGCAGCGCGGCACCGGTGAGCGTCGAGACGAGGAACGCGCCGCCGCGCACCTTGTTCACGATGACGCGGAGCGGCAGCAGCGGGTTGGACACCCGCGACTCGACGAGCACGAAGGCCGCGAGCAGGATCACGCCGGCGACGAGCAGGGCGATCGTGTCGAAGCGGGCCCAGCCCTCCTCGGCGCGGGAGAACCCGAACACGAGGGACGCGAGACCGGCGACCACCAGGAGGGTGCCGGGGATGTCGTAGCGGGTGTTGCCGTGTGCCCGGCTCTCCTTCATGAAGACGATCGAGCCGATGATC
>Ga0247812_10001818_pt1 | contig 12038 bp, 11 predicted proteins | sample UWRJL149409B1_FD_178011 | JGI IMG/M metagenome (GOLD analysis project Ga0247812, IMG submission 178011) | Plant litter microbial communities from Arlington Agricultural Research Station in Wisconsin, United States - UWRJ-L149-409B-1 | ecosystem: Environmental > Terrestrial > Plant litter >...
ACTTTTTCAAGGCAGGCAGGGTTCATATATTTCTTGGTGTTTTAGCAAGAGAAATGAATTCAATGAATTGGCGAAGCAAAATGTAATTTCATTAGTTCATTGCCTTTCCTCCAAAACATAAAACCCAGTAAGTAAAGTATAGCAAAGAAAGGGATTTATTTAGTAGTTGACTTCTGTTCTGCTCATTCACACCCATTCTATTGAAATTTCAATTTCTCCCCACAAGATGTATCCCGCCGCAGCACATAAAGGTCCACTTTGAAGAGAAAATAACAACACCCCGAATCAAGAAAACCAAGGCTGGCGCGAAGGAGTTTTGCCATCATGTTGGTAAAGGAGTAGCTGATTTTGAAGAATAGGTAAGTAGTTTATTGGTGGTAAAGATGCTCTGGCTTTACGAATTTAACTTAAGTTAAACGGTAATTTGATACACTTCTTTAATTGGAGCTACCACAGTATAATGAGCGCATGGAATTGCCCTTCATTTCTTAACGTGAAAACATGGTACACCAAAAACTCATTCCTGTCCTGGATACAACTTCTACTCCCTCGTGGAGCTTTCTGTTGCGGATATCGTTATATCATGCATTAGTTGAATTCGCCAGTTTATGTCCAGAATATCCATCTGTCTAACTTGGTGGCAAAATTATGGTTTGATTATCTACTCATTATCCACTTGAATTATATATATGCAATTTTCAGTCATGCTATGCAGTCTCTTGGTGGATCGATTACAGTTAGCTCCTTTACTGTTGATTCCCCAGGTAAAACTACGTAGCTTCAAACGCTTTGAGAACCTCTCGATGAAGATGTCCTAAACAAAGTCTTACTCAAATGTATAGTACTTATCGATAGACCGGAATTCAGGTCTTGCATAGGCTAATTCTCGTGTCAACCTACTATCGTGACTACAAGAATTCATAAAACTCTTGAGATTTGCTGAATTTTCTTAACCCCCTTCTCAAGACCATAGATACAGTTGTTGATTGGAGTGCTAGCCGAGCCGACCCGAGCGGCACTACCTAGTCGAGCTAGTATGCTTGGGGAATCGGACAAAGAGTGGGGTGCTTGTCGGGTATTCGGCACGCCCTAGATTTTGGATGGGATACGTTTTACCTCCATGTTCAGAAAGAGGATAACGGCGGCGCCTTTCCGTCGACATTATAACTAAAAATTGAAAATGTACAAGGGTTGTGAAATTTACCACAATAGCTTCAGTCCCCATGATTTTGCCCCCTGAAACATGAGATAACTCACACTTGCCAGGACTTCTAAGCTGTGATAAATAGTTTTCATTGCAAGCAGCTTCTCCTCATTACATCATCCAGTACAATCATTCTAGGCTCGACGTCGCTTGCCGAGGTGAGGGGTGTTAAACGGCACTGCGTATAACAGTGGCCATGAATAATCAAACGGGCGTAGAAAATGGAGATTCAGTCTTGACAGCAGACGAAAAGATCGCCTCGGATTCCTCAAAATCCCAAACCTTGGAGGAGGAGAGTGACCCAGCTACAAGTGACGAACCTGCAGTGACGCAAGATGTTTCTAGCAAAGCTGCAGAGCCAGAAGCTTCGCGCACGAAGCTACAGACTGCGGTCATCATGGCTTCCCTATGCGCCTCGGTCTTCCTTGCCGCAATAGATGTCTCAATCGTCACCACTGCCCTTCCAACGATCAGCCAACATTTCGGTTCAAATGCTGGATATACATGGATTGGGTCTGCCTATTTGTTAGCGAACGCGGCCTCTACACCATCATGGGGGAAGTTTTCGGATATATGGGGCAGGAAGCCAATTCTGCTATGCGCATCTTCTGTGTTCTTTGTAGGAAGTCTACTGGCAGCGATAAGTGTGAGTATTGGCATGCTAATTGTAGCTCGTGCTATTCAAGGAATTGGAGGAGGTGGCTTAATCATTCTGGTTAACATCTGCATCAGCGACCTGTTTAGTATGCGAAACCGTGGACAGTATTTTGCAATGGTAGGAATGGTATGGGCATTTGCTAGTGCAATTGGGCCAGTATTGGGAGGAGTTTTCACACAAAAGGTTTCATGGAGGTGGTGTTTCTACATTAACTGTATGTGCTACGCTCCACGAGGGCCAGGCACTATGCTAATCTTTTGGTAGTACCAATTACTGGAACCGTCACCGTACTTCTCTTCTTCTTCCTCCATCTCGATAACCCAAGAACACCTGTCTGGGATGGCCTCAAAGCTGTAGACTGGACTGGCAGCCTTCTCATTGTTGGCGGTACGCTCATGCTCCTTCTTGGGCTCGAGTTTGGAGGCGTTACATATCCATGGAGCTCTCCTACAGTGATCTGCTTGATCGTATTTGGCATTGTAGTGGCGGGTCTCTTCGTTCTAAACGAATGGAAATTCGCACGCTATCCAATCATGCCAACAAGGCTTTTCAACAACATGTCCAGCATTGCCGCCTTTGGAGTTTGCTTTTGTCATGGGTTTGCCTTTATGGCAGGCACCTATTACTTACCGTTGTATTTCCAAGCAGTTCTTGGCGCTACACCATTACTTTCGGGCATTTATCTCATTCCGTTCGCTCTCTCCCTCTCTCTTGTATCAGGGGTGACCGGTGTCTATATCAAAAAGACGGGCAAATACTTACCTCCGATCTGGTTTGGAATGGCGGTATTGACATTGGGAATGGGTCTCTTCATTGATTTAGGATCCGGTCGCAATTGGGCTAAAATCATTATCATTCAAATAGTGGCGGGGATCGGGGTTGGGCCTAATTTCCAGTCTCCTCTTCTTGCCATACAGAGCAACATCGCACCGCAAGATGTTGCAACAGCAACGTCTACGTTTGGATTTGTACGCAATTTATCGACATCTATTGCGGTCGTATTAGGAAGTGTCGTCTTCCAGAATGAAATGAACAAGAGATCTGCAGAGTTGATCGCTGGTTTAGGCCCTGAGCTTGCCAGTCGTTTATCCGGCGGGTCCGCCGGAGCCAACGTCGATATTGTGCGTGGTCTTCCTGCTGCCCAAAGGACCATTGCAAGACAAGCTTTCTATGATAGTTTACAGACCATGTGGATATTATATGTGTGTTTTGCAGCATTTGGGCTGTTTATCAGTCTGTTTATTGGGAACCATGTTCTCAAAAAAGAACATCAGGTCTTGAAGACTGGACTGGAGGCTGAAGAAGCCAATAGACAAGCCTTGAAGGATAAGAAGCGCAAGGGAAATTCAGGGAATAGCAGGGATACAAGTCAGGAAAATACTGGGGAAGTTGTATCAAAGGAAGATGTATAAAATACGGTACTGCACATACGGAGGTCGCATATCAGGAGGCGTTTTTGATTTCACGGCATTTGTACACTACAAACTCTCCAACCTTGGGAATTGGGAGAATTCTGCATACCTATAAAAGCTTGTAAATACCATAACTTCGTCGAAATGGGATAAGAATGTTATTTCAGCAGCCTGCCATTCGTCTGTAGGGACAGAGAAGAAACGCGACAATATCTGCGACTAATTTTTTGCATATTGTATCTGCACTATAGGCCCAAACTCTCCGGTCTTGTTTCTAACGCCATGGATCGTTGAGCAATCACAACGCCGCAAACAAAACGATTTAGGTCGTAGCTATCATACCATTCCGCGTCAAGGAGCAGAAGCCTTTGACGGACGTCGTCTTCAGCGTCCTAATTTGAGTCGCGATGAAAAGAAGTAACCAAATAAAATAGCAAATTCATCAGTTGCTCTGAAGTTTATGCAGATTTGGTCATAGAATGGGCTCTCTCAAAATCCCTCCTTTCTCGTCTCGCTTAGCCCCTGACATCCTACTGTAAACGATTAATATCGCGTGACTTTTCCCTACATGTGTTATTCTTTTGAATAGCTGAGAAAGCTAAGCCTTCCAGAAATCTCATTGTTCAGCACCGTCTCATTTTATTCAAAAACAATCACTAGTCTCATACTAAGTTGCTTTTTTGGGGGGCAAAAAACAAAAAACTGAAACAAAAAAGAAAAACTAGGCCTGATTATTCATTGACTGCTCCATACAGAGCGTCAGATCGTGTATATTTCTATCTTACAGCTAGAACAGCCAAATATTATAACATGTACAGTACAGCCTTGGGAGTTATCTTGAGTCTCCACCGTGATAGAATCGTAAACTGCTGCAAGCACTAATTAACAGGCCCATTTCGTCCAACACGACTCATTAGTCATTGCTACGAATGCGAGATATACTGATTTTGTTCTTCACATGGCTATGTCGTATGGCACAGGTGACGTTATAGCGTAATTGAAGTTCGGATGCTTACATCCTTAATAAACTTTTCCTATATTTTGAACATTCGATTCCCGAGCCCGTGACTTTGTGATGAGCAGTCCGGCAGTGTCTTTGCATGTCTGACGATTAGTACTCCTCGTATTTATTGAGGGAGGTAGTATCGTAAGTTTTATTTTCTTTGTATGATTAACTTCAGGCTAATATTTCCCCCATCAGCATCCCCCTAAGTTAGCTCTCACTGGATGATCTTCGCCTAGCAAGCTGGATACACGATGCCAAGACCCCTCCCCGCTTCGATCATCAGGTAAGGTTATGAGGAAGAATGGGAGGACCACGGGAGAAAAGTCCACAAACATGAAATTGGGTATATCTAGACAATATTCACCATCTCACTCTTGAGCATTCCTGTGTATTAAAAGCCAAAAGTCTTCCATTGACCATGCATTAGCAATATAGATACAGTCTGTCGGTAAATACGGCATCTGCTGCACAACGTTGTGCCTGTGCGTGCAGCTAAAGTTCAAAAACTACGGGAATACGAGGTCATCGTCATCCACACACCACACCAACGGCAAATCCGATCACCAATACGATATGTCTCCAGCTTCCGCGGCAATGACTCGATTATAAAAGCCATGCTCCCCATGGGGTTCCAAGAGCTCTTGAAAAATTATCCCCAGTATCTGAGTTCTTTATTAGTATTTTCAAAATCAAAATCTTCGAGATGCGATCAACAGTTTCCTCTCTGCTATTACTAGCAGCAGTGTCAGTTCCTGCACTAGCACAAAACATCAGCCAAACCACTGTCGTCGACCAATCTGCAAACTTCAACTTAGTCATCCAATCTAGCAACCAAACTCTCAACGGCACACTTTTGGGAGCATGCCACAATGGAGCCGCCCACGAAGGACTATGCATAACCGATGGATCTGTCGAACCCAGCTCCAACTATGTCAGCTTCCAATTCAACACCACCCGCAACGTCTGCACGGAAACCAATTCCACCGGTACCTTCCCTGTTTCCTGCAATGATCCTCCCGTGAACGCTACCGTCGGCCAAACCGGTGGTCTAACCTGGTGGCTCCTGTATGGCGGTACCGCATCCCCAGAGTTGCGAGTTAGCCAAGCCGTGAGCTTAGCCTATAATCCTACTAGCAATGTTGCACAAGTTGAGGTTGGATTCTCGGAAAACTCTGGATTCAGTCAGTATATGGCTTTTGATGACAAGGCACTGTTGAATATCCAGAACTATGTGGATGATACCTTGGAGCCTGGAGAAGAGTATTTGGGATACAGCAAAGCATACTATAGTTGGTATATTTGTAAAACTTATTATTCGGGATATCGATATACAGCGTTGACTTGGGTTCTTGGGCCGGCTCCACCGCAGAATCCCACGTGCGAGAAGGTTGATGTCAAGAGAGTCTGGGTGTAAACCTCCGATTGAAACATGAGAGGGATGGTAGCGAGATTGGTTCGAATGAGACTGTTGTCGAAATAGGAGAAAGGTAGCCGAGATAGGAGAGCTAGTAATTAACTAATCATAATATAATAAAAGCTGATCTAAAAACACTTTTCGGGTCTTTAGGTGTCTGAAAATTGTTCAATATTCTGTTCATACTCGAGTTGAGTTTGCTTTTGTTTCGATTCAATTGCGAGAGTCAGCTTCGGTTGTGAGGTTATAGATTCCAAAAATAAACATATATTATTATACAAAGCATCTCGAACAATAAGCTTGAACTGAGAAGATTGTTCTTTGGCTGCACCAAGACCTTATCAGGCTGCTTCGACACTAGAGGGATAAGTGAACTATCTCCAATTCTTATCAGTCATTGTATTACTGTAGAGGGCGCGTTCAGAATGCGGCAGTACTCATCCGTCGAATAAATTGCCTGGACGATACCTCCGCCAGAAGCTCGAACAGGTTTGTTCCTTTTTCGGACATTGATTTACTAGATGTAATCCAGTTTCAGCTCCTTTTTCTGCTACTTATTACTATAGTGGATAAAAAGAGATGAGCTTGCAGCTCGGCACTTGTAGGAGTTAATTACAGCCTCCGCTAAATGCCATTGCTGGATAATTAGAATTGCTTCTTCAGGTCACTGTATCACAAAGAGCTGAATTGATTGGAGTGTTTCATTTGTGATGTCCGATTAGTTTGTTACAACAATTTGCCCGAGAGAAATCATATTACCAACACTGCTTTTGTATCCGAAATCTTCTCAAACAGGAGAATTCTCACTTGACCACTTTGACACGCATGGGTATTCCATCCTTTGGCTTTGCCGTCAACTTCAGCTCTTGATAAGCTCTTCCACCATAGCCTGGAACTGACAATCCGTGATCATTAAAGGCAGCCTCAAAATCAAAGAATCTTAATACTAGAACGGCGATAACCTTCACCTCAACCATTGCCAACTGCTGCCCAATACAGTTGCGAGGACCTTTTTCAAATGGTTGCCATGCTGCATTGTCATGTCTCTTAGGATCAAGGAAACGATCTGGTTCAAAATCGGCATAGTTACTCCCCCATATAGCAGGATCACGGTGCAAAGCAATCGTCAATGGGGAAATCATATGGCCAGCTGTAGGATAGTCACGGCCCTCGAAGTGAATAGTTGAGCCAGGAACACCTTCGCGTACTGTGAACCCAGCAGGATGAAGACGGAGAACTTCTTTCAAGACAGCTTGGGTGAACGGGAGGCTGTTGATCAGCGTCGGTTGAGCCGAGAGAGCTTCTAGAGTTGATTCTAACGTTGTGCCAAACACTTCATTATGCTCAGTGCGCACTCGGGACAATACGTTGGGGTTAATGGAGAGTTCGTAAAGGGTGAACTAGGAATTCATGAGTCAGTCTAGCATGTCATTTCAGTACACCATGGGCACTTACGGTGATCAAGGAAGCGGTGGTATCGTGGCCGCCAACCATAAAGAGCTTCGCACTGGTGATAATGTCAGTATACTTGACGAAATTTCTAGCGCATATCTCATACTTATCTAACGCCATCTTCATAAACTCGGGATCTAAGTCCGCTGATATGGTCTTCCCGTTACCAATCTTAACATGATCCTTCGAGTAACCCTTCATTGCAAGATCCAATATACTTTTGCTGACTCCATCTTCCGCTACGTTCTTGAATTTCTCTTTGATCACATCACCGAGCAACTTGTCCAGTTTTCTGGTGTGAAAATCCATCATCGTGGAGCTCAGGATCTTATGCCAAAGAGGTGCTGTATTAGCGGCGGTCCAGTACACTGCCTTCGTGAAATGATGATATATGTCACTGTGCTCCGTTTGAGACTTCAGCCTGATATTCCCAACTGAGCGAGCAATTACATCAATAGTCAGTTGCATGGTAGCATCATTCGTAATCAGCGTTTCGCCCGAAATAGCGTGTGCAGTCAATTTCTCCCTGAATACCAAGGTCTCCTGGACGATTCCCGGAATCAGAGTCATGAGGTGAGCCAGGGAAAAGGCGGGAGAAAACCAAGACCGCTGACGCTTCCACTCTGCACCATGGACTGCAAAAAGGCTTTTGGTTCCAACTATTCCACGAAGATAACCCTCGACATAAGTGTGTCGTTTGAAATGAGGAGAATCTTGAATTTGCATTGCCAGAGCAGGATCTAAGAGGAACAGGAAGCTTTCGGTGGCGGGATATAGATCAGCATAAAATAGACCACGAAAACCATAATCCTTAGCCATATCAGCGAAGAGGGATTGAGGATGGATATCCGAGGGGTACTTCTTCATGGCTTCTCCCATAATCTTGAGATTTCCCAGCAACATGCTGTGTGGTGGTGTGGGCTGCACCAACACTTAGTTTACAAAATAGCACATTGGACAGAGTTCACTTACGAGGCCAGAATAGAAACGACGGTGCTGATACGATCTCATAAGAAAACGCACGATGTAGAGCCCTACAAGAGCGAGGATGATCCATGGCCAATTGTCAAAAAAGAAGGTGAATAGTTCCATTGCCAACAAATACTCGAAGAAATTTTGGCACCTAGACCAGTGTGTGTTAATATGAGTTATGTGTTTCGACAGAGTGGTGATGATGATGAAGTTTGGATTAAGGGATATTTAATCCATCAAGATCGCGTGTTCGGGGGAAATTGGTTCAATGCACAATGTTGATGGAGGACTAAGAGTGTAGTAAAGTCCATCTCTAATAATCTCCCACTACCTATTCAGCTCGTACCATGGACAGGGAGACGGATCCTGGCTACCCACTCTCGGCCATTCACCCGATAATTGGCTACAGGACGCTCCCCTACAGTAACGAACGAGTACGAACGTACCGCTCAGGATGCGCCAAGAAGAGCGCTACAAGTTGCCAAACCAATTCCATAGCTTTGGCTTTCGAACAAGACGGTTTAGTTGGCTCCTGAGTGTACCACAGGAGCGGGTTCGACATGGTTTTCTATCAGAAGACTAAGATTGTCTGTGTTTCGGTTTTGGCGAGCTATAGGAGAACCTTTCATCGGAAATGCTGTTAAAGCTAGCTAACTAGATTACATTGTACCTTGTGTTTACACCGTAACCTATCGCAGCAAAATCTATAAAGAAATTCCCTCCTAACCATAGGTAAGGTATTTATTAGCAATTTAGGGAATACTGTAAGCCCCTGAGCTCTTTAGCGAGCCCTGGTCAACGTCCATTATAGATCTGGCAATGATCTCCAAGCTAACAACATGACATTACACCTGTCCGATTATAATTCTGATTTTCATCAAAGTGGAAATTTGGCAAAATAAAAATCCAACATATCCATATGATATTGTTTGTTTTCGACGCAAACCAAGCCAACCAGGTTACCAGTTGCTGTGGTTGGTGTTGGCTGCCATCCACCATCCCCCAGTCCTCTTTTTACTTCGCCGTCCGGAAGTCTTGGCGGTACCGGTAAAGACGTAACACCGCTTCTTGGCTTCACAAGAGATAAGACCCTTCTCGAACTCTCAATATCAGGAACCTGGACTCCAATTATATGTCAAGCCTCGATAAAGCAACCAAACACCTCCTACTGCAAGCTAGGCCAACAAGTAGGGAATTACGAAACTATAATGATCGCTCCCAAGGTTTTTATTATTGCTCATGTATGTGCCACCTCTTGTACTCTTCAAAAGCCTCTTTGAACGCATTATGAATACCTCAGCTTTGTAGCATTGATCACTGCCACCTCCTTTAAGTTCACTCGACCAGCCTCAACTTTATATTAACTATGAACCTATTATCAATACAGTTTGCAGGTGAAGAGCAATTATGGCACGACCGTGACGGTTTTGATCTAGGAGCGCGGAGGATTGCTGTGCCGGGTTTGTCGGCTCAGCATCCACACATTTTTTCCACTCTTGATGGAGAGGTATGTCAAGTTACGACTACAATGGGATGTAAGCTCTCCATGTGATACACTATTGGCTAGGCTCATGCTATATAGTGATCAATGCTGCTCTGACAATTTCAGCAATCCTATCTTACCCTGAATTTGATCTTACTAAGACATACTTCTTGATATCTGGGGTCGCTGGCATCAACCCTTGCAGTGGTACGTTGGGAGCTGTCACAATCCCACGATACGTGATTCAGGTTGATCTACAGTACGAATTGGATGCTCGCGAGGTGAATGGTACCTTTATGTACCAGGCATATCTAATGGCTAACCTCCCAAGATCCCAAAAGACTGGACGACGGGGTACTTCCCTCAAGGTGCCTCAAGTCCAACAGAGCCGCCTCGAACGTTTTATGGGACGGAAGTCTTCGAGCTGAATCAGAATCTCCGAGACGTGGCAGTTGGCTATGCAAAGAAAGCCATCCTTAAAAGGTCAGATCTTGTAACAAAACATTGCACTCGTTACGGACATCCTGCGGCAAGCTCACTGCCTGGTATCTTAACTACTGATGTTGCATCATCCAATGTATTTACTCACGGATCATTTCTTTCTAAATCAGTAGAGAACACCTTCTCACTATTCACGAAAAACCGTGCAGTTTATGGGTTGGTTGCACAAGAAGAGTAAGCGTACAATATTCCATACCTCTCATAATTTTCCTACATGATGTTTTGAGTCATAAGGTGAAAACTAACTTGGGACATGATCTACAGTTCCGCTACACTTGCAGCATTACTTCGTGGTGCACTCCAGAAGAAAGTAGATTTCTCTCGCATTATTATCCTTCGGGCAGCATCGAACTTCGACCAGCCACCCGAAGGTGAAGCTGTCGAAAGTAAGCTCTCTTTTCTACACTGTGAAATCTTGTCTAACGATATATAAGTTCCGATTCATTCTGGTCACGGGGGGTTCCAGCTGTCAAAGGAGAACTTGTGGTTGGCGGGAAGTGAGGTTATAAAGGGAATCCGTGATAAATGGGATGAGAAGTTTGCAGTATGTTTTCCTGCCATTAAACGTCTATTGAATACTAATTCATTTTCCAAAAAGGGGGGTATTGTTGCTCAGAACTATATCGGTGATATCTATGGATCGTTAGGTGGAAAGCCGCAGTTTAAGAAAAGCGTGTTTCTTTCTTAACTCTACATGCAATCTCCAAAGACTCGGCTGATGAAAATATGTGAATTTTGCGTTGCAACAGCGCTAGGACGATACTGAAGATTGGGTGAAAGAAAACGTAAAGCAGCTAATAGCGAACAAGAAAGCAACATATCCAACAATTGTAGTCTAATCTAAGCTGTCTAAGAAATCGAACAACACTGGCGTTAATCTAATCCATCTCTAGTCTCAATACTCTAACGGTCTATAAAGCATCCAGCGCCTCGCTAACTTCGTCAAATGTTGGCCGCCCGAGTACAACGGGGTTTGAGCATTGATAATGCAACGAATTCAAACCTTCAATCACGTACCCATCCTTTTCACTCATCAGATTTTCATCCTGATCCACAGTTCTCTCCACTAAACCTAAAAGATCTTCAATAAGATGACCAAAAGCAAAAACCTCCATCTTCTCTATTTCCTCTTTCTGCCTGAAATCCTTCCCGTAGATTGTGGCTGCACCAAAATCTCCCAAAAGCGCATGACCATTTTTATCAATCAGAATGTTGTGAGCATACAAGTCCCCATGGGCAATGCCTTGTGCATGAATATGTTGGGCTGCAGAGGCAATGCCACCAAGAATCCTTCTGCATTGAGCGAGGGTGAAGACAGTGTCTGGGTGGAATGAATCCCGTGTACAGGTATCCAAGGTCGGGGGTAATCCCAGATTTGTGTAATGGGGAGGGATGAGTTCAAGAACTAAACCCTTCTTCTCTGGATGCCCATGAATCTTGCCAATTGGATCAATAAGATTTGCGTGCTGGCCTGCTGCAATACTAGCATTCATCTCATCCAGCGGTGAGCCATCGGACGTAACCTCTCCTTTGAAGAGCTTAATTGCAACATGCCTCTCTTCGAGAGGAAGAGCCCATGTGCCTTTTGAGATAATACCGGATGCGCCTTCACCAAGCAGATGTTGGACTGATAGCGATGACCAATGGATGTCATTCAAGATTGGATTATCAACAGATGCAGGTGTGCATGGGTTTCCTGCAAAAGACAGAAAGGACAGTTCCGGTAATTCAAAAAGCCAATCTGGGAACGAGGTCAAATTGTTGGATGATAAACGCAGGAGGCCTAATTTTCGGCAGTGTGCCATTTCGGCCGGAAGGCTAGAGAGCCTGTTTCCTGCTAGCATGCATTTCTGAAGTCGATGGCACTGTCCGATACTGGCGGGAAGATCAGTGATAAGATTATTGGTGAGAATTAGCCAACGTAGCTTCCGAGGTA
>Ga0247812_10001819_pt1 | contig 12038 bp, 11 predicted proteins | sample UWRJL149409B1_FD_178011 | JGI IMG/M metagenome (GOLD analysis project Ga0247812, IMG submission 178011) | Plant litter microbial communities from Arlington Agricultural Research Station in Wisconsin, United States - UWRJ-L149-409B-1 | ecosystem: Environmental > Terrestrial > Plant litter >...
ATTCTCTTCCGCGTACTTAACTACCAATCACATCCACATCCACATCTACCACTTGTTGCAACATATATGCTTCTGCGCTGTCCATCGCTGCCTCCCATGCGCGGGCCTGTGATCTTACGCAGTTCTATTTGCGGCCGACTGTACAGGAAGCAGAAAATCACCTTACATTGACGATACCACATTGGGATATGTAGGTAAGAGGTGTCATGACATTCCTGGCCTGATCCTAGGCCCGGGGAAGCAAATGTCTCGGACACGCTTGAGATTGGCTGGTATATAAATTGGGCATGGGGAGGATGACGAGTGTCAGGGTGGTGAACCAAAGTGTCGGGTCTGATCTGATTCGACAGCAGCGCCACTCACACTTACCCTGCCCGTCGTTTTACGACGTCTATCTGCGTCAGCTTTGAGGCAGATTTAATCTAGTGTGGTACCACAACTTCTAGGTAACGGTTCTATGGTGCGGCGTTACCTAAGATAACCATTTACCATTGTCTTCGCTTAGCTCCCTATTCATGGGAATTGGAAAAGCAGTGGAACGGGAAGCCTGTCTACACATTGTCAGCAATAACTTACAAGGGCTCACTGGCATAAGAAATGGCTATATCCTTGCATGGGCTGCTTTTTTGTGTAACATCAATCTGAAATCTTATGTTAACAATTTGATATTTTCTGTTAATATGGCATTTTAACTACCACAGTTTCCTCGTGAGTCACCAAGGCTTGGATATATCGTCTATCATTTTGACTGACAGATGTCTTAGTTACTCGGATATCATAATCAATCTGACGCACAAGGTAAATGCATACTTCATAACATTTTATATGCAAATATACTCTCGACTATCAATCGAATAAGCGCATATATATTATTGGGTCCAACAACTACAGCGTCCTCCATTAGTTGATTTGCTCGCCTCATTCTTGCGTTACTTTCTGGAAAACTTTCTCTAATGGCAGATTTTAAGTTAGCGATCAAATTACGATATTCTTGCATGATAGGAAACTGTCTTGAAACAACTGATAAAACATCCATCCCAGTATCAACATAGTCTCCGCAAGATTGTATTTCAATTTCATCCAGTAAATCGTGCCCTGAGTATGTTTTGGAGCTCGCTAGACAGTAGATGAGAGCTGTACAGGCGCGAATTGCTGTATAGCCCGTAATCCAGGACAGGGTTGATCGCCGCTGCATGCTTCTTCTGTTGAGACATTGAATAACGGCTTTCGCACAAGACATAAGCTCTCTTGGATTTATTGGTACTGGACTGATAGCTGATCCATCGACTGGTGTATTTGAGGAGACTGTCCCTGGGTCTGTTGCTAGCGGACTCGTACGGTCTAATAAAATAGTATCCGACTTTGCGAAAATGATTTGATCAGTCATTGCTTTAAGACAAAGGGTATTAAGTAAAGAGCTTATATGTTCTTCCTGCTCGATGGGGTATAATTCAAAATGTACTGGGGCACTCGTTTCCCAGTGAAGAAGATGATTTAGGTGGTAAGAGAAGGGCCGGTTTCCTTTGTCACTGGCGATCTTCGATTGTAGGAGACCATATCGGTAAAGGTGTATTTGACGGTGCTGCGTAGGAGTTGTTCGTGATGGAAATGGGGACCGAATTCCGGGTAGCTAAAATTTTATAAGCAAGTTATATGCACAATGATTAACTTTGATTTACCGAAATAGTAATATCTTGATCATTAATACTAAAGGGACGATCCATTGCACAGGAAATCAAGCTATATGTATCAGTTAGAATCCTCCTAATTCCACTTTTACAAGAGCATACCGATCGAGAAAGTAACATTGCCAAAATGCCCATCTTCTATTTTCGAGATCCTCTTCTGTTGTATCACGACGCAGCTTTGCCACTTCACGATGAAACCCCAACGCAATGCACTTCTTCATTGCAACTCCAATTAAGTGCCATGTTGAACCGGCTGCAGAGCTATGAAGGGAAAATATTACAAGTAAGAGCAGGCAGTGGATAATATCGACACCATCCTCGAGCAGAAACACTTTATCAAGAATTTTGAGTGCTTTTGAGAGGATGTGAATAGAAATGAAAGAAGCCTGAGCAACCTATACACTTCAGTTAGTAATAATTACGCAAGTAATGAAACAAATTGCAATTCATATTTAGATATCGTGGGTCGTCAAACTGTCAATAGCCCATCTGACCCACAACGACGAGCATAGTGAATGCTGTACCACTCATTCATCTTGACCAAGCATATGTCTTAAACAGATCTTTCGCAAGCAAAATATTTCCACATAGCAATACGAAAGGATAACAATTTTTAGCACCACTTCTCTAAGAATCTTGGAGTGTGAGCTGCCCCAAGTAGTTCATGGAAGAAGGACATCGAAACGCATACTCACAGGGTAAGTATCTGATACTAGTGGAGTAATAGCTAGAACCATGTATGCCATGAATACCTTTGCTGGATCTTGTGATAACGTAACCTCATACTCTGGATCTTCTGATGCAGTGATAGCTGAAATCCCACGCATGACTCCTTCTTCCGGTAGATGCGGATATCGGTAATCAACAATATCGTAGTAGGTTTTGACATATTTCATAGCATCTTCACTTGGTAGCTGAAGCCTCTCAGGTATCTCAGTTGTAGACTGTCTGATATTCCTCGTAATCCCGTCCCACAAAGCATCAATTCGAGCAGTGTTCTGGGGATTGCCTCCGTAGCTTTCTGTGATAGCACTAATAATTCCTGGCATCGAGATGCCTTTTAAAAATTCAGCAGCACGACAATTTGGCTCGGCCATCGCACTCAAGGAGAGCAGTACAATTTCAGGACTGTGTCTCCGGCTCCGCGCCTCTACGCTCCCACTGCCGCCACCGGCACTACTCAATCGTGTCGGCGGCTCGCAGTGGGTTCTATGTTCTCTATCTTCGTTCTCAATTGCCTCAGTGGCGGTATTTGCACATTGACTTACTCCAGGTCTTTCATCTTGTTGTTGTCCCGCAGTTCCCTGCTCCCCATCGGTTTGAATCTGGCTACCAATGTTTGTTGAATATATAGCTTCACGTTGGCGAGCCAATTTCTGAAGTATCTCTAAACGAAGTTCTAATACTTCAACAAACCCTTTGGGCTGAACAACGCCGACTCTCGTGCGTGTCATTATACGTTCGCCTCTGCCATCCCGACAATCTGCATGGACTCGAACACACTGGGAGCATGTAGGCAGCTTCCTATCACAACGCTGCTTCCTTCTATTGCACCGGTCGCAGGCGACAGTTCTTAAGCTTTCCATATCGATGGAATGCCAAAATCACATGATTTTGACACACTGAAACTACGCCGTGGTGGTTACGCCGTGGTGGTGACGCCGCGCTGTTTCCTTGCTGCATGTAGCCTCAGGTACGTAAACTGTAGAACATCCAATGCATGACGACAGTATGAAGTACTGTACACTGTGGAAACCTTCCCGATGGTGTTGAAAGGTCATTAAGTTAAGCCAAGGCACTTGCACGGCAGTGAGTGAAATAAGGGTAGCGTCCTACATCGGGCTAGTGGTCGGAGCACATCCGAAATCCCATTACCATACACTCGGCTGATGCTCCCCTCTTCTTATCCGTCTGAGCTTTTCAAACTCAATACGACTGTATATTTACTCCATAATTTACGCTCATTTGATAATTGGACGTCGGAGGAGCGCCTTGACTTTCGGAATGCGATGTGCCCTTGTACAATGACAATGCAGAATGGCTTCCAACAACACATCTTCCAACCAACCCTCTCGGAAGAGACCCAGAGTTTCCAAGCTGACTGCAGAGCAAGGAAACGCCTCATGCAGTCGTTGCAGGGAGAAAAAAATCAAGGTTTGTCTCAAAACTACGGCCGAGGTACTCTTTTGATAGGATATTGCTCACAAAAGATACCAGTGTGATACCGATGTTCCAAAGTGTCGTCCTTGCACAAAATCAAGTTTGAACTGCGTAGTTATAGATTCGTCGACAGGGAAAGAGTACACCAGAAGGTAAGGTATACTATCTACTATAAATCGTCAAGTAAATATGCTTCCCTCCTCTGTTGTGAAGACTATAAAAGACAAGTTAGCATGTGTCCTAGTGGGCAACGTATCTTCAAATCGCGGCCATGTTGGTACCTATAGTACAAATACAGTAGCTAAAGCCTCTATTATTTAAGGCAAATTCTTTCACTACAAGAACAAATCCATACTCTCCAAGAAAGTCTCCAATCACAAGGGGTAGACATCGATTCTATCGCCGCGTTAGAGACAACCACTCCGAACTCTCTTAATGAAAACAGTACTACGCAAACGAAGTCAAGCTCAAGACATATCCCAAAATTCATCGGTGAAGAGAGTGGCACAGGGTAAGGTCAGTTTGGGTTATAGTTGTGATGGTGCTGAAACTTACTAAGTTTCATTCAATACATTTTGCACTCTATAAGTCGTGGTTGGAAAGACGGCTCTTTCCTTCAAGGATCCCAAGAAGTCACTTCTGCGCTTGCTGTGACTGATTATCCGGCTCATGCTTTGCCGAATGCTGCAGAGGGAGAAAATTTGGTATCTGCATAGTAAGCCCGCAACCCTTTCAACTAATCCCTCCTTGACTTCATACTTATCAGTCGGGTATTATTAAGTCTTACTGGGTTTCATGTTCAACACACATTTCTTCAGAGAAGCGTGGTATTACAGCTCTACGAAACCATATACCAACGGTCATCTACTGGTCATGACCTTACTATCAAATCGAATGACTACTTTCAACTCAATATGATATTCGCACTGGCAAGTATTGATATTTACAGGAAAGGGAAGTCAGACAATCATCCCTTTGGATATTTTACTGCCGCGCTACGAAGTCTTAATAATAACATGAAATTTGAGAGTATTCGAGATATTCAGGGATTTCTACTCATTGCACGCTTTGGATTGTACTACTACATCGGTATATGTGATGCAAGTGGGCTCTAACCTCTGGCTGACGAATACAGGTTGTTCCGTATGGGAAATATGTCAGATCTGTCTGCGAATTTGTATTGAGCTTGGACTACATCAACATCCACGCAAGCTCCCAGAAAACTTACTGGCGGAGCAAATGAATCGGAGGGTGTTCTGGGAATGTTATATGCTTGACAGAATTAGTTCCATCACGCTGGGACGTCCATTCGGTATTGAAGAGTAGGTAACTCCTGTTTATCAATTTTCGTGGTGTTAGCTCCTGTCTAAATCAGAGTTGGTGCCTGATGTGATTTTCTTGGGACCAGACATTGAAAATTTTGATACAAAACATACTAATACGAGAAACTAGCTCCAGCATTGATATTGGTCTACCATTGGATGCCGAAGATAATTATTTGGAGCAAGTGGTCCATTGGTCTTCAGATGAAATCGTCACACTATCAGGTCTCTCTTCAAGCAACGGAGAAATTTCGGTCTTCAATTGCTGTATTCGGCTAAGAAAGATTGCATGTCGCATACATCGTGCTTTGCACTTCAACGTCCCTGATGAATCTGCTCAAAGTCGGGGGACTTCCAAATTTCAGAAAGTACTGGAGCCCGGAGAGACCTATCGACTCTTTCGCGACTTTTTTGCAGAACTAAAGTCATGGAGATTATCTTGTCCTATATTTCCGGAACCTCAATGTCCTGCCCAAACACAGCAGTGGTTTCAATTATTATACGAGCGTGAAAAGCTTACTTTGGTGCGAGCGGTGATCGATATCGTTTACTCGAGGACCAAATTTCCACCAAAAGAGCTCTTGAATCCTTGCCACAACACTGCAGTTGCAATCATACACAACTATAATGACCTTAGAAAACGTGGCCTAGTGACTTATAGCTGGAGTTATCTTCAATTGATGCTATCATGCGGCCTAAGTGTTATGTTCTGTGTCTTTGTCAGGCTCGACCACCGAAGGAAAGAGCTTCCTAATCCTGGAAGAAGCTGGCTATCGCATAGATGGTCCGACCTTGAGCCAGACACATTCAAAGAGTTTTCGCTACAAGAATCTTCCGCCGCAATTGATGCATGTGCAGAAATTCACACATGGATGGCAGAACAAACAAAGGAGATGGGAAGGTATGCTCGCTTCTTCAAAATGATTACACAGAGTATTCAGGAGAAGATTAAGCAATCGGAGGTCGCGAATACAACCCCAGCGGTTTCAGAGCAACACCTGGCATTTGGTCAAAGTGTTGATATGCGACTAAATCCGGAAAAAGCTAGCCAATCTTCCAGTGACCAACGGTCGAGTTTACTATACGAAAATACGCTTTCTCAACCTCAGCCATATTATTTGGGACGGGATGGTATGTCTCTAAATAACCAGCAAGATTCCATATACGAAGCAAGCTTTGCTCAACAGTTTGGGAGTGATTGGCCAAGTGCAAGTCTAGACAACACTTTCGAGCCTTTGGCGAGACAGTTGCTTGGGCCTGATCCAATGTTTGAATTCCAGAATCTGGCCAATCCAACTTCATTGGACGATTTCTCATACGACATGACACAAAATCCTTTGTTGGAAGAGTTTACCTTGGGTTTGGAGGGCTTTTGGTGAGTACGTGGTACAAATAAAATTTTTAATTCAAAACTAGTATATGTCACATAAGTTACAATCTCCAATGCGCTTCGTCAAGTAATTCAAATTGGTGCATCAAATCACTTGAGTATTTCAACAAGTAATTAAACTTTGACTTCTGAGCCAATTTATAATGTCAAAGGCCATAAGCTTTTGTAAAGTATGGATTGCTTACTTGTCCTTGCTTGGATAGGATGAAAGGATCACATCAATGTACTTATTTTGACCTGGTGGTTTTATAAAACAGAACGGATTGTCTTATTGGGTTTGACACTTTGTAAATGAACATAAATTGTGAGGTTATTCTTGTATTATCCTACGTACTGAATGAAGGGGAGGTAACGAATCGGAACACACCATCAATAGCCGCATTTATAGTTGCAATCTGCGTCTCATCTGTTGCAGCAGATATATGTGGCATTCCAACAATATTCCCGCTGGTCCAAAGTTCTTCATACTTTTCTTTAGTTGGGGGCTCTTGCTCATGACAGTCAAGGCCCGCACCCCAGATCTTTCCATCCCTCAGAATCTTGATGAGTGCTAGTTCATCCACAATTCCACCCCGCGCTGTATTGATCAAGATGGAGGTCTCCTTCATAAGCGCAAATTGGTCGTAAGAAATCATGTTTGTAGTCTCTTTGGTCAAAGGAACATGGACCGTGACCACATCCCCCACTGTCAACACCTGCTCCAGACTTCTCACTCTAGTGTGAGGAATGTCCTTCCAAGATGGTGGATTCTCAGGCATGTAGTTGTCATAAACAACAATCTTCGCTGCAAATGCGGCATTAAACATCTTGGCCACCGCTTGCCCGATATTTCCCATTCCTACTATCCCGATCGTCTTCCCCGTTAGCAACAGACCAGTACAAGTTTCTTTTCGAATGGCTTCACCCTTTCCTAACTGTCTCATCCAAATATCTGGAATCTTACGCGCGACACTAAGTGTAAGTGCCAGGGTCATCTCGGCAACTGCTCCTGCGTTCACTCCAGGCGTATTGAAGATCTTGACATTGTGCTCCGCACAGGCAACATCGTCAATCTTCTCAATTCCGACACCCTGCTTTCCAATTATTTGTAGCATGGGTGCCAATTCAAGGTCTGAACGTGTAATATAGTAGTCTTTGACCAGGATAGCTGTTGCATGTATGCGCCACTTTCGGGCCTGAGGACTATCATAATGAACGCAATCGAAGAGTGACTCGGCGTATTTCACTGAGGTGGGATGGAATTCGCTAAGAATATATAAGACGGGCTTTGGCGAAGAAGTTGTGATGCCAGATCCTGGGTTTCCCATAAACTCACTGGGAGTAATCGCTGAAGGAGCCATCGAAATTGCTGAACTTGGCGGAAATGGTGGAATAAATTGGGATTGGTTTTCGTATGAGATTTGGAGGAGTTTAAAGGCGTCTTGTTTTATGCTGGAAGAACTACAAGTAAATTGCTATCCGTATACAGACTTCATATATGTATAATCCATCGGCATTGTAGTGGTGGTCTGAAAAAAGTCACATGGGTGCTCTGGCCCAAAATAATTAAGTATAAGCTTCATCGGAGGGCTGCCGAATCCACCTTCACTACGATCTCAATAAGCCCACTTACCATCCCGCCACTCAGTCATTTGTGCCGCTTTGAAAATGGGGTGCGGACACCCTCCGAAACATAGAATATAGCACTTTCTGAGTCATGAAGTTTTTGGCCCAAATCAATGTTGTTGGTTTCCCTGAAATGGAAACCAAACCTATTGTAGCTCTTTGCAAATATTGGCGTTTTGATTGATCCTGGGGAAGCGAACTAATATATAAAGTCTCCAGGTTCCCCAGGTTCTGGGGAATCAGAGCGATAACCCTGTGCAAAGCCGTCAACTTGGGAATTATATATTTATCACAGACTATACGCCGAACTCATATCCTAACACAAATCCCTTCGTATTCAAGATGGTTCTTGGTCCTTTGGAAAAGGAGCACGCTCAAGAGCTTGAGGTATCTTCGAATGCGGACATTGAAAAGGTTTGTAACGAAAAACATTTCAATACTATATGGCGAACATTGCTGATAATTCACATAGTACCAAGGTGAAGGCATGCCGACTGCTGCACTTGCAGTCGATCCGTTCGATGAATTATCCAACACCAAAGCCAATAAAGCTCTTTTGCGCAAACAAGATTTCCGACTCATTCCCCTTTGCTCTTTGATGTATCTTCTTGCATATCTCGACCGCACCAACATTGGGAACGCTAAGGTCATGAACTCCGAGAAGAAAGACGACCTCCTATCTACCATCAAAATGAGTAATTATCAGTATGTATTTAACTCAGTTCCCTCGATTGGATTTTTATTGACTTTGAATCGTTAGGTACACAATTGCCCTAATGGTTTTTCTGATTGCATATACAGTTTTTGAAGTACCGTCGAATTATTTCCTCAAATTGATGGGACCTTCTAAATGGTTTGCATTTCTCATGATTGTCTGGGGTGGTGTGAGTATGTGTATTGGCAGTGTGAAGAACTACGCCGGCCTCACAGCTGCTCGCTTTGTGCTCGGAATCTTTGAAGCTGGTCTCGCTCCGGGACTTGCCTACTACGTCTCTTTCTGGTATCGCTCGAACGAACGAAGCATCCGTCTTGCTTTCATTTACTCGACTGCAACTCTTGCAGGAGCTTTCGGAGGTCTGCTTGCCTATGGGATCTCACATATGAATAGAGCTGGTGGATTGCCTGCCTGGCGTTGGCTTTTTATTCTTGAGGGGGCTCCTTCTATCTTAATGGGAGTCTTGATTTTCTTCATTCTACCCGACTATCCAGAAGGCTCAAGATTCTTGACTTCAGAGGAGTCTGAACTCGCTGTTAAGCGCATGCAGTTCAATGGATCGAAAGGAAAGGCTAGTACTATGACATGGTCAGATGCTAAAGCGACCTTGACTGATTGGCGTCTATACGCTCACTATGTAATCTATTTCACGAAGTCATGCCCATTTTCGAGCTTGTCTCTCTTCACTCCTTCGATCACCAGAGGACTGGGATACGACTCTTTTACAGCACAACTCATGACTGTTCCACCTTGTAAGATCATATTTTAGCCCATAAATTCTCAACTAACTTTTATTATAGACGCTGCAGCATTTCTAGTCACCATCGGAGCCTCCTACTGGTGCGACAAAAATAACAAACGAGCCATTTCCACAATTGTTCTCATGCTTATTGGCTCTGCTGGGTTCATTGCATCTGCGCTTCTTCCTGCGGATGCCTACGTACCACGCTATATTTGTCTTATCATCGCGTGTTGTGGAACATTTTCCACAATTCCAATTCTTCTCGGTTGGCTCTCAGCAAACTTACATTCAACATCAGCTCAAGGCCTTGCACTTGCACTGAATATCTCATTCGGTGCTCCTGGTCAGATCACTGGAGTCTGGATTTACACTGCTAATGAGCAGAAAATTGGTTACCCGACTGGGCATTGGGTAAATGGTAGTCTGTTACTTCTGGGTGCATCTTTAACTACGGTTTTGGTGTTGTTGTACGGTTACAGGAATAGACTCATCGAAAAGGGGTTGTTGAACAGCCCAAAATACGCCCTATAAGTAGTATTTTATCATCGAGAGGTAGTATGAAAGTGGGTGGATATGGCCAAGAATGTCCAGCCTTCTCAATTTTGTATATATACCTAATTACATAGTCCCCGTCAGTTAGAGGAATGAAGCAACATATTAAAAATACTGTGCATACGTTTAATAGTGAGAGCATCCGTGTTTCAAGGATTTGATGCTCTGTTTATCCGAAATCAAACTCAATTAATGTCGAGTTGGGGTCTACTTAGAGATTGGAGATATCCGACTTATAAGTTTGTTTACGTGCAATGAGGCGATAAAAGTGTGCAGAATACCGTATATTATTTGCCTAGCAAAGTTGTTACTCTCGCCGATTTATAAGAACAGATCCAAGAAGTTTCTCGCTAGTCCATATGAACTCCATGCCTGGACTTTAATCAACAATTTACATGCTCACTCAAACTCATCTGTTTTTATTCTAACAGTCTTATCTAGTACACTTAAAGATTGACTGCAGCATCCAAGGTGATGGTTAATTACTTGAGTAAAAATGATTGAGAATTAGACACAATATATATCCATTATAGGATGAGATTGAAACAAGTTCCGTTAACACATTTATGTCAAAACCCTGCTAGATGGCAACCTCGCTTGCACCCTGTTTTGCCTATCAAGATGACAGAACAAAGCTGAAATGGCAGTTTTAAATATATAATCAACGCAAATTGTCCACACCTCCTTGACTTTGCTTGGTTTGGTTTTGTTTTAAGATGCTATGAACCCCATCTACCCATTGGCTGTGTAATTAAATTAGCACCGAAGGAAGTACTTAAGCGAAGGGGTGTTGCTGGTGAGTAAGACGGGAGGTATATTACGTTACCCTTTTCAAGAAGAGTAAAGATAGGACCTCTATTGAACACCATCACATGAGGCAGCCCACGACTGACGGATCCCCACCGTTGTGGGTGATGATGATGATTTTGAAGTGCGTTAGTGGAGATTGCTTCCACCCCAAGATATGGGACCCCGCTGCGAATGATAGAATTGCGGGGGGCATGCTTTTGTCTCGAGGTAATCCACTCTTGCTTCGGGACCCCCCCGATGTTTGCCAAAAGTTGCCAAGCCTTTGGTAACCAGGCGAAGCATAAGGGGATCTTGAAAAAATACACATAAATGGACTTAACCTATGGACAGAACCATCAAATATTTCTTATATTCTTACAGATCTTTTCTATCGTTGTGTTTCTCTTTCGCTAGATTTACCTTAGACTTCGAGGAAATCCTCCCAAACTTCATCATGGCACTAGTCAACAATCTCCTTGCCAATATTGCGAAAGGGAAGATCTGCACTGTAACTGATCCTCCTCCCCTTTTAGTTACCGAGAAATCTGAGCCTGATTACTGACATATTGTGCATTAATAGGCTCTGGGTGTGAAACTCATACCTACTTCCGAAATAGTATCCATTGCCAAAGATGCAGGATATGATTCTCTTTTTATCGAGCTTGAACACTCTTCGTTCTCTTTAAGCCAGGCCAGCCAGTTATGTGCCGCCGGTATTATGTCTGATATAACGCCATTTGTTAGAGTGCGTATTATTTGTTAAATCTCTACTTTATGCTACTTCCAAACTTCGAATTTAGCCACCAAATCCAACGTTGAAATTTTCAAGCTACCTTCAATAATAGCTTACTATTCGAACAAATGCTAACGCGTAAACTCCTAGGTACCGCATCAATGTGGTAATGGATTTGTACAGCGTGTCCTAGACGGTGGAGCTATGGGTGTGATATTCCCCCATATTAGTTCAGCCGGTGAGTTTCTTGGCTTTGGAACCAACCGACTTATCTCTGATCAAAAGTAGAGGAGGCAAAAGCTGCTGTAGCTATTTGCAAGTTTCCATCAACGTCACCTGGCG
>Ga0247812_10001820_pt1 | contig 12028 bp, 19 predicted proteins | sample UWRJL149409B1_FD_178011 | JGI IMG/M metagenome (GOLD analysis project Ga0247812, IMG submission 178011) | Plant litter microbial communities from Arlington Agricultural Research Station in Wisconsin, United States - UWRJ-L149-409B-1 | ecosystem: Environmental > Terrestrial > Plant litter >...
AACAGTAGGTAAGTATTTCCATGGAAATTTTAAAGAATGTGCTTGATTTAGCAAATCAAGTTCAGGATTTTTAATACCATCGTTATAATAACCAATTGAAAAATTCTCTGAAAATAGCTTCCAACAAACATTTGAAATATCTTCTACATTATTAACTAAATAATAATTATCACCATGCTTTGTGATTTGAACAAGAATCGCTGGAAATTGAGTGTTTTTGCCAACAAATAACATGTGTAAATACCTATGTGAATGAAGCTGTAATAATATAATAATTCATGCGTTAATTCAATCTTTAATATTGAAATAAACCTTCTCTTTTAAGTCTGGTGGCAATATCTTCTGCTACACGGCTATAGCCGCTATCATTTAAGTGTATTAAATCTGATTTGTATTCTTGATCTGCTAAGTATTTACTGTATATATTATCTAAAAGTAAAATATCTTGTTTATTTGCAACTCGTTCATAAATAGGAGAATCAGCAACAGTTATAATATTACCTAAAATTGTTGGCTGAGGCTCTGAAAGCAATATAGTTTTGATGTCTTTGCTTTTTAGATAAGATACTATAGTATTTAAATCCTTTTCAAGATTTTGTGATTGTCTCCTTATGATATCATTGCCACCTATTCCAACAATTACAACACTTGGATTATATTTTTCAACCACACTTTTAATTCTTTGGACACCATTTCTTGCAGTATCACCATTTAAACCTGAATTTATAATGTCATAACCAGTTATTTCACTTAACAAAGTTGGATAGGAATTATTAGGAGATGCACCAAAGCCATAAGTTAGACTGTCTCCAAAAGCCACTATTGTTGCATTTTTAGGAATTGGTTCGTTAGCTTGGGAGCAAGAGCTTGTCAATATTATCATAGATATTAATAGAAATTTCTTCATATTTTTATAGATTAAGTTTCGTAATTGTAGCAATTTTTAATCTCTTAAATTGCCGATAATGTTATTATATTTATATTAATATGAAAAAACAAAAATGAAAGATAACGATATTTTAAATAAAAAAAGAGCTTCTTATGTAACTGAATACGATAATGGTGATTTGATTCAGAGTGCATGCTATGTAGATGAAAAGACTGGTTTAGTAGATATTGGAGCAGAAAGATTTGTGAATAGCAGAATTGATTCTAAATCCTCACCAATTGCCTCCCATATTGAATATCATGGTAAGCGTTTTGATTTAGAGTTTAAAAAAGATGGAGAAGTCTCTAAACAAAAGGTAACTCATCTAGATGCTTTTAAACAAGAAGGATTAAAAGAGCATAAACAGTTCGTTGAGTCAAAGCATATGGCAAAATATAAAAATAACTAATAAATAGTGGTCACATGATGGAAATTTATAGAATGCCTATAAATTGGTGTAATCTTAGATTGATGCTTTTAACTAAAAAACTATCTAAAGAGAGACAAATAACTGATGAACAAGATTGGAACATCAAAGCTATAAAGTTTCTTAATGCTATTTGTCATTCTAAAGAATTACCAGAAAATATGTCTGTAGAGGCAATTATTGCATTCTTATTAAAATATAAGAATGCAAAATTAGAAGAATATGTAAAAAATACTCAGGGGTTTCAGTCTTTTTTAGAAGACCCAAAAAATTACAAATCAGATTCAAAACACATGCACTATTATACGGTTTTCAATAGTTTGAATGCCGCAATTGATGAAGTGGAATGCCAAGGTTTTGATATAGGATGTGACGAAAATAATAAAGATGCAGAAGTTATATTTGTTGGTGATAAATATGCCACATTATTTTTTAAAGTAATAGATGAAAGTGAATTATTTTGCAAATTTGAATTATTTGAAATTGTAAATCATGTTAATAACTCAAAATATAAATTTTCAGTAATAATTGAAACAAGAGACGAATTTCAAAATATTGTAAAGCAGTATAGAGAAATAAGGCATCATCTAAGCTTAGAAGAGTATTTTTCTTTTATGAATAAAACGCATAATGGAATCATTGAAAAAGAAAAACAAATAAAAATTGGATTTTTCGAAAGAATTAAAAAATCCTTGACAAAGGAAAGAAACTAAAATAGTATAGATTGAAATAGAACATTTAAAGGCAATTTAATGAATACTAAAATGAAATACAACACTTTCTTTTTTGGAGTTAACCTCATCGTTTAACTTCTAGTATTATATTGTCGGAAGCTAAACGAAAGTTAGCTTCCAAGAACAACCTCTTGGGAGAAATTCCAAGAGGTTTTTTCGTTTTTGAACCATTAAAAATTAACCAAGAGAGAAAATAAAATGAAACATTATATCGAAATGAATAAATTGCAAGAATACCTTGAAATAAGAGATCTAACAAACCCATTGCAAGGTAAACATGCAATGCAAGAATTAATTGCAAAAATAGTACTTGCAGTCAGCAATTCTTTGAATTCAGATGTTCAGATACATAGAAAATCACCGATTGTAAGATTGGAGGATAATTATGATTTACTTAACTATCCACAAGATGGCGCGTCTAGAGATAGTAGATATACAAAATATATAAGCGACAATCTAATATTAAGAACTCAAACTTCATCTATGATTCCATCTATAATGAAAGACCTTTCTATTTCAGATATTAAAAAAGATACCTTAATGGTTTGTCCCGGAATTGTATACAGAAGAGATGTTATTGATAAATTACATGTTGCCTCACCTCATCAACTAGATTTGTGGCTTGTGTCAAAAGACATTAAATCAAAAGACGATTTACTTAACATGATTGATTTGATTTTAAAATCAATTATTCCAAATGTAGAATATAAATTAACAGATGCTATTCATCCTTATACAACAGAAGGTGTGCAAATTGATGTAAAACATCAAGGGCAATGGGTAGAGGTTGGAGAGTGTGGGGTTGCATCAAAAGATGTATTAGGACTATCAGGAAAGCCTCTTCAAGGTCTTGCAATGGGTCTTGGGTTAGATCGTCTTCTAATGATAGTTAAGAACTTAAGCGATATTAGATTAATACGTGATGAAGATCCAAGAGTACAGTCTCAAATGCTTGATTTAAAAAAATATAAAAATGTTTCAAAGATGCCTTCGTCATCTAAAGACATTTCGATTGCAGTTGATAATGATATGCAAGAAGAAGAAATAGGAGCCTTAATATACGAAACATATCCAGAGTATATCGATTCAATAGAGGAAATAAGAGTGCTTTCTGAAACACCATATCATAAATTGCCACAAGTGGCTTTGGATAGAATGGGTCTTAATTCATTACAAAAAAATCTTCTTATAAGGATAGTAATTCGAAGTTTATCACGTACATTGACTATGGAAGAAGCCAAGGATATTAGAAACAATATCTATAGGACATTACATAAAGGTTCTAATTCAGAATCTGATTATCTTTAATTAACAGAAAAGCCTCTTATGAGGCTTATTTTGTTCCTAGATCCAGACGGATTGTATAAGAGTGTTCGATGTCATTATCATCATTAGCGGATAAAGATGTTCCTAATTTTAAATAAATGTCATCACCAAGCCATGTGGAATTTGGGAAATAGGTGTATTTGGATGTATTTTCATTTAAATCACCAAATTGACTTGAAAGTTCTTCTTTTATCGTTTGATATTTTAGCAATTGACCATCAAGTAATTCATTAGGTTCTCCTGATTCCAATTTATCTGAATCAATGGGACCAACGTCTTCGTGTCCAATCGCTGTAATTTGTTTGATTTTATTGTCTTTCATTCCTACGTAATAATTTTGGAAATCAGGAGAAGGTTGTGTTGGGTTAACTCGATATCCAATCAAATCAGGCTTTAAATTTAATATATATAAATCGTCACCTTTTATTATTAGATCAGGATTTAAATCGCCATTTAATTTTAATCCAAACATACTATCTGCGGCATATATAAAAGGACTTGATAGTAGAGCACAAGCGAGAACAGTAACTTTTAAAAATTGCATTTGTCACCTCTTTTTAAATATATTAAAACTAATTATATTAAAAATCAACTTAACAAAAAGATGATAATGTTGCAATTGTCATTGGTGTATTATCAAATGACATGGAGTCAGAAGATTTGTGTTCTTTGCTCTTATCTTTTCTTTTTTTCTTTTTACCCTCATAATCTAATGAAATTATCTTTTTCATATCTGGTGAAAATATTATTTCAAAAGCTGATTTAATATGGAAATTAACTTTTTCAGAAGCCAGTTTTTCTTTGAAATCAGTGCTGGACATGTTGGTTTCTACAACGCTGCCATCACCACCAAATTCTGGTTCGAAATAAATGTAATTTTTATCTTGATAGGAAATATAAGTTCTAATTGTTCCTGATGTGATAATAATCATAAATGATTTCCTTTAATTAGTTTATTTTTTTGAATATATAAATATTTATAAAGAATATAAGGGTCTAGTCTTTCCTGACCTTGTAAAAGTTCCTTATAAGAATCAGATTGTATTAAATTGTCATCCGCGCCTCTATTAACATCTTTAACAAAATAATAATATCGCATATACATTATCCCTTGATTTTCGGGCAATATATTTAAGCCATAAATGACACTAGAAATAATTAATGTTGAAAAGAATATAAAAATACTTTCTTTTTTTAAATAACTCATTTGCAATACTAATATCATTAGAAACAATGAAATCACGATAATTGGGCTGAAAGACTCAAAACTAAATGTATAGCTAGCTTTGTTTGCTTCTGATAACCATAAATCAAATTTAATGCCAGCTATGAGAAAATAAATTCCAATAAAAACTATTAATGCTGAAAAAACAGCAAGAACACTTAGAACTGAATTTTGTGGAAATTTTATAATTCTCATAGAATTTAACCTAAAAAATGAATAGAACGGAAATAAAGCTGATTAATATAGATGCTGCCGTTATTGATAATGTTAATTTGTGTTTCCTATAGCCTTGTGTAACACCCATCCAAAATATAGAAATAAGAGCAGCCATGATTAAATTATCAAAAGCATCATCACTGCTTACATTCGTATTGAAAAAACTTTGAATAGCAAAAGTAATGCTTCCAAAAAATATAATTCCAATAACAAAGATCCAAAATCCAGACCATAGAGTAGGTTTATAATTGTTGTATGTCATTTTTTCACCTATTGATGAATTAGTTTGATATTAAGAAGCTTTAACCATACCTTTTAAAGTAAATTTATTTGTTTCTTTAACTCCTTTTGCTCCTTCCAAATAATTCCAAACAATATTAAATACTTCTTTAGGAACAATTGGTGAACGGTCAGGCATTTTATTGATTGAGTAAGGAATAGAATAAATAGTTTGATCAGGTGCATGCATTACATCTTCATAAATGTTAACGGTTTTGTATTGAATGCCTAATTTTTCATTAGCTTCAAGAATATTCAAATTTTCATCCAAATATGAATACAATGCTGACGTTGCATTAAAATTGTCTTTTGTATATACCTCAACTGTTCCGTCAGCAGAAACGAGAGCGACAATGCGGTTTGTTTTATTAAATAGTGTCATGATAGAATCCTTATTTGTAAGAAATTATACCATGACATTAGATATGAAGGCAATAGATTTTGAAAAATATATATTTTCTTAATTTTTCTCAAAAATCAAGAATTCAAGAATCTCTCTTTTTTCAAAAGGAATAAGTTTCATTTGGCTGGCATGACTTTCATATTTTTCGTCTTCTGGATAATCATATAGGACATATACAACATATTTCTTTTCATCATCAAAAACGCCATCACTGATTTTTTCATTCAATTCCTTTCCTGATGAAATTTCATGAACCGTAAAGCGATTAAATTTTATCAAGCTATTATCTGACATATAAAAAGCATTATGTTCACCATTGAAAAATCCCATATAAAAATGATGACACTGAAGTCCAGAATTGACAAGCAAATTTAGAGGATAATTTTCTTTAATCGAATTAGCATGTTTTTCCTGTAAAGAAACTAGAGTCAATATTCTATTCTTTAACATTTGTTCAGCATCTTTTACCAGTGTTTTCATTTCTTCAATAGATGCTGTATCACTATTAAAATAAATATCATCTTGCATTTTTAATATCCTGAATTAATGAGATACATTTTCTTTAATAGGCAATCCTTCAAGATAAACAGTAATTGCTTCTGTAAGTTCTTGATGAAAACTTAACATATAGGATGAATAAACAGAGTCTGATTCATCTTTATATTGAAAAAATGTATGTTCTCTGTATTTGTAAGATTTCAAATAGGCATTCAATTCAGCAAACAACTTGTTGCAAAAAAGGATTTCGGCTTCTTGAAGAGTTGTTGGAGCATAAGAACCTAGAACAAAATTAGCTACCTGTTTGCAAAATGAAACTTTATATTCATAGGTTGTGTTAACTGCATTATTTAATGCATTAAGTACATATTGACGTTCTTCTGTTTCTACAGCATCATGTCGATCCATGCAAGTATTGAGATATGAAATATCGATAAAAGCATCAATCATTTTATAGACATGGCTATTTTGAAGTTCTTCAAAATTAACAAGTGCGGTCTTCATAGTGGGTCTCCTGAATTTAAAGCGAGTATAACATGTCTGTTTTCCAAAAGATACTATTTTTTCAAATCGTTATACATTCTTACGATACTATAGTACTCATTTAATGAAATAAACTTATCTTCACTGGCTTTTTTATAAGCATCAGAAATGCGTTCACTATGAGATTTGCTTATCATTTCTATTAAATGGTTTTGTTGACGTTCGTCAATTTTAAATAAATCGTACTTATTTTCAGTGTTTGTATATTTGTACAAGATATAAGGATTTAAACCTATCTTGCCGTTTAACAATTCTTCATGTCCATCGTTTAAAGCTGATTCATTTATGTATGTAGGTAAAGGATGCCATAATTCGGATATAGGATTAATTTGTTGATTTTGATATTCAACTCTTGCAAGTAGTAAATTATATTTGCCATCTAAATAGCTTTCTTTTGTTCTTAATACAAGAATGGAAGATGTCGCTAAAATAATAATTAAAATAAAAACAAAATGTTTTCTAATGTTAATTAAGTGAACATAGTATGAAATTGGATACATAACAAAAGATAAAGAACACAAAATATAATATCCAATAGTTCCGAATATTGTTTTTTCTGAATTATTAATAGAATAATACCAATTCAATATATAAGCATCTTTAATAAATAAGAAAACCAATGCAAATATCATTGTAAATGATAGGTATACAGACGTAACTTTTAATTTATGTTTTAAAGATTCCATGTTTTTAATTTTTGTTTAATAATATTAGAACATTCTGTACGAAAAATAAAAGTCTAAAAATAAAAAAGCCACACTAGGTGGCTTATTCTACTTCCAAAATTAGATACTCTGCAATATCTCTTTGGCTTAATGGCGTATCTCTTAGCACCAAAGCAGGATCTTTATGATAATTCATTTCGTCATACATTTCTGTATAAGTTACATAAAGAACATAGTCTTTTTCGATGTCAAAAGAATGCACAAATAGTGCATCATTAAGATATTCACCATTTACAACTGCATAAGGGGTAAAGTTTTTGAATTTTTCAGTAATATCCTCATTAGCGAGAATACCCGGAATAATAATGTCCGAATCTTCAAAAACTTGAACCTTAGCGTAAAAATAGGGTTTGCCCACAAATTGTTCTAAATTATAACAAATGGAAAGCATATGGACAAATTCTACTTCTGTATTCAGCAAACTAGATTTTTCATTTCGTAGCTGCATTTGTAATTGTTCAATTTTTTCGTTATGTTCTTTGACAAAATGTTTATATGTATTAACACGATCTTTATTTGTAATATCCATTTTATTTACCTTCGTATAATTCAATTAAATTGTAATTTGTGTTTTCAAGAATAGAAATTCCATAATTGGATAAATACTTAATAAACAGATAAGCATCAACAGACTTACCAATATATGGGATGTCTTTTTTATTATCATCAATTTTAATTTCGATTTTTTCTAAATCGTTTTTGCATTTTTCATATTCATATTGTGTAATCAGTGTATTGTCTTTTTTAATAAAGGCACACATGTAATCCAATGAAATATACTCACTTGGTAGAATATAAATCAAAAAAGCATCGGCTTCCATGTTCTTAAATTCTTTCCCAATATATGAGGTGTAAAACTGTGCATTCAAGTCAGAAGGCGGTTTAAATAAAAGATGCATTCCTTCAAAGATTGGGGTTTTATTCTTGTCTAAAAGTCCAGTATTTTGCATCATTAAACGCCTTCTACAATTAAAGAATTATCGATTTTGTACCAGATGTTTCCTTTTTGATGGAAATGCATTTCGTTAAAAGAGTCATAATATAATGTGTGTTTATAAATCAATTTATCAGTTTTATCTTTTTTGCACTCTTCAACATATTCTTCAAAAGTGCATTCTGCTCTTTCTTGACTTGTCATCATGGAGTAATAGTATTCAGGTTCGTATATAGGTGTGAAATCGTCTCTTAAGAAAACTGTTTCAATATTCATTTGCAAATGTTCTGTTGGTTTAACAAAAATTTGATAATATCGAAAATTGAATTTTTCTAAAAAAATAGAGAAATATTTAGACATATAATCTAAATTTGTGTCAACACCATTAATATCAACAATCAAATAGTCTCCTTCGTAAATAGGATTGCCATTTTTGTCTTTAAAATTGGTATTTCTCAACATGTGATAATTCTCTAATGAGTAGAACGTAATTATATATGAATATGAAAAATAAAGCAAGAAAAAAGGAGCATAAGCTCCTTATCTTTAAAAGATGAATTACATTTTGTCACGAATTGCATTTAAAGCTTCTGCTGCTTGATTACGAAGATCTTTAATTCCTTGGTAAACAAGACCTTCTCCTTTATGCATAAAATAGTTAAACGCACCAGCTACAGGAATACCCACCACAATAAACAAAACTAATGATTTAAACATTCCTACTAGCATGAATAATACTAATGCACCTATTGCAACATTGCGGGTATTTAATTCATTATGGAATGCACCATTTGAATAATAAGTATGTTTCTTGTTTAAATTTCCAAGATAAATAAGGATATTTACAAATGGTATGCAACAGAGAATAAAAACAAAAATACTAGCAACAATGCTTTGTTGATTTTCATTACGAAGGTAATTCAAATTCATGCACTCTGCTTTTTTAGATGGTATATAAGCAATAGGCTCATTGTTCATAAAGTATACAGCAGTGTTTTTACCAACTGGTGTTTCAAATTCTTGGTTAATAAATTTAACACGTAAAGTATCATCTGTATCTTCTAAAGATTCAAAAGTTATATTTTGAATATGATCAGTTTTTACAGTGTTTGAAGCTGTTGCTGTTGTCTGATTATTAAATACACCTCTTGAAACACTTGTACTAGTGCTACTTGTACCACTAGTGTGAGACAAAACTTCCTTGTCGATTACTTTTAAAACTGCTGCTTTAAACATCCTTTATCCTCTAATAGTTTAATATTTTTTTTAAGATATCCTTTTAAAATTAAAATGTCAATATCATATTGATATTAATATGACATATATTAAAATATACTTATATATTCCATTAAATCAGATGGTATTCCATCATTTTTAAGACTTACTCCATCAACACCAACATTAGGTTTGTGAGAATTAAAAATATAAGAATAAACATCTTCTCCATAAAAACCTAATTCAAGATATAATTCTTGACCATATTGCCAATAAAAGATTACTTCACCATCGCCTGCAACAGAAGTTTTTGGTAATTTATGTTCTTCTGGAATGAGTGTTATAAAGTATAATGCCTCTTTAATGGTTTCTTCTTTCGGCGTTTCTCCATGATAACCATCCCACTCTGGAAGGAGTTCAGCATATGATTTCACAATGTCTTCTAATTCTTTTCTATTAACGGCATTATTTTGCTTCATGATTATTCACCTTTTAAATATTGCAGTTAGTGCGACAGTCGCTAATGTTGCCCATAAATTAGGTATTTCTTTAGGAGTTTCAGAATTGCTTTTACTTGGTTTACTTGGTCCAAAAGGTTTATTTATATATTCATGCGTTGCGACTTGTGAAGATCTTGCTTCTTCCTCTGAATTAAATTGATGAGGTACAAAATAAACACCACATGTACAAGTAAAATGATGAGTATTGTAAATATAGTTGCCTTCTTTATTCGTTCTCATTTCATGGCTATTATAAACCAAATAATTAGCCCCCATACGTCTTGCTGTTGATTCTGCTTCTTCTTTGGCTTCTTCTAGATTTCGATAAGATCCAGTATAGAAAAAAGTATAGTTTGATAAATACTTTTTGTTCATTTCGAAGTTTTTGCCACCAATAACAAAACGCTCACCTCTGGCGTAACCAGTATAAGTTTGCTTTTTGTGCGATTGAGTTGAAACGTTTGGTCGTTCTTGACGTTTTGGTTTGTTTAATTGTGGGTTAGCTTTAAAAACAATGGATTTTGCTCTCATACCCTTTGAAGTTGCTACTGCCTCAAATTCTACTCCAGCACCTACTTTTATTTTTGTTAAATCTTGGTCTTTTTTAAAAAGGCGGTCATTAAAATAATGAACAACTCCATCCTTGTTTTTAATAAACCCAAACTTATCTTTGAAAGAGATAATAACTCCATTTTCTAATGACATAATTCACCGTATTTGTTATTTTTAAATCACAGATGTGATTAACCCATGTAGTATGGTTTAATCACATCTGCAAGTTTACCATTTTGAACTGCGTTTTTTAACCAATGTTCAGAATTATCTTGAACATGGTCTTTGCGTACATACTTACCAACATGTTGTTTGAAATCTTTACGATGGAAACCTTCTACGGTTCTTACTACATAACCTTCTGTTACACTTGGGTCCAACGATAAAGCTATTTCAACTAGTTTTTTCTCATCGAACACAAACCTGTCAATAACTTTCGGCATTGGTATATCAAGCAATTCTGCGTATTCTACTGTTTCATCATAGTCTAAACAGAAATCAGTGCCATCTGACAAATCTTTCCAAGCTGAGAACAAATAGAAATAGCTTTCCAAATGACCATCAGGATATCGAATAGCATGTTCTGCAAATAGATTTTCACCAACAAGCTTAATATCGTCAGGAATGTCAAAACGCATAACAGAATGCATTTTAGCGACCCAAGAGCGTGTCCAGTTAAATGCACTATCCAAACTACGAGCATGATAGTACGCACTAGCAAGAGTCGTATTCTCACCATCCATTTTTTCAGTAATAACAACTTCTTTTCCCTTAAAATGAGAAAGAGTTTTGAATACCTTATCATCAGACTGAATCCCCAAGCTCCAAGGGAAATGATAAGTTTTTGGGAACTTGGCTTTAATGTTGCTCATGACTGCGATTCCATCTATAAATTTAATTCCTATCATTATAATGGCTTATACTTTAAAAGTAAAGAAATATTTGCTTTAAAATCTATTTAGGTATTGACATGGATAAAAATGATTTGATATAGTGTAAGTAATTGGAGAAATTAAATTATGCGTTCATTCATGACAACAACTACAACAACTTGGCTTTTAAGCTGGGATGGAGAATTGTTGTCGTAATTTAATAACAAATTCACTGAAACCCAGCTTAGGCTGGGTTTTTTTATGCTTAAAATTTAACACTAATCAAATTATTTGGAGAAATATAATGAAAGACGAAAAAAGATACATGCAAGTTGCACAAGAAATGAACCTATTTATGTTAGGAGAAAGTGCTGGTGTTGTTTACTGGAAACCAGAAGGCTTAAAACTTTATGAAAACCTTAAAAATTTCATAAGAAAACATCATGAAGATAATGATTATCTTGAAGTAAAAAGCCCATCAATTGTTGTCTCAAACCTTTTTGAAAAGTCTGGTCATATGGAAAAATATAAAGAAAACATGTTTTTCTTAAAATCAGAAAAAGAAAGCGATTATGCTTTGCGTCCTATGAGTTGCCCTAACCATATCTTAATTTATCAATCCGAAAAAAGAAGTTATAAAGATCTTCCTTT
>Ga0247812_10001821_pt1 | contig 12022 bp, 7 predicted proteins | sample UWRJL149409B1_FD_178011 | JGI IMG/M metagenome (GOLD analysis project Ga0247812, IMG submission 178011) | Plant litter microbial communities from Arlington Agricultural Research Station in Wisconsin, United States - UWRJ-L149-409B-1 | ecosystem: Environmental > Terrestrial > Plant litter >...
TCGAGTGGCGTCCGAACACGAGCTTCCACTGGGAGGCCTCGGGCCTCTGGGCCCATATGGAAGACGACGAGGAGCGGATCGAATACCGTATCGAGCCGGTCGGCAATGTCACCGCCCAGACCCCGACCTCGGGAACCTTCGTCTCGGGCCGGGGCATCATCGGTCTGAACCAGCCGATCACCAAGCGCGAGATCGGCCTGGCCCGGACCGCCTTCCGCTGGGATGCGACCGACCAGTGGCTGATCGACGGCGACCTCATCTATTCGCACGCCAAGCTGGAGACGCCGAACACCTCGGTGACCTTCACCACGCGCGACGCCCAGGCGGCCAATTACGGGTTCAGCTACAACACGTCTGACTATCTGCCGATCTTCACGCCGACCGGACCCGGCCTGACCAACCCGGCCAGCTATTTCCTGACCCAGTATCGCGACACCCTGCTGCAGACGTTCGAGAACACGACCCAGGCCAGCCTGAACGCCGCCTTCGACGACGGCGGCTCGGACCGCAATCTGAAGGCCAAATTCGGCTTCAACCTGCGCACCAGCGACCGGGACTACCAGAACGCCCGCACCGACTATGCGCTGGCGAGCCTCAACTTCGACCTCGTCGACAGCCCCGGTCCGACCGAACTGATCCAGGGCCGCTACGCCATCGGCAACCGCATCAACGTCGCGGCGGTTACCGACTATTTCAACGCCAACCGGTCCTTGTTCACGCCAACCGTCGCGGCGCGCACCGGCGACTATGAGGTCTCCGAGGACGTCTCGGCCGCCTATGGTCAGGCCAGCTACAGGATCGGGACCTTCACGGCTCTGGCCGGCGTTCGCTACGAAAAGACCGAGGTGTCTTCATCGTCGTTTCAGGTCAAGACCGTCAACGGCCCGCCGCGGGTGACGACGGTCACCCCGGTCGACACGTCCGGCGACTATGACAACTGGTTGCCGAGCCTCCATCTGCGCTGGGATGCGATGGAGAACCTGACCGTCCGCGCCGCCTGGACCAACACCATCGGTCGTCCGAACTACGGCTCGCTGACCGCGGGCGAGACCCTGACCTTCAACGGCAATCAAGCGCTGCTCTCACGTGGCAATCCGAACCTGAAGCCTCGCGAGAGCGAAGGTTTCGACCTGTCGCTCGAATACTATCCGACGGACGGCCTGATCTCTGTGGCGGTCTTCTCCAAGGACATCGAGAACGAGATCTTCACCCTGACGGCGACCGAGAGGCTGGATATCGGCGGGCCGACGCCGCAGGACGTCCTGGTCACGACGCCTCAGAACGCTCAGGCGGCGACGATCAAGGGTCTGGAAGTCGCCTTCCAGCAGGAGCTCTACTTCCTGCCGTCGCCGTTCGACGGCTTCGGCGTCAGCGCCAACGCCACCTTCCTGGACACCGACTTCGTCTTCCTGACCAACGGCGGCACGGTCGAGCGTCACCACTCGCTGTTCCTGCAGCCCGACGTCGTGACCAATGAGTCGATCTACTATCAGCGCGGTCCGCTGGAGGCGAAGCTGTCGCACAACTACATCGGCGGCTTTCTGGAGACGGTGAACGACACCATCGCCAACGCCGACCAGTTCTGGGAAGGGCGTCACACCTTCGACGCCTCGGTCAGCTGGCGCTTCGACCATGTGACGGTCTTCGTCGAAGGCCAGAACCTGTCGGACGCCGGTCGTCAGGAGAACACCGGCCCCGGCCAGAGCTACCTCCAGGAAAAGGCCGAGTACGGCCGGACCTTCTGGATCGGCGCCACGGCCAGCTTCTAGGACACCGTCCCATGATCGCCCTTCTCGCCGCCGCCATCTTCGCGTCCGCCCAGGCCCCGGCGCCCGCCGCCGACCATCCTGCGCCGCCGCCGGTGGCTCTGGCGGGGAGGGCGGAGACCGTGCGCCGCTACCCCGGGCCGGCGACCCAGGGCATCGCTGTCGGACCGCATGACGTCTACGCCGTCTCCAACTTCGCCTTGACCCGCTTCGACAAGGCGACGGGCGAGAAGAAGGCCGGGTGGACGGGAGAGCGGAGCCGCTTCCCCCACATCAATTCCTGCGCCCTGATCGAGGCGGAGCTAGTGTGCGCCAGCTCCAACTACCCGGCGACGCCGCACGTCAGCACGGTCGAGATCTTCGATCCCGTCGACCTGCATCATGTGCGCAGCATCTCGCTGGGGCTGGGAACCGGGTCGGTCACCTGGATCGACCGTCACGACGGCTTCTGGTGGGCCATGTTCGCCAACTACGATAACCGGGGCGGAGAGGCCCCGCGCGACCACCGCCATACCACCCTGGTCAGGTTCGACGACCAGTGGCGCCGGCTGGAAGCCTGGGCCCTGCCGCCGTCGATCCTTGAGCGGATCGCGCCGATGAGCATCTCGGGCGGTGGCTGGGGCCCGGACGGACGCCTGTATCTCAGCGGCCACGACCTGCCTGAACTCTATGTCGTTCGCCTCCCGGACGGCGGCGGGGTGCTCGACCCGATCGAGACCCTGGGCATGGAGGCCGAGGGTCAGGCCATCGACTGGGACGAGAGCGAGCCCGGCATGCTGTACGGCATCACACGCTCCAGCCGTGAACTGCTCGCCATGCGCGTGCCGGGGTTCTGAGCCCGGGTTCTCCCTTCCTCCGTCATCCTCCGGCGACCGCAGCGAGACCGGAGGACCCAGCGGCGCGCGCCAGCGTGAACCTGTCGCGGACACCGCTCCCTCGAACATCCCGCGTGAACGGATCGCCGACGGTCGCTCCGCCGGTCGACGGATGACGCGAGGACCCCGGAACCGAAGGCACACGCCGTGAGCCTTCACCCCATACGCCTTCAACGCGTTGAATTTCCGTCGCTTGAGACAAAAATCACCCCGCTGAACCTGCATGGTCCAGACCTGTCCTATACTGCCTCCGTTCCGTCGCATCGGAGAGGCGCAAAGGCCTTGCGAGCTTCACGCGGCGGGATGCGGAGAAGCGGGATCCCGGTTTTTCTGGGGAAGGGACGAGGGGGATACGCGTCCGGTCCAGGGACTGTGTCGCGAGCACGGCCCGCCCGCCCGAGGCGCTGTGGTAAGGCGATAAAACCGCCACCTGACGCAAGCTTCCGTTCGAAGTCTCCGCGCGGGGCCACGAGCGGCGTTGAAACGGTATTTCTATCTTCCTTCCGGACATCGCCCGGAGGTCCCGCACGCCTCCCCACTCGCTTCGGTCACGGCGCGGCATTGCGAACCCGTGTCCGCCTTCCGCCCTGCCCGGCTTCACGCTAGAGGCTCCGCCATGACCCATACCGCTTCCTTCGACGGCGTCCGCGACGCGGCCCGCCAGATCGCCGGCGTCGCCGTCCGCACCCCCCTGATCGAGAGTCCCGCCCTGAACGAACGCCTCGGCGGGCAGGTGCTGATGAAGGCCGAGACCCTGCAGCACGCGGGGGCCTTCAAATTCCGGGGGGCCTACAATCGCATCAGCCGGCTGACGGAGGCGGAGAAGGCGCGCGGGGTCGTGGCCTACTCCTCCGGCAACCACGCCCAGGCCGTCGCGGCGGCCGCCCGGATGGTGGGGACGACCGCCATCATCGTCATGCCGGCCGACAGCCCCAAGGTGAAGGTCGAAGGGGTCATCGACTTCGGCGGCGAGGTGCGGATGTACGACCGCTATACCGAAAGCCGCGAGGCCATAGGCGAGGAGATCGCCGCCTCGAAGGGCTCGATCCTCGTCCGCCCCTTCGATGACCCCTTCATCATCGAGGGTCAGGGCACGACCGGTCTGGAGATCGTCGAACAGGCGCGTGAGGCCGGCATCGACCGGATCGACCAGCTGCTGTGCGGAACCTCGGGCGGCGGTCTGATGGCCGGGATCAACCTGTCCCTGGCCGCCCTTTCACCCGAGACGACGACTTACGGGGTGGAGCCCGCCGACTACAACGACACCGAACTCTCGCTGGCGCAGGGCAAGCGTCTGACCCACGCCCCGGCCCACGGCACCATCTGCGACGCCCTGATGACCGACCGGCCGGGCGAACTGACCTTCCCTATCAACCGGCGGCTGGCGGGCGTCCTGACCGTCACCGACGCCGAGGTGGCCGAGGCCGTCCGCTACGCCTTCCGCACCCTGAAGCTGGTGGTGGAACCCGGCGGCGCCGTGTCCCTGGCCGCCCTTCTGGCCGGCAAGATCGAGGCCGGCGACCGGACCACGGCCATCGTCCTGTCGGGCGGCAACGTCGATCCGACCCTGTTCGCCTCCATCATCGAGGGCCGCTTCGCATCATAGGCCGCACTGGCGTGCCGCGAGGGAAGCCGGTTAGGCTGGGTCAAAACCAAGGGAGCGAAACATGACCAAGGCCACGGATCTTCAAGCCCTGATCGGGACCGAAGTGGGCGTCTCGAAATGGATCGAGATCGACCAGAAGCGCATCGACGCCTTCGCCGACGCCACCGAGGACTGGCAGTTCATTCATGTGAACCCCGAGGCCGCGGCCCAGACCCCCTTCGGCGGCACGATCGCCCACGGTTTCCTGACCCTCAGCCTGATGTCGGCCATGACCTATGACGCCAATCCGCCGCTGGAGGGCGTGGTGATGGGCGTCAACTACGGCTTCGACAAGCTGCGCTTCATCGCCCCGGTGCGCGCGGGCTCGAAGGTCCGCGGCCGTTTCAAACTGCTGTCCGCCGAAAACAAGGGCTCCGCCGACGGCGTCAGCCGCTGGCTGATCAAGCACGAGGTCACCGTCGAGATCGACGGCGCCGACAAACCCGCCCTGATCGCCGAATGGCTGGGCATGCAGATGGTCCGCGACTGACAGCATAAGGGTGGCCCACGGCCGCGGGGGTGCGGTCCGACAAGAAAAAGGGCGGCAGGTCCAGACCTGCCGCCCTTAATCGTTCGGCGAACCGAAGCCTACTGGAAAGATTTCCTCAGCGAGACAAAGAAGGTCCGGCCGAACGGGTCGAGTTGCGAGTTGAAGCCCGCGCCGCCGATCCGCTGGAACGCCGACGAAATGGTGTCGGGCTCTTCGTCGAAGATGTTGTTCACGCCAACGGTCGCTTCCCACTGGTTGCCTTCATAGGTCACCGAGGCGGTGTGCAACCACTGGGCGTCGATCTGGATGTCGAACGGCGAGGTTTCAGGGATATTGTTCGGCGGAGCGTAGAACTGATAGTTCGACTGGGTGCTGACATAGTTCGAGCGCCAGAAGTACGTCCAGTCGCCGCGCTCGAGGCGGAAGTCGATTTCCGACACGACTTCAGGGTCGCTGAAGGTCTTGTTGAATTTGTTCTTGTTGCTGCTGCCGAACACCTGGACCTCATCGATCGTGGTGATCGTGGTCTTGGTGTCGATCGCCAGGTCTCCGAAGGAGAACTCGTGCGTCCAGCGGGTCGTGACATCAAAGCCTGCGGTGCGCTGCGAGTTGATGTTGAAGTAGCTGCTCTCGATCTGGGCGATGTCGCCGCCGACGCCCGTAGCCGGGTTGTAGGGCGTGCGTTCCGAGATCAGGTCGCAGAGCGTGCCGGCGGTGCGGAACTCGTCAGGCTCTTCGTTGTAGCAGGAGCTGAGGACGCTGCCCGCGTCGAGGGCCGCGATCTCGCCATCGACCGTGATGTCGAAATAGTCGATCGCCAGGCTGAACGGCATGAAGCCGGGGGTCCAGATCGCACCGAGGGTGAAGGCGTCCGAGGTTTCGGCTTCCAGTTCGCCGGCAAACAGGCCCGTGGTGGGACGGTTGCGCGCGCCATAGGTGATGGTCTGCGGGGTCGAGCTGTAGCCCGTGAAGTCCAGGGCGCCGGGCTCGCCCAGTTCCGCGACGCAGTTTTGGTACAGGTTCGTCGTCGGATCCCGGTCCTGGTAGTTCGCGCACGGGTCCGAGCCGCTGTAGAAGCCGGTCTGGCCGGCCAGGAACAGCTCGTAAAGCGCCGGGGCGCGGAACGAAGTGCCGTAGGTGGTGCGCAGACGGAAGGTTGGATCGATCGTCCAGTTCAGACCGACCTTGTAGGTCGTGTCCTCGTAGCCGGTTTCCTCGTACTTGGTGTAGCGGGCCGAGGTCGACAGCGTCAGGGCCTCGATGAAGGGCAGATTGCTGAGCAGCGGGGCTTCGAGTTCGCCGAAGACCTCATAGACCTTCTCGGTGCCGACCGTGGCGCTGGCCGAGCTGTAGCCATAGATGTTGCCGATCTGGGAATTGGCGCTCGGCTGGTCGTCGATCGAGTCACGACGCAGCTCGAAGCCGAATGCCGCCGCTAGCGGGCCGGCGGGCAGCTCGAACAGATCACCCGTGATGCTGCCGTTGATCAGGTGGGAGGTGAACTCGGTCGTGCCTTCTTCCTGCGAGTAGATGTAGGCGCGCTCCGCATCGGTGAGCTGGCCGTTCAACAGGAAGCGGGTTTCGAAGACCGGAATGGGAACGCAGCCCGCGGCCACAGCGGCGGGGTCGGCGCAGATGACGCTGGAGCCGCTGGCGACGACGTCAAGGGCGTTGGCGACGCGGTCCGCCAGCAGACGCGTGCCGGTGTAGTCGGCATAGCTGCCGCTGAACATATAGGACAGGTCCCAGTTCCAGCCGCTCAGGAAGCCGGAGTTCAGGTCGCCGCGGAGGCCCGCAACGGCGCGAACATAGTTCACCTCCTGGGAGTCTTCGTAACGGATGGGCGCTACCGGCGTGACGGTGGCGAACTCCGTGGGGAAGCCATAGGCGTCGACGATGATGCTACCCGGGTTGCGGGGATCGTCATATTCGATGCTCGGGAAGAACTGCCCCGCCGTCACCTGCGTGGACGTGCGGTTGTTGTAGAGGAGCTCCGAATAGAGCTCCGCGCCGCCAAGAGCGTTCAGATCGTAGTTGAAGAAGGCCGTCGCCGTGAACCGGCGGGCCGGGAAGATCAGGGTGCGCTCATCGTCGAACGGTCCGTCATAGGAGGTTTCGTCGATACCGCCGCTGCGGTAGGGGTCGACCGTCAGTTCGCGATAGTTGGGGACGACACCGAAGGCGACGTCGCCGGGCGAGGGCTGGAGATACCCGAAGGGGGTCTGCAGGAACCCGTGCCAGGTGCCGCTCACGCATTTTCGGCTGCCGTCGGCGTTGGTCGAATCCTGGCTTGAATCCACAAAATAGTCATAGCCACAGTCGGCCCAGTCGCGGTCCTTATAGAGGAGCTTGAACTGCTCCTGGTACTCCAGTCCGATCAGGAAATTGCCGCGGTCGAACTGCTTTCCCCAAGTCAGGTCAACCGAGGTGCTCTCGCCGCCGCCATGCTCCGGGACCGACTGGAAGGCGCCGATTTCAAGACCATTGAAGTTGGTCGTCGTGATCGCATTGACCACGCCCGCGACGGCGTCCGAACCATAAACAGACGAGGCGCCGTCCTTCAGGATTTCGATTCGCTGGAGCACCCCGCTGGGCAGGACGTTGAGGTCTGCGCCGGCGCCGACGGTTCCTCCGGCGCCGGCGGGCGCCAGACGACGGCCGTTCAACAGGACCAGGGTGCGGTTGGCGCCAAGGCCCCGCAGCGAGACCGACTGGATGCCGGGACCGCCATCAGTCACGAAGCCGGAGAACAAACCGTTGAGCTGTTGAGATCCCGCGGCGACGGTCGAGCCCTGAATGATCGAGGCGGTCGAGACCAGACCGGCCTGGGTCGAGACCTCCTTGGTGATGACCTGAATCGGCGAAGCCGAATTGAACTCGTTGCGGCGAATCCTCGAACCCGTAACGACGATCTCATCCAGTTCGCTGGCCGAGGTGCTCTGCGAATCCTGGACGACCTCGGCGTCGGCCGGGGCCGCTGTTTCATCCTGGACCTGTGCGTCCTGCGCCATGACGGGCGCGGCGATCATCAATGACACAACGCCGGTGAGAATACTGGTCCGAAGCAATGAAGCCCGCCGCGAATGAATATTCATAACAATGTTCTTCTAAGAATTGACAGAGGTTGAGGGGCGTGTCGCCGACACGAGCGGCAATCGACGCCCGAACAACAATGGTTGTCAAACACAATTCCACCCCACATTCGCTTCGTTGCCGCCATGGGTGCGTCGGCGCCACAACATGGATACGCCACATGTTGAATTCGGTCTCGTGCTGGCTGTAGGTTGCATTAAACCTCTGACCAGCTTGGCTGTTTTATGAAAACTATAGCCTTTTCCCTCGCCGCGCTTGCTTTGACGGTCGGGTTGTCGCCACCCGCAGCGGCGCAAACTCCCATTCCCGTCAGCGCTCTTGCGCGTGAGAGCGCGATCCAGTCTGCGACACTTTCGCCCGATGGGCGACATCTCGCCGCATTAACGAGCAGCGATGGTCGCGCGGTCCGGATTTCCATCTGGGAAACGGCGGATCTCAATAAGCCGCCGGTGCTGTTCGGACTGGGTTCGGGCGCAGAGCGGGCGGATGTGCACTTCCTGGGCTTGAACTGGGTCGCGAACGATCGACTGCTGGTGCTGGCCAACCAGCCTCTGACGACCGGCCCGTCCGCTGAAGGACGCGGCTTCACCTATCTGGCTCGCCTCGTCGATCTGCAAGGCCAGGACTGGATCGAGCCGCTGCGTCGCGGCGGCACACGCAGCGAAATCGAGGCCTTCGCTGACAAGTTCCTGAACGTCAGCCTGTTCGACACCCTGCCTGAGGACGAAGAGCACATCCTGCTCGAGTACAACGACTTCCGGCGTGGCTCGACGGACATCTACAAGGTCGACGTCCGGACCGGCGCCGGAGAGCGCGTTGCGCGCGCCGGCAACGACGAGAGCTTCGTCTCCGTTGTCGACAAGGACGGCGTCCCACGCGTCAAACAATACATCACCAACACGGGCGGCGCCTGGACCGTAGGCTACCGTGTCCTGAACCGCACCACAAATCAGTGGGAAGACCAGCCAGCGCTCTCCTATCCGATCCGGGATCGACGCTCGATTCAGGTTCTGGATTTTGACCCGGAAAACCCCAACCTTCTTCTGGTCAACGATAACCACGACTCTGACCTGACGACCATCAAGGGCTACGATCTGGGCCGGAAGGCCTTTGTCGAGACCCTGTTCGGTCATCCCCGGTTCGACGCGGCCGGCGTGGTGTTCGACCGTCAGAACGAACAGGGCGTGGCGACCGGGATCCTGGGCTTCGCCTATTCGGGCGCCGCTACCGACGTCTACTGGGCGGATGCTGCGTGGAAGGCCCGGCATGACGCCCTGCAGGCGCAATTTCCGGGTCAGTATGTTCGCTTCATCGGCAACAGTCGGGACGGCGGCCTGAAATTGGTCGAGGTATCGTCCTCAACCCAACCGCCAGTCTATTATCTGTTCAAGAACGACAGCGAGCTGATCAAGATCGGCGACTCCAACCCGCTGATCAATCCAGCGACGCTCGCTCCGTCCGAACTCGTTTACTACAACGCTCGGGACGGTCTGCGAATTCCGGCGTTCCTGACCCTTCCCGGCGGTTACCAGCGGGGCTCCTCGCGCATCCCGACGGTGATCCTGCCTCATGGCGGTCCCTGGGCACGCGACAGCAACGACTGGGACCAATCCGGCTGGGTGCAGTTCCTCGCCTCGCGCGGCTACGCCGTGCTTCAACCGCAGTATCGGGGATCCGACGGCTGGGGCGCGGCGCTGTGGAAGGCTGGCGACCGCGAATGGGGCCAAAAGATGCAGGATGACAAGGACGACGGCGCGAAGTGGCTGGTCGACCAGGGCATCGCCGATCCCGACCGCATGGCCATGTTCGGCTACTCCTACGGCGGGTTCGCCGCCATGGCCGCAGCGGTGCGACCCGACAGTCCGTACAAATGCGCCATCGCCGGCGCGGGCGTCTCCGATCTGGACTGGGCGAAACGCACCTGGGGTGAAAGCCGTATCCAGCGTCAGATGCAGGGCGACACGGTGGGCGGCATGAATCCTCTACGCAACGTCTCCCAGATCAATGTGCCGATGCTGGTGTACTCCGGTGACCGCGACCAGACGGTGCCGATCGTGCAGTCCCGCCAGTGGGTCGCCGCCCTTCAGAGCGCGCGCGCGCCGATCCGCTATTTCGAGGTCAAGGACATGCCCCATAGCCTGCCGTGGTGGCCGTCCTGGCAGGAGCAGACTCTGACCGAGATCAGCAACTATCTGGCCAGCGACTGCGGCGGCGGCGGCCTCTGACAGCCGCCACACTGTAACGGAGAGACAAGAGTGTGGAGGGAAACCCTCCGCGCTGTTGTCTTGCTGATCTGCAAACGGGGCACGGCCCCTCGAGTCAGGGTCGCAAGTCCACCTTCACCGTCGTCGACAGGCCAGGCCGAAGCCGCGCCAGCGCGGGCTGGCCCGGGTCAAGGCGGATGCGGACCGGGACCCGCTGCACCACCTTGGTGAAGTTGCCGGTCCCCGGTTCGAACGGCAGCAGGGCGAAGGAGGAGCCCGACCCCGGCGCGAAACTGTCGACCACGCCGTGCAGCCGGACCCCGGGCAGGGCGTCGATCTCGACGTCCGCCGCCTGCCCCGCCCGCATCCGCCCCGTCTGGGTCTCCTTGAAGTTGGCGGTGACATACAGACCCGTCGCCGGAACGATGGTCATCAGCCGGGTCCCGGCCTGGACATAGTCGCCGGGCTCGGCCTGCCGGTCGCCGACGACGCCGTCGATAGGCGCCCGGACGATCGCATTGGCCTGGTCCTGGCGCGCAAGATCCAGCGCCGCCCGGGCCCGGCCCACTGAAGCCTCGGCGCTGGCGACGTTGGCCATCAGCACCTCCCGGCGGGCGCTGACCACGGTCGCCTGATTGCGGCGGACGTCCAGTTCGGCGCGGGTCCTGTCGGCGTCGGACTGGGCGCTGACAGCGGCGGCGCGGCGCTCCTCGGCGTCGCGGCGGGCCACGGTTCCCGAGGCCAGCAGGTCCTCGAACCGCGCACGGTCGGCCTGGGCCCTCACGTTCTGGGCGTCGGCGGAGGCGATCGAGGTCCGGGCCGAGCGGACCGTCGCGGCGGCCAAGGCCTCGTCGGCGGCAAGCGACGTCAGGGCGGCGCGGGCGGCCAGCAGGGCGGCTTCGGCGTCCTGCAGATCGGCCTCGGCTCCGGCGACCCGGGCGTCGAACTCCTCGGGGTCGATCCGCACCAGCGGATCGCCCTTCCGGACCGTCTGGTTGTGCGCGACCAGCACCTCGGCGATCAGCCCCCGGACCCGGGGCGCCACCGACGAGGAGTCGGCCTGCACATAGGCCGCCTCCGTCGAGACCGTGTTCCGGGGCGCCAGGATGAAGGCGGCCCCGCCCGCCACGGCCACCACCGCCAGGCCGACCATCAGCAGGGTCCGTTTGGAGAACGGCAGACCGGACCGCTTCGCTGCAGGCACGGCGTCGGGGGTGACAGCAGTCATTGGACGGTTCCGGATGCGGAGGAGGCCGGATCGGCGGCAAGGCCGATGCGACGGCGGATGGAGAGGCGCGAGGCCTCCAGAATGGCGTCGGACTGTTCGGTCGCCCCGATGGCGCGAGCCAGGGCGAGAGCCCCGACCAGCTCGGCCACGACCGATTTCGCCAGCAGCTCGTCCGTATGACCCAGGGTCGCCAGCATGGGACCCAGCAAGCTGGCCAGATGATCCGCCGTCCGGGCGAAGGCGTCGCGCATCGACGGCTCCAGACGGCTCATGTCGGCCGACAGCGTCGGCAGCGGACACGACCATGTCGCCGAATCCCGGTGCGCCGCCGACAGATAGCGATCGACATAGACGCCGATCGCCTCCGCCGGCGCCAGCCCCTCGGTCACCCGCAGGAACCGCGCCGGCGCCCCCTGAAGCAGCGCCTCGACCGCCGCCTCGATCAGGGCGTCGCGCGACGGGAAGTGGGCGTAGAAGCCGCCATGGGTCAGTCCGGCCTCCTTCATCACGGCGGCCACGCCCAGATTGGCGACACCGTCCCTGCGGATGGCCTGTTTGGCGACGGTCAGAACCCGCTCCCGGGTCCTGGCCTTGTGTTCCGCGTCATAGCGCATGGCTTGCCGGGCTCCTTTATATGATGCATGTAATATAAACATCGTGGTCCTGACAAGGGCGACGGCGACAGGACCTTCCGATGACCGACGCCACGGCCGACGCCCCT
>Ga0247812_10001823_pt1 | contig 12022 bp, 8 predicted proteins | sample UWRJL149409B1_FD_178011 | JGI IMG/M metagenome (GOLD analysis project Ga0247812, IMG submission 178011) | Plant litter microbial communities from Arlington Agricultural Research Station in Wisconsin, United States - UWRJ-L149-409B-1 | ecosystem: Environmental > Terrestrial > Plant litter >...
ACCGTGCCGCCAGTGTTTTCAATCTCTCACTACCTACAGTAATAATACTTTACTTTTAGACAACTTATACCATACACCAACTATACAATGTACCTGGCCAATTTAAAGAGAAGGGAAGAGGTTCTCGCTGACGTTTGTTTGCGGGGTGGAGAATCTACGGAGTGCAGCTGTCTTCCTACTTAGGACATGTCCTATTGAGTGGTTGGGCAAGCCCAAGGACGCTATGGCTTCTTCCTCCTTGCTTCCTAGAAAGGTTTCAGACAACGCGCCAGTCTATTGTCTCTTGCCTCCTTCTGGAAAAAGCAATTCCTAAGTGTTACCAGTGTTACGATAGTGCGTTTAGACTGTTTGACAAGTTCATCATTGTCTCGCGAAAACAGCCAGCGGTAACTTGTTGCTCGACTACGAAAGTATCTCCAATCCAACGTTTGGCTGGAAAAGGGGGTCGCGCCTCTACCAGGGCTCCACGAGCAGCAAGGAATAAAAACCAGGCTCGAGCGGGCCAATGCAGCAGCCAAAAGCCCAATTTGCAGATTGCCCAATCGGGCGCCACCGTTAAACCTCAAATGGCGCTTGTGCCTGACAGTTTTGCCCCTTTGATTTTGGCTGGGGTGGCCCCCGACCCCGACTTGCTGGTAAAATGATCGATTTGCTCAGGGGCTGGAAAATCAATCCAGACTCTTTCAGCAGTATAGTTGTAGTACCGGCATCCAGCTCCAACCAACAGATCTCGGATACATGAAGATCTGCAGCTGAAGAAATGTTGTCCAGACTGTATTAAGTACAGTACAAGACCACTGAAATTCTTTAAATTGCCACTAGGGTTATTGATCGGAGCGACTATTTGCACAGCTTGTCAGGCCCATACATGTTTATGATAACTCTGATATCAAACACATCCCCAGGACTATGAACCCTTACTCCTTGCCTTGTCTGGAGAACTCCGGCTGCTGGCAATCCCGGGAGCCTTCCGGTACAATGTCGCTGATCGTTGCCCCAGAAATTTTATACACTTTTGATGTATTTGATATCTTACGCATGCGACGTATCAACTCGAACTGGGTTTTGGAGCTATAAGATACTAAACTTAACAGCCTATTTGGTCGCCTCCAGGCAGGATCTACTGATTTTTCAGGAGGTGGCAAATGCCCACGGTTTCATTTATATCAGATAATGTGCAAGTATTATTCCTCATCAACATGCTTACCCCTATGGATCTTATGTCAGTAAGGCAACCCCCAAGTTTAGTATCCACCACTTACTGATTTTCGGATAACCATCCTGTAAGCAAGCTAAAAAAGAATCCTTTTCTTACAGTACAAGAAGACGAAGCATGCCGACGCCATACTTCCCAGCTTATACAAGCCACAATATCAACAACTATCAACTACCATCTGCGCATTTGAAATACCGACAGCTGATCATTGCCCACCCACCCACTTCGTCTCATCTCCACGTACTTCGTAACCCGTGTAACCCTATTGTATGTGCATACAGTACAAACCACCCAGACGTGATCTCATCTTACCACAAACCCACTAGAAAGGTAAAAGCTACCGCATATCCCAACCCTGAAAATCATGATTTCCATCTCACCTCAGCGCTTACTTCAAACCTCCAGTATCCCTCAAGTAATATAGCAAAAGCAAAAGCAAAAGTATAAAAGCAAAAATAAAACCCCCGGGCCCAACCACATCTACGGGATGGGATGCAGGGCAGCTTCTCAAACGACCGCGCTCAAGATGTATCCGAGTATGTCGGTACCCGGAAGCATTTCATATGAAGTTTCACATGATTTAAATTCAAAATATAGTTTCTACTTCAGGTACTTGACAGCAGAAACCTGCGACGTAAAGGCGCGAAACAATCACATTGTTGGCAGACTTCCTGTCCCCGCAAGTCTCCATGAAGATAACAGTTTTGGTGCCCACCTCATCCCAACACTGTCAAGACAATTTATCCCTCTCTGTTCAAGCCGCAAAACTACAAAACAAAAAACAAAACAAAAAGACCCCTCATAAGAGCAGGTCCAATCAATGGTGACAAAATAAGTCGTGAGGCTCCATTCGGTTCAAGGCCCTCGTCGGCGGGTGAGCCGGATCGTTTATTTAATCTCCCCAAATTTCCCCAACTTTCAAATAGTGAGGAAGGGGGAAACGCGCTGAAGACGCGGATCTTGCACGAGAATGTCACCGGACGGTGAACGCGCTATAGCGCGCCAAATTATTTTCCCGAAGATCTAGATCGTTGAAAGCTGAACGGGGTAAATATTATCAGGATTATCGACTGGAAAGTGTTAGGTGGAAGATCGTGCGTGGTAGGCTCGTGGCGGGTTTGCGTGATGGATGGTTGAGAGGTACTTAGGAGGTACCCTTCGTATCTAATGAAAATACTTGAGCAATAATTGGGTTGCAAATTAACTACAAATTTTTAAAGTACAGTACATACCTAAGTTATGGTACAGTAAGTTGTAGGTGCGATGTTGTGCGAGGGCAGGTTGTTTTCCATTGAATCTTCAAGGTTGTAAATAAATTGAGGTTCGAGGTGACGTCTGCCAGCGTCTGTCATGATTTCACATATAGTGCAATATATTGTGAAACTGGATTTACTATGGGAAAGCTTGATGGTTCTCGTACCGGGCTGTTGGAATTGTAGGCTAAGTCTGTCATTGCAAGCGTTGGGGAATCCGGGAAGGTTGAGGCTATTTGGGTTCTCCTGCGCTCGCGGTTGGTTATTTGTGTCAAGTAAATTGGCACTTTGTAATCTTTCTAATTGCTAGATTGGGATGACTGTGGCTCGATCAGAGGGGAATTTTGGTGCTACAACCTATACGACGTTATCCGAACTTGTACGCAAGTATGCTGATTCGTATTTCCAGGGAGTACGGCTACATCTTCCAAGAGAAGCGATGAAGTGTATCGTTTCAACCAATATCTCCAAAACACCCCGATAGTGGTATCAGGTCACATCTGACGTCGTCCGCTAAACACAAGTACGAGGTTTATTTAGTGAATTGTGAGTTTAACAATGTACACTAGATTTAGGAGGAGTCTTCTGTTCTGCACATGATCTATTTCCAACAATCATCCGTCTGCTGCATGCGAAGAATCGTTCTCCAACTCATCCAAATCCGGTCTCGAACTTAAGCCCATCCAGTTATTTTGCCAAATTCAAAGATCGAAGCACTCAAATCCCATTGAACTTGCTTTCTATATTCTCAGTAGAGAAATGGCCAGCGGAGACACCAGTTTGTCTAAATCACTTGTGTGGGTTTGGAGCACTGGTCTGGATAGGAGCTCTATCAATTTAGAGATAATACAGCTCACGATCGACGCCATGTTTTTCCAGAATGCAATCTTCATCGAATGCATGCTTCCTATCTAGTTCGGATGGCACTTTAAGGTTAATCTGATCCCATTGTCAAAAAGTCACTAAAAGTCACTATCTAACATGGGTTCAAACTTTTCTTATCTAACCACCCACGTTTTATATAATAATCTATTACACGATGGATGCAACACCATCCTTCTCACGATATTTCCCGAGCACTCCCGGGCCTTTCTTCCTCGGCTGTTTTGTGTCACCCAAGCCTGCCATTCCCTCATCGGGTACCGGAAGACAAAGCCGTAACTCATACCCAAAGGCAGGACTACTATCATCACCTCCGTTCCTTCTTCCTTCGGGTACAGATCCATATGCCAACCTCTTCTAGCCCTAGCATACACGAACAGCGAAAAAAAACTTCGCCTCCATGGGAAAATTAATGAAGGACCAATGCAATATCAGAACATGCGAGACGGCACGCGTATTAAACCATCTATGTTCTTCTACATCCAATTTGATAAAGTCATATCTATGAAGTCAATCACTCCTGTGGGGTGAAGGGCAAGCGTTCCGATCCGAAAATGGATCGACAGTCATTTTGAGTGTGGGTGCAAATCAAATCCAAAAGCAAGTCGTCAAACAACATGAAGTAAGTGTCGGTTTGAATTAGAGAGGATCACGGTTGATGTTTTTCAAGTTGATTAGAGGGACGAGGGAAAGAGGGAAGGGGAGAGATGATTGTGTATAGAATGCATGAGCTCGTGTAGATATCACCTCGTATCCAGGATTTTCATCAGTTATCAGCAATCAGTTGAAACATCGAGATTACATTTTGGTCAATAATCATGTAATAACCCTTCCGTCGAAATCGGATGCGGAGTCAACTTGATGTGATCGATCTACTACTCCTACAGTGCAGACCACGATCCTCTTTCCTTTCTCCTATCCGACTATCAAAATCAGATAACGCTAGCCTAAACTCAAGCCTTCACTGTTGTTGAGAACATCTTGTCTCTGTGAGTCTCAAAATGGGTCTTCATGAGCCGATCGGATCCATCAATGCTAGACGAAGAAGAAGAATACCCACCTCCCAGGCCGACTCTAACTTCTCTGTTCTCCTTCCTTCTATAAATCTACCCCGATCAATAGTCTCAATATCCCAACAACATTTCTAAGCTCCTGGATGAGTGCTACTAATATTTCCGCCTTACGGATATTCTCTTTTTACCATCAGAGATAGCACAAGCTGTTCAACAGCTGGCGCAGGAGCGTTTCGTTGTCAGGCAAGAACAAATAGCAGAGCAGGAACATTATTATTGATACAACGAGCTGGAGCTGGAGCTGTGGCAACTGTTAGATAGTTGAGATTTGATAGCTGAATTTCATGTTGCTGGGCTTTTCTTTTTCGCAGTTGTTATACTGAGCTGGCTGGGCTTGGATTTTCTACAAGATTGAATCACTGAGAACATGAAGCTTCTTGTGTTCTTCTGTTTATGCTCCTCAGTAATGGGACTGAAGTAAGATTGAACTTTTCTCTATTTTCGAAATATATTTATTGTAGAAATGCGCGAGAGTGATTGGATAGTCTGGATGTGTTATTGAGAATTTTTGAGAATTCTGGTGAATCATAGACAAATCAAAATCTCAGGTTGCTCTTGAATAACCACATCCTGCCACTAAGATCACTGACTTCAAATTGTGAGGGAACCTTTTACTCGAGTATTGTTTAATGTGGTTATTGAGAACTCAATCAGAATGATAGTCTCTAGCATAAGTGTCGAAGTTATTGACCCTCTGCTAACTCAATGCGCGTGTTCCCCACTTCTTGCTCAAAAAGGTATCTTGCAATTAGGTGATCACAAGAGTATATTATAATGGGCCGGTTGTGATATGGGCACCTTAACTCTTGATTTGAGGAGAAAATCCTATATTTCGACACACTCTAGTTTTTGGAGGTGGAGATTCCAAAGAACCACATCGAAACAGTTGAAATAGACGATTATATCTCGGTATCAAAACCATATTTCTAGACGCCATACTGTGAGGAGACACTGTATATTGATAGCAGGCACAAAAATGGAGCTCCAGTACTTTTTGTTGATATGATCTTGATCTGCCTTATAAACATAGCATTTCAAGGCCAAATTAATTGAAAACTTCAGAAATCCAGCGTATTCTTAGGATAGTTTCCATGCTGTTCTTGTACAGGATGCCCACGCTCTAGAATCCGCACATCACCGACAGCATCGACTGTGCCATCTTCAAACATAGTAAACACAACATAATCTCAAGGGGGATCAACTAGGGTTGAATCCCACAGATTTAAGGCGGGGAATATTTACTTTCAATTCAGATCAGGAGTGATTCGGTTACTAATAGATTTTTCAAGCGACTTCTTATGTACTAGTTGAATAAATCTGGTAGCTTAGAAATATGGCCAGCTAGTTTAAACTGAAATGTAGTAATTGTGTCTAAAGTCAATCGGAAATATATGCACTGCCATATCTTTCATGGCACTTAAATTCGAATCTGCTTAGCTAAGGACAATGCTCATTGTGCTACTTTGAGGGGAATTTCATAAGAATAATATAAGCTTCAACGTAAGGTTGAGACTTTCAAGGGAAATTGGTTGTCTCAGTAAAAGTAATTTTGCTATCTACTGTTGAGGCTGATGGTGAAGGCTCTGATCGAGAACCGGTCATTAACATTGCCCCCTGTGCGATGCTAAGGGCAATACTATGTCTCGCACTCTCCTCGACGAGAAATTGGCGTGTATTTCGATGATTTAAAGATTAATAATTGATGCAAAACTTTGATTAAAATACTTGTCAGTAAATTTTCAACTGCCTGGGATATGTACTGTACATATAGTTGCTTAACTTTAGATGATTGCTGTTGCATGCTTTAATGCTAGTAGATCAAGACCGAAATATGTGTTAAAGTACGTAGAAATACAGGCGGTAATATGGTTTATAAAAGTGTTTATTTATGGTGGCTTATATAATTTGTGTAGTGGTAACTACACTCATTTGCTCGTCCAGTTCGAAGAATAGGGGTTAAGCGAGAGAGGGCATGTGTATGGAAAAACCCCCCAAATTCTTATGAAGGCGAGCGTATTGGACATGGTAATAAACCAATCCGCCTCAACGTTTGATTATAATTAATCCACTGCTCATCACTGACCTAAGACAGTCCAATAACGTACGCAATGTTCCTGTCTCATTCGTCTATAACGTTCATGGAAAAAGGGGCTCGGATAACTGGGTGTGCAACTATCATTTATTCTAAAACTACTCGAAACTCGCTTCAACACCTCGATAGTTGGCATCTTGAATTCTGGCATCTGGAAGCTTCATAAGGTCAGCAAATAACCATCAACACATACAAGATGAGACGCATAAATGCTTTGGTGCTCTTGAGTGCTATCTCAGCTCCTACATTTGCAGCGGAATCTACACGACCAAGAGGTGTTGGTCCAGAATGTTAGCAACTCCCCCCACCACCTACCTACTTGAGGATGGAATGCTATTATCAATTGAAGCCTATCTAATATTTTAACATAGTTGCGAAGTACTATAAAGGTACCGATAGCTTTACATGTATCTCCAGTCCGTCAGTCAAGCTTGACCTCTCCCAGATCAACGATGATTACTGCGATTGTCCCGACGGATCAGACGAGCCTGGAACCGCAGCTTGCACATACCTTTCTACATACTCCCCTCCACAACCTGTACCTGGTGCGCCGGCCGGAACTTCGAATATTAGTATAGCTCTTCCGGGGTTCTATTGCAAGAACAAAGGACATATTCCAGGCTATATCCCACATACATACGTTAATGATGGAGTTTGCGATTACGAGATATGCTGTGATGGCAGTGATGAATATGATGGGGTGGGAGGCGTCAAGTGTCCCGATAAGTGTAGTGAGATTGGAAAAGAGTGGAAGAAGCTGGAGGACATAAAGCAGAAGTCTATGCGAAATGCTTTGAAAAAGAAGGATGAGTTAGTGAAAGAGGCACAGTCGCTGAAAGCTGGTTTGGAAGTTACAATTTCGAACATCAAGACAGAGATTACGGGGTTAGGAGTTAAGGCGGATGATCTGGAGAAGAAATACAATGAAGTTGAGAGGAGGGAAAGAGGCAAAATTGTTGGAAGTAAGGGCAAGGGGTCAAAAGTTACAGTTCTTGCTGGACTGGCCAAGCAAAGGGTTGAGCAGTTGAGAGAGTCCTTGATTAACGTAGTTGCTAAGAAGAATGCACTAAAGCAGAGGGTTGAAGAATTGGAGCATATCCTGTCAACTTTCAAGGAAGAGCGGAATCCCAACTTCAACGATGAAGGTGTTAAGAGAGCTGTTAAGGCCTGGGAAGATTACGCAGCAGCTAAGGTTGATACTGACGAATCTGCTGAAGACCGAGATATTGAAGAAACCTCCAAACCTGACAGTGAAACCGAGGGTATCAATTGGGCAGAATGGGAGACTGAGCCAGAGGAATCTGACGTTGAAGCTCGTATGTACCCCAATCTCGACTTATGAGCGCTCTAATGTCATCTAGTATACAAGTTCGAAGCATACCTTCCAGTCTCCGTCCGAGAATGGCTTCACCAAAAGCTCGTTGATTTCCGCATCTTGCTCGTGGAAAATGGCATCTTAGCCGACAATGCTAACTCTGGGACTGAGTCCAAAGCTGTAACTGACGCTCGCTCAGCGATGCAAGCAGTCAAGGATGACCTCTCATCTAAGCAAGCCACACTCAGCTCGCTAGAAGGTGATCTCACTAAAGACTTTGGACCATCTGACGTTTTCCGTGCTCTTAAAAGCACATGTTTCTCCACTGACTCTGGGGAATACACTTACGAGCTCTGCTGGATGGATAAAACAACTCAAAAACCCAAGAAAGGCGGTGGAAACACTGGGATGGGTAATTTTGTGCGTTTCGATAAGCTTGAGGTGGATGAGGAAATTGGTGCTGATGGGAAGGGTGTTGGCCAGGGGGAGAGGATCACGATGATGTATGAGAATGGTCAACATTGTTGGAATGGACCGAATCGACAGACGACAGTGGTTTTGGCCTGTTACGAGAAGGATGAGATTTGGAAGGTTGTGGAACAAGAGAAGTGTATGTACAGAATGGATGTTGGGACGCCGGCTGTTTGTGAGAAGGCTGTATCTGGGAAGACAACTAAAGGTAAAGATGAGCTATAAATTGTATTCTAGATCTTGCAGCTTATATACGAACTCAATGACAGCGTATTTAGTTTGTCTGCTGATCAGTAATGTGAATAGTCCTGAGACTTTTGGATTAGGTTTGTGACATTCAACTTCAAGACCCAGTTCTTAGCTGTGTGGCCTATTAAAAAGGGTGTAACATTTGTTGAAGCAAACCGGTAAGCACTCTGAGGTAGGAACAAATGAAACTAATTGAAGCTATTTGCTATATATCGAGGTTGACCTTTTATTACTTAGCAAAACCTGTCTTCTCATCAGAAAATGATACAGTTACTATGCACATATCTAATGCCATTTAATGTCAATCTTGGCGTTGAGTTGAGATAGCAGCCATCAAAAATAGCAAGCCGCTGACATATCTAGATATTCCTCATTTTCAAAATGACCAAATTTGTGTGTTTGTATGACTTGAAGCTTTGCTTACCCGAAAAGCCATGCACTCTTTTAGTTCTTTTCATCTCAACATACAGTATCTACTATAATACAAATTTCACTAAGTAAACAATTGATATGTTGTTCACGTTCGAGTTACTGACAATTTAAATCAAAGATCTCCTGTTAACAGTCCAAATATACTTAAAGACGGAAGAATGAGCACCTCTGACGGTATTATACAACGTTCGGAATACGAAACTATTCTACCCTACACTACTCCAACCCCATTCTAGCTTCATCACCAATTCCCCAATCCGCTTGTTTTGCCGTGTGGGGTCTATCCTCATCCTCACTTTTAACACTTAGACTACTAGCTCTACTCCTACTTCCTTTCCTCCTCCTCAAACTCCCCGCTTTGAAACTCGAGCTCTTGCTTTCGAAACTACGGATACTTTCCGCGTAATCCGTGCCTCCTACGAAATCATTTGAGTATGTAGGCGGGTCGGAAGAAGTGCTATTGCTGTCTTGTTGCACGTTGTTGAGCTGGCTAGACGAGCGGGTTGGGGAAGACAAGGGTGTAACTTCAGTGCTTGGGGTGATTTCGACGAGTTCCCCGTCTCGATACCACTTTCTGCGACGAGTGTAACGACCCCATCCATCTTGGCCACGACGACCATCTTTCCACTGTTTGCTTGGGTTAGATTTTTGTATAATCACTCAAGCGTTCTGGGATTTGACATACCTTGTTATCGTAATATATCCAACCCATACCACCTTGAGTAGCACCTTCTTTTGCTTCGCTGCCACCTTCCTCAGTTGCTTTTGCGCCTTCAACAAGCCATTTACTGTTCTTAGCCCATCGCCATCTAGCTCCACCACCTTCTACATCTGGTAGTTCGAATTCTTCCTTTGCTGGTGCAGGATTGAGATGTTCGTCTGTCCACGCAGCTCGTTCATAAGAGAATAGAGAAGTAGTCCATCCTAAGCCGACCCATCTCCTTTGATTCTCATATAGGATGAATGTAAAGCGCACTCCTGGAGCATCGGGTCTCCTTTTCGCGGCTGCTGTTGCCGCTTGAAGAGCTTCTTCCATCGCTGTGGACTTTTTGCGTGGAGGTAGTGCTGGAGCTCCAAGCTCAACCTTCGGAGGTGGTACCATTGTATCTGTGAGATGAAGACCAGTGATGACGGAACATATCCGACGCACGAGAGCTGATCTCCACAGTATTTCTCTTGATACACGATTTGGCCGGGAATGCCACGTTAGAAACAGTGTCCCCCCGACTAGTACTAATCGTTTGGTTGTGATGATCTGAAGGGGGCGCAATGTGAGAACTATCCATAGAGGAGTCACCAACAAGATTCTAATCAGTAGTGTTGTGAGTGCAGGTCTAGTCGTCGCTGACGTAGCGGTCCTTTGGGTAGATAGGAAATCCGTAAGCTCTAACAGAGGATCCAGAAGCACATTACACCTCGACGTGAATACTTTCAAGGTTTCCACAATCTCATCCAAGGTCTTCTGGTGCTTCGTATTCGTTATTTCAGAATCCTCTTTCTTATGTCCTTTTTTCTTTTTCTCCCCCGTCCAGCCAGTAGATGATAGCGGCGAGTACCTCCTTGAATACATCCCCAGAATTAAAACCATTACGATCACCACCGGACCGGCATATCTCATAACCACATCTCCGTATAATACGACTCCCCAAAACCCTGCCACCAGCAGGAAACTCTCCCAAGGATCCCCGCTCGTCCAAGTCAATAACCCTACAAATTTATTCAGCGGTAGTAAGAATGGATGCGAATAGGCCAAAGCCCGCGTAATTTGTGGTGGGGTTTGTATCAATAGCGGTGATTTCTGGTGCACAAGGATCGTAGAGCGTTGTTTGTTTGCTGATGTGGAATGCGACAAGGTGACTGGAGAGAAAGACGCGATGGTGGGAGGATTAGGGTCACTGGAGGGCGATGAGGCGTCGTCCCTAGATGGGGTAGAGGTAGACATTAAATCCAGCCAAGGTATGTCCTATTGTTCATGTTGATTAGCTTTATCCTTGGTGTGTGAGAGAATTGGGAGTTGTACAAATGCTGCCATTTACAACGTCATTGCCGCCCGAGGCACAACCTTTCAGACCTTCCACCACCTCAAGCCAGTACGGTAAATTGGCTAATTTTGCGGCGTAGTATTTGAGGCGATTCCTAGAAGTTACCTGTGATATGTAAGAAGGCACAGAAATTAACAATATGTTTAATATGGAGAGAAAGTGTGTATTATCTGCTTAGAGAAAGGACTAAGGCAGCCTTAGCAAAGTGATAAGGTTGGTTCGGCCGCATTTCAATATTCGGCTCACGCATCTTTCACATGTTCAGCCTTGTAGGCAATTGGAGTTGTGATACAACGAATGCTAACCACATATGACTTTGACCTATCATAGCTCTGAACGACTATTATACAGTGTTCTTGTTTCTCAAGGAAAGGGTTGTAAGTTTTTAAGCTAGTAATTTAAATATATACTCCATGGCTACAGGACTAATGGAACGATTGTTTAGGCTACCTTATAGCCTTAATGTGAAATCGTGCTCTTTATTGTAATCTATAGGAATATATAGAAACATGCCGTAAAACTTGTATTTATGTTGTTTAGTTTTACTATTACTCTCGTCCATAGCTGATATTACACTATTTATATCTCGTAACCATAGTGGGAACCAAATTGCCAAGCTCAGCCTTATGATCACGTGGTTAAATCGTCATGCATGCCAAAATTTATTCCTCAAGAGACGGGCGTTCAGTTGAAACGATTCCTTAATCCACAACAAAAACAAACAAACCTAAGAACGACTACGAATACCGTGCAATATGTCTCGCCAACCTCCTCCTCCGGGAGTTCCCAGATCTGATACGTATCGCCCAGGCGGATACTCAAGCAACCAAGGCAATTACCAATCCAACAATTATCGCGACGAGCGAGATCGTTATGATTCTTTTGATCGCTATGATGCCCCACGCGACCGCGACCACGACCGTGAACGCAATCATGGCCCTCAGATGTACCAGTTCGGCGGAAACAATCGAACGCGATCACCTCCTCGAGGTCCTCA
>Ga0247812_10001824_pt1 | contig 12022 bp, 11 predicted proteins | sample UWRJL149409B1_FD_178011 | JGI IMG/M metagenome (GOLD analysis project Ga0247812, IMG submission 178011) | Plant litter microbial communities from Arlington Agricultural Research Station in Wisconsin, United States - UWRJ-L149-409B-1 | ecosystem: Environmental > Terrestrial > Plant litter >...
TCAATACCCAAGGCCAACATATGGAGGAGCCACAATCATATCAGCAGTATCTGCATACCTGTCCAGTAGAAACACACCCAAAAGTTAGCGAAAATTATAACTCAAACAGATCACAGCGCAACCACCAAACGGGTCCAGAGCAACAAGACTGCGGAAGAAGGCGATGCGAGTTTCCACCTTCTTCACATATCCTTCGTCAAGAAGAGGTTACCGTACATCTGATGAGATCCGCCATCCGTCGTGGTTCGCGTCTTGGCTACGGGTGCAGTTGCGAACATGTTGCTATACATATCGGCGCGACTCATAGGATCATCAGCGTTTGCAACGTTGACGGAGCTAGCGTTACGTTGTCCGCGACGGGCCATCTTTGCGATTTTAGCCTCTCGCTTTTCTCGTGCTTTGGCATCCTTCTCCGCTTGTTTGACGCGAGCTTTGCGATCTATTTGCTCGGCCACGAGGATGGCAATTTCTTGTCGGAGGAGAATGTTTTCCGCGTACTCAGCATACTTGAGAACGATGGCGTTAGCTACCTCGAGATTGAGACCGATGCGTGCGTAGCGGGTGGTTTGGAACACCATCATATGAGTTGTCGCAGGACGGGGAATCAAAGATGAGCTACTAGCCAAGCGAGAGAGATTGGTGTTGGTATTTGCAAGATAACGACGGGGGGCAGAGCTCTAGTAGTAAGTGTGAGCTTCTTTGCATTCACAGTGTTGAAAGGAGGGCCGTTCTAATAGCAAGTGAAGAAACATATCAAGAAATCGACTGTAAGAGGGGGAAGGGAGACTTACACTGGAAGCAGTGGCACGGCTACGAAGGCTTTCGGAGGTTTGGGACGATTGGAAGGATTCGTTGTGAAAGTCGCTCATAGTTGGACTATTCATGGAGCTTTGGAGCTGAGGCGAGGAGACAGCTCTTTGCTCTCGTAGCTTCATGTCGGCAACAAGAGTAGCGGTTTGATGGACGGAGTCGAAGTGCTCAATGTTTTCGGCGAATGTGTACTCCATGGAACCATGGAGGTCCATGTTTACCTCGTTAAGTACAGATCGGAACAATCGGACCAGCTTACGGCGTGCAATGGCTTGGAGAGTAGACTATAGTAAGTCGTTAGCGAGTACTCAGGTGGAAAAGAGACACAGGTTCGCTGAACTTGAGGGGCAGGAACGTAGCTGGAAGATCTAAACTTACACTTTGACCACAGAACATGTTGATAATGGAATCAGTTTCTGGTAGTTCTCCATCCATATACAAGAACTTGAGCATCTTAGCCCGAGCTGGTAGATCAGGAATCTTCTTTCCATTTCGGCCTGAAGACATTGTTGTAATGTTGAATGGTTTGCTGTCCGAGAGTGTTAACGACTTGGTTGAGAGATGGAGGAAAGAGAGATTCTTCCTCGGAAACGAGATTTAGTTGCATCCATGGCACTAGTGTGAGATGTACCATTCACATTCACTCGGAGAGCAGTCTTTGTGGCTGATGGTGAAGGCGAAAGGCAGGGGGGTGAGTGAATAGAATCCTGGAGAGAACACAAAAGCGAAATAGAGATAGGAAATAAGTTTTTCCGGGTTATTAACACTCAACATAATATAAAGGAAGTTTCTTCACAACATGTTGTGAAGAAGAAGACTAGTTCACACTTCACTCAAGCCTGACATACCTTGAAGCTCAAAGAGTGCTCAACTTATTTTGACAAGTTACTGGAGCAAGTATAAACTATAATTGTCATTTTGTAGGCTCCTGTAAGTCTATGTTAAATATTTCTTTTAATGCAAAATTGGACTTTACACACAATTACCCAATTAACTCCATACCTTAAAATGGTGTGAAGAGCTAGTAGTGTCTATCAAATTTTGGTATATCATTTTAATCCACAACTGTTGTACATAGGCGAAGTTTTGATTCTCAGATACTAGTTAAAACTACTCTGCTAAGCATAATGGATGTTAGCCTTTAGTATTTGTTGATTCTTGACTAGAATCGTAATGTAACTAACCATACACGTAAAAAATAATAATATCAGAGTTTATGAAGTTTATGGCATTATAATAATCTCTTCGCCTTTGCCATCTATCCAACGTGCCCCGGTTCCTTTGATTTTGTTCCGGCTAGAGATGTGTAGAAAAAGGTAAACATGCTTAACTGTGATCCCCCAGCAATAAACTCTTATAAACTTGGATTCCTCATCTCTCACAGACCATAATCCCCAGCCTCCGTGACCCTTGCTGACGAAAACAGCAACATAATTCCAGAATGACCTCTTCAGTCGTTCATCCCATGCTTGGGAGTTGACCAGCCAGTAACCCCTTTCCATAGGACGGGGCTCACGAACCTGTTTTTCTACTTGGTAGAGGCTTTCCACTGGAAATTTCTCGACAAGCTGTAGAAGAGACGGTGTGATCAATTTCTCTGGAACAAGTTCTTTTTTCGATGATCTGGGTGGTGGCGGCCGGACCTCGAGGACGTCTGCCCAGATGGACGTTAGGTTTGAAGGGCTAGGAGTTGCAACTTCAGTCACTTTACTAGATGAGATCGCTGTAGCAGCTGTGGACTGGCCTTTTATTACTTGAGACTTTTCAAGGCACGGCTCATCCACATCTGGTTCCTCTGCTTGAGAGTTTACTACTCGAGATCCTTCTATTAGAGATTGCTCAATCTGAGATTGTTCCACCTGAGTGTCTGGTAACGGTGACACTCCAACTTGAGATTGCTCTCTTTGGGACCTTTCCAAGCACATTTTCTTTGAGGACTTTCCTAGATTTTCGCTAGATGTGAATGATATTGTAGCACCTAGTTCTGATGCAATAGACGGAGAGATATCTGTATAAGCATCGGGAGCTTCTTTCCTCTTCAACGGTCGAGTGCGCCCTAGAGAGATAATGTTGGAGCTTCTACTCCTCAGACTATATCTAGCATTGCCAATCTCCTTCGATGAGGATATCGATGGTACGTGGCCCAAAGCGTCGAAGAATTCTGGCTGTGTGAGATGAGACTCGCGACATGAAAACGGTACAAGGGAGCTAAAATTTTCGTCTATCTGTGTATGTTCCTGGAACACTGGATCAGCGGCTGGAGCAACTGTCAGATGCCCTAGCGTCTCCCAGACCGGTGAGGGAGAAGACAGCAGTTGATTTGCAGACGCAGGTTCGGGTTGAGAATCAGCAACGGAACTTGGTAGTTGCTGCCACGAATTCTGTGATATCGGACTGCTTCTAACGAGCAACTCCCCTCCAACTGTACCTCTGTTTTCAATGGGCGGCGTATTGAGATTCCCTTCGACACTCTGAAAGGACATCGGGGGTGAATAAGCTAGGCGGAGATCTCCTGCAAGGATCAGGTTTCTATCCTGTGTAGAAATTACAGCAGTAGAAGCAGTTTCTGGTTCGGGCTCGTCTTCCGGCCTGTACGATGCTTCTGACTCTCTTTCCTCTTGTGTAGAATGTTGCAATTCGTGCTGCAGTTGGCTAGAAGGCGCATCTGTTTGAGTATCCACCCAGTCATCTTCGTTTGTCCCGGCGCCCTCCTCACCTGTTTCTTCGCTTTGCCGCCTTTGCCATGGTATGTGGTGGTTCACAGGTTCGAAATCAAGGTATGCCTGTGCCAGGGCTCGGTATCGTACATCATCTCGACCTCTGCTGGGTGCCGTGATATGCACTAAAATCCGCACGTCTCCTTTTTCGATAGTTGCCATGCTTGCCATTTCTACTACAAGAGGTAATAATCATATTGTTTGATCCAAAATGAAAAGAAACAATGTGCATAAAGCGGGGCCAGGCTATTATTGCTGATGCAGTTGTTATGGTGTTGTTGCCTTTGGGTACTTTCTTAACGCCGAAATCGCCATTTATTGTCACGGTCTTGGCATTAATATGGGGCTTTTCCTATGGTATGGTTGGTTGCTTGTTTCAACTTGCTTGTGCAGCCTATTAGCAACACTTCTTTTACCCTACCCACTTCAATACATAATGAACGTATAGTGGAATCGTGCTTCTCTGAAGCAAGAGAGTTCTCTGCCTCAGACTCCTTTCATAGAGTTGAGTATATACTAGACTACCATATCCATATTAATTTGCCAGTCAAAGAGATCATCGCCAGAACTTTGTATCTCTTTCAAATTGTTACTAGCACCGAGGTCTATCAAGTCTTTTGCTCCTTCAAATGAGGAGAGGCTGATGAAGGTCAACATGGTTGAGGGTAACTGTGTTGCTGGAGCTGATACAAAGGTTTGACTCATGCCTGCCAAACTAGCTTACCGTTGAAACCAAAAACGAGCTAAGTCTGATTCGTGTGGAAGCCATCTTTGAACCAAAGCAAAATTATGGATAACTGGTAGCTCAATGTACAGATTCGCTAGAAACAGCAACTCCTACTCCATCATGCCTAGTGTTGTGCAGCCCCAAGTCTACCGACATTCACACAATCTTGCCTCAAAAGCAGCTGGGGGTTTTACGATTCTTTATATTTGATTCTCTACCATAGAGGAAATGGCTAACTCTTGACATTTAGTGTTTCAGCTATTCCGCGTTGCTAGAAAGCTTATTAGAATATTTCAAGAATTGTGACACCCTACGTAAATAGCTCGCCTGGCAATGACCAACCGCTACTCGAAGATTAAATCGGAATTCTGGCAATCTAAAGCGACCCCAGAATTACCTGTTCAGATATAACTCATTCTACGCTATGCGCAAAAATGAAAGACCAGAGCGGCCAGCAAAACAGATTAACACCAACGTACAAGCTCCCCCAGCTACATCCAACAATTTGGTAAAGAAGAATCGCCTAGTTATTAGGCTTAGGCATGTCTTCTTGCGGATTCTTGTCCTCTTCACTCATTTTGATCTCATTCTTATGGAAGAAATCCAATTTTGAGAATTGAATCTCTTTGTCAGACTCTTTGGTCTCAATCCATTGCTGGTACAAGAGCAAATTCTCTAGAACTTTCCTGTCTGCAGTACCGCTCAGTGCCTCCTCAATAGAAATTGAACCAACACTCTCCCATATCCCCAAACACAACTCTTGTTGTGTTGGGTGGGATGGGTCGACAGAATTAATGTCAAAGTTCTCCTTCAAGTATCTGCAAGCATTTATTGAGTTCTGAACGCGAGCCATGTGAACAGCCTTAGTATAATGCTGCTTCTCCTCCCGCATTTTCTGTTTCAGAATTTGAATCATGCTAGAAGCTTGTTCGGCGGCTTTCTCGGATTTTGCCCGATCAAGCTCAATCTTTACAAGCTCAGAATCGTTATCCATTGCATTGAAGACTGTACTATTCATGAAAATTCCTGCCATGTACATTCCGCGAAGTTTCGCCTCTCGAATGCGATAATCACCAGCCAAAGACTTGACAGCAAAATTGTTCTGCTCGAGAATTCTGTGTTGCTCATACAACTGATTTTCAATCTTCATTCGGCGGCGCTCAAAGGAGACTCGCTGAGTATCGTATTCTTGTCTTATCATCACTCGCCATTCGGCGAGCTCGAATGGCAAACTAGACATCTGAGCTTCATTGTACTCACATCCTCCACTTGCATTATGAACTTTTCGTCTATTATCACGCTGGGAGAGCTGCCGTTTTAAAGTTTCATCTTCCAATTTCTTCCGTTGTGCCTCGCGTTCGGCGGCTAGCTTTGCCTCCTTTTTGATTTTCGCTCCCTTAGTCATTAATTTCGAGCAAATTTCGTCCAGCTTCTGGTAGGACATAGCACGCGCCTTTTGGAAAGCACTCCTTGGACGATCAACTGGCTGAGGCTTTTTCGGGGTCTTGGGTAGTTCTTTTGATTTTGTAGATTCGGCGCTGTGGAACATGAATGAGAAATCAAGGCCATGGGGTTGCTGAGGTCTTTGGGGGTGTCGAGGAACATTTGGAGTAGATCCTTGAGGGCTGAAGTTCAGTCAGTAACACTCCTTTTCATACAATTTACTCTATGAATAATATTGGCCCAGGAAGACTCTTGGCCTACTTACATGCGATCTTTAGCTGCAAAAGAAGATGGAATGAATTCTGGAGCAGGCTCAAATCTCCAACTTGGAGGCCGCGTCTTCCTACGCTTTCTGCCTATCTTACCTGCCTTCAATTCTGGTTCAACTGGAATGCTTTCTGTAATATTTCCCTTCTTTTCGGTTCCTCTCGCGTCGTTCGTGTCATCCTCACCATCGTTCTGGCTTTGAGTACCTGTGGATTTATCTGGTTGATTTGCTTGACCATTGTTTCTCTTCTCTGTTTCATCCTCGCTCACAGTTTCCATCGCTGGGGCAGGTGTATTTGTATTTCTGATCTCTGATCGCTGCCAGATATGGCTCATACCTTTTGGGGCTGCCGGCTGGCTAGCAGATCTGGGGCTTCCCTCGAGATCATTTCTCGAAATATCGTCGTGCTCGTCCGAGAATATGTCGGATTGAGGAAACTCGGCATTTGACTTTCGTGGTCCTGATCTAGAAGATGTTTTGCCGCCATTTGACTCTGTGGATAGATGTGGAAGTGATGAGCCAGAGTAGTCAAAATCAATCGGGAAAGCTGATCTAGAGGGATCTGGGCGAGATTGATTATCTAGAGGTCTAGAGTTAGACTTAGATGATTCTCCGAATTCTGCAGAAACACAATCATATGCAAATGATTGCGGACCTGGGCGGGATTTGTTATCGGTAGGTATGGCGCTCGTCGTAAATAATTCTCCCGAGTCCGCAGAAGTGGAGGCATATGCAAATGATGGGGGAGTTGTGCGATATTCGTTCTCAGCAGTGTTAGCGCTCGACATGAAGGATTCGCTTGGGTCCTCAGCATTAGATCTAGTTGCTGAGGAAGGACCAGGGTAATATCTTTTATGTGAGCGTTCAAACTCAGCCCAGAAAGCCTCGCCGAAGTAAGTCTTCTCTACATTAATTTCAGACTACTCGGGTATTAGTAACTATGTTACCTTCTCAAACACGACAAACTTGTAAAATAAGCTGTTTTTAGCAAAGATCTTACCTCACTATCGTCCTCGATATCTTGATTTCTCTTATGCCAAGTGCGCATGTAGTTATCCTGCTGCGCCTTCTTCCGTCTAGCATCCATCTCCCACGCCCCTTTTCGTAACTTTACCTCCATTTCATGTCTCTTTCCTTTTTCTTGTCGTCGCAGCCCCTTGTCATATTCAGCCTTTGCCTTTGGATCTCCTAGAATTTCATAAGCAGCAGCGACTTCTTGGAATTGTGCTGTGGTATCAGTGGGTCCAGTGTTTTTGTCGGGATGATACTGTAGGCAAAGCCTATGATATGCTCTTCTTATATCCGGGACAGGAGAATCTCGAGAGAGACCGAGGACAACATAGTGACACCGCATCGTCGGGGATGTAAGCAGCACGTGCTATAGGGGCAGGTAAGGAGCAGGTTTATGGTCTATTTTGTATGTTAGCTTAAGAATTCCATGTGATCGAGTTCTACACGATTGAAAGTCTCGACCAAGTAAATGTTAGATACTCACCTATACTAAACAGCAAATGAGCAAATATAACTCAACTCTATTAATGAAGCACTGTCAAGAGTCGCAGCTATTATGAGCACCAAAGCAGGTGTCCTCAGTCAGCCTCGCGCAGCAAAGACGAAGTCGCCAGGCTAAGCTAAATCAAGGTGAATAAGTAGCCGGACGACAAAATGACGCAAAACTTTGGTTTGAGAAAGCTGAAAATTCCCCTAAAACTTATGAAGATATTCACACTGCCGAGATTCTACTACGACAAGAAGTACCCAGAATTGAGTAAGTCGTGGGCTGAATCTGCCAGTGGCCTTGTTAGGGATTGCAAGCAACCAAACATTCGAAGCCAGTAGTCCGAACATCAGGGTAAATACGCGTCGTTAAGCGAATCGCTCACGTGGTAGAGCTTTCTCTTCCGTAGATTGACCTGGTAACAGATAAAGTTTATATTCTAGTATGGTTGAGGAAATATGAGCCTAGCTAGCAGGCTTGCTCTTCGGGAAGAGATATCCTCAGAACTTATAAGTGTTGCTGGTGCCTCCAATTGTGACAATGTTGGGTAGACTTAAGCCAGAGTGTGGGCTGATATCATTACTCAGGAATATAAAAAAAGATTCTATAGGTTGATTTACTTTGTGGGAAGTCGAAGTTCATCACAGTTCCAATGCAAGCACACTTGAATTGGCCGTGGCTAATAAATCAACGTCAGTTTTGGCCAATTCCAATCGGCCGATAGGCTAGACAACGCAAAAGTTACTGCTTTTAGTAATGGAATATCATCTTTTGTTTATTTATACCACATTACTATAATTAGGTCATTCTTGACACTCCAAATATTCTAAACTATAAAATCTCTTTTGTCTTTCGCATGCTCCGTCACAGCTACAATACCAGATAAATCATATAGCATCATATAGCAAGGCTACTCCTCCCTCGGAGTCATGTACCGCAGCACTTCCCAGAACATGAGCAAGAATCCCTTTCTATGCTCTAGGCCAGATCCCCTGTTTCGAAAATTGCCAACGCAATAAAAGGAATATGATAATCTGTAGCGTTAAGTCACCGACATCGAAAGCTTCCCAAGACCAAGTGTGTTCTAGCTGCCCAGTTCTGATCCAGAATCGACATCTTCAAAGTAAAGTAATTTCAAGTCTAACCTGATTTTTTGATAGTTAGATATTGAGTTTGTTTTTACAAAAGCTATTGTATACAAAAGTATCAATTCTGAAATATAGTTTGATATAAAGCACTATACCGCTTCCAAGTACGGAAACTGGGTCAGGTTTCATATTTACACTTCGAGAATATAAAACTCACATTTGCGGTTATGTTGAAGATATAAATGGCATATATGTTGTGCAATGTTCTATTGTTGTGGATATCAAATCTCCTCACTTTACCAAGCTTTCGGCAAGCTATGGACCCACGATATTCCTCCTCCTGGCCCTGTACTGAAATATTTCTTTTTCACGGAAATTATAGTGCCTTTCTGTAAGAATACAAATTGATTTATTTGAAATTCTCACAAAATTTCTTAGCAAAACAGATTTGACCATTTAAACTGTCGATTTAAACCCCAGTCTCAATTCATTATTTCAATCTGGTCTCTGCTAGGAAGCTCGGTGAAAGCTCGCTTCACATGGGTGGGACCTTGTAGTCATTTTTTACATACCAAGTAAACCAAAAGCTTTAATGGCGGCGCCTTCCAATCCTTACGAGGCAAAGCTATACGATGCGCAACCCAGAAGTTGCGGCAAGTTTAGCGGGAGAATAACTCACCGCGAGGAACAATTATAATGTACGACCTGAAGGTGCGGAAAATTTCGCGGGGGAACAACGAACCGAGTGGAATGATTATGATTGGGCACACCGTAGAACATATTATGAGCGCGATACAAATATCTATGTGCGGACACAAATACTCTTGATTTCTAGTATCATCTCTGTTGAAAAATACTCACAACTACAAGAAAACGATTATACTCCCTCATTGAATCTACAATGGCCAGAACGTTTGAAACGCCACCAAATATGAGGGCATGGCAATATACTTCCAGCAACGGAGGCATCGAGAAAAATCTCGTAATGAATTGTACAGCTCCGCTGCCTAGGCCTCAATCAAATCAACATCTCGTCCAAGTCCTCGCTGCATCAATTAATCCTGTAGACTACAAAGGCACCGAGCATCCCTTCATCGGCTGGCTCCTCGTTCCCAAGCCCGCAACCCCAGGAAATGACTTCGCCGGCATGGTGGTTACACCTGCTGTTGGTTCACCGTATAAAGCGGGTGATCTTGTCGTTGGATGCAGTGGTGATAATCCACTTGCTGGCGGTGCCCTGAGAGAGTTTACGGTTGTGAAAGAAAAGCTCCTCTTTCCAATTCCGGAAGGAATAAGTGTTATTGACGCGGCGAGTATTCCTGTCGCTGGGATTTCTGCTTATCAAAGTATCGTTCCCAACGTGAAGAAAGGTGATAGGATCTTCCTTAATGGTGGTTCCGGCGGAACGGGGATGTTTGGGATACAAATTGCGAAAATTCTTGGATGTCATGTTACAGTGACATGTTCAACAACGAATATAAAGCTTTGTAAAAGTCTTGGAGCTGATTTCGTTATTGATTATACGAAAGGTAGCGTATTGCAGGCGTTGATGAACACTGGGGTGATGTTTGATCATGTGGTAGATTTTGTAGGATTAGATGAACAGTTGATCTGGAAATCTTATTTGTATGCCAAGCCACATGTTGTATACACAATGGTTGGAGGGATACCTGCTTTCTCGTGAGTTATTCCTAACTTGTTTGTAAATATCGGCTAATCAATCCATCTCAGCACACTCGTCAACTCCATTGCCAGAAGATTCTGGCCGAGTTTTCTAGGAGGTATGAGGAACAAATACTTTGGGTACTTCCCAGATACAAGTAGGCCTGAGAATGCTGCGCAGGTTGCGCAATGGATGGCCGAAGGAAAAATCAAACTTATAGTTGATCACAAATTCTCATTTGAGGAGGTACCTGAGGCATTTACAAGATTAAAGACATCACGGGCGAAAGGGAAGATCTTGATTGATGTGGCTTCGGAAACTTATAAGTCTTTGTGGACTGACCAATGATTATGCGAGGAAGTCGTAGATACTGCGGGATATTTTTCAATGAGATTTGACAACTGCATTTTCTTGAAAATTTATGGCACACTTGACCTTGCTGAAGAACTTGAGAAGAAGACGGAAATAGAAGAGTCAAAATAACCTAGTCGGAGGCAACAATAGATAGCTTTTATAAGCTAAATTACATGCTTTAAATTCTTTTTAGGCCCAGCAACCAAGCTGGTCTGATCGCTGTAAGTACCCCTTTAACAGTGTCTAATCTGAGTGAGAAATAGGAAGCTTTAGCTTGGCACCCACTATGAATGCATTAGCGCAATTATTTGTAGAAACATTCCAAGCATCTTGGTGAAATAAAGCACCCTAGTTCCTCAATAATAAGGATAAACTTACCCCAATTTCGTCTATAGGCCACCGTATCCACAACCGATGTTCCTCATCCAAAAGCTCATATATTTGAGACATGACGTGGGAGCTGAATCCCTCCATCCACCAGTGCATCTCTAACTTTCTTGGCACCACGCAAAAAAAGGCAAATATTGATAAAGCTTCTTGGGTACGACCTTTTAGCAGAGTCAAATATTGGTCGCTTATTTGGAAAAGCCATGCAAAAATATCACTTGCTTCGAGGGCAGTGGCGGATTGATATACGACAATATAGCAGTCTCGTAGTTCTCGTATTGCTTGGCTGTATGTCTCTAACTCAGCTGGATCTGTACAATGAGCATGAATCCTGAGACCGGGTCAGCACGGTAAAATCTTAGTTGCTATTGAAGCGTGCGACGGAACTATGAGGCCCAAATATTGCCTTAAATCTGTCAAGCATAGTGACAAAATCAATTTAGTTCTCTGAAACTTCGAGATAGGCCATTTTGATCTGATTTTGAATGTGCCAGAAGACTTGATCGAGCTACACGAAACTACCGGAGCTGACAGCGCTATTGGTTTAACCACCGGGGATGCATATTGATGAAATTTCTAGTTTAGTATGACTGTGGCATGAATATCACCATGGTAGGGACATATCGACCCGCAGCGTGATATTTCAATCAACCACTTACAAGGATAAAATTTCACTTAATCTTTCGTTTTCAGCAAAGCTCTCGAAATCAAGCCTCCCTCGGACGAGTTGTCGTCTATCGCCATGCGTAAACATCGGCCCTAAAGGTCCCTTTCGGAGAGTCTCGGAGTTGGTATTAATAATGGATCGGGTACCTCGGAAAAGCGTTAGCCATTCAGCTATTCCTGAAACTTCAATAACCTGTCATTCGGTAAGTTAGTGTTGTTCTATTCATATTTGAGGATTTTATAAAGTTTGATGATACACGGAGGATAACATTTCTAGCAACGTCAGACTTCCTTGAAAGCAAACTAACCAAGAAATCGCCAGGGCGCCGCGGTGGTGCTAGATTGAACATGCAACACATCGCAGTAAAGATAAAAAGAGCAGTGCAATTGGTATCTGAGAC
>Ga0247812_10001825_pt1 | contig 12019 bp, 19 predicted proteins | sample UWRJL149409B1_FD_178011 | JGI IMG/M metagenome (GOLD analysis project Ga0247812, IMG submission 178011) | Plant litter microbial communities from Arlington Agricultural Research Station in Wisconsin, United States - UWRJ-L149-409B-1 | ecosystem: Environmental > Terrestrial > Plant litter >...
CTGTGCCGAGTTGACTATCAACCCACAAGAAGGCACTGCTCCATATACATTCATCGCGGCTCCCTCACTGCGGCCTCCTGAGGTTATCGAAGGTATCACCGGTTCTTTCAATTGGACTGTCAAAGTGGTAAGCGAGATAATGTGCCTGAAACATTTCGGTTATTAATCGGCCATCAAAAATTTAGGATTATGCCGCGCCATTCTTCATTTCACTTTCTGACTCTTCCAACCTGGTCTGGTCGTTGGGACCACTCCACGGCTCCGCATCGACAAACTCTTCGTGTTTGAGTAATGCGGCTGTTGGTACTTCGGGTAGTTCCACCGGGCAGTGAGTTTCCCGGACCCTCCCTAAACCCGCAGTCTCATGTCTGACCCTCATCTTTATCTACCAGGAATGGTGTAACCCCTGTCGCTACTTCCAAGGGTGGTGTCAAGACCGGTGTTGTTGCGGGTGCCGCCATTGGAGCGTTCGTCGTCGGACTTCTCCTTGCCTTCCTCATTGGTTGGTTGAGGAGCCGTAGTAAAGCTAAGGGCAAGACTCACGAAGTTGGCGGCACTGTCACTACCCATAGCTACGGACCAAACAGCAACCACATGTCTAACTCTCACGTGTCGAACCCTCCAATGTCTCCCCCACCTCCCCCGATGATCCAGCCCTACAGCGATTATCAACCCGCGACGAACGTCAACCTCGCTGCCGGCGCTTTCCAGGACAACAGACAATCCTATCTTGATGATAATCTCTCATCCGTCGGTTCCGTCGCCGCCCCCAACCGTATCCCTCTCCGAACCCAGAATCCCCATGATAGCATGGTTTCATCGTACAACGATCCAAGATACATGTCGCAGCACCGTCAGAACAACAGTGTTGATCAATACAACAACCGGATCTCTGGACCCATCTCTCCTGCTTCAACTGGTAACTACGACCATCGAATGTCGAACAATATGGGTGGGAACCCGACGATTGTGATGCATCATGATGGAGGACCCATGGCTGGCAATTCAACTGGAGCACGCAGCGATACTTCGTATCCGCATGAAAAAATGGACCCTGATGCTCGTAAGTCCCCTTGACGTGATTCTTTTGTGGCGTGAAACTTATGACCCCTGCGTTCCTTAGCTCCTTCCTATGCCAACCGAACTCCTGCGCCGGAAGGTGATGGAAGACCCCCTGGTGCTGGCATGGCCCGTCCATTCTAAATTGCCACCACCGCTCGTCTACTTTTTTGGTTGTTCTTTTTTCCGCCTTGTCTATCTACCTTCCACATTGTTTATGTCTCATGATCACGAATGTTCATTCCCCCCTCTCACGTTGCATACTCCCCGTACGTTTGTGGTTCTCGGCTTTTTTTTTTCTCTACTCTACGCTGGTTTTTTTATCGCTTCCTATGGATTCATTTACGATGTAACTTTCATTTTTAGGGATGGATTTGAGATGGTGTTGCTTTGTTCTTTTTGCGTGTTTGTTTGTTGAGGAGGGATACAAATTTACGTTGCATAATTTAGCTCGCCAATCAAAGGGCGTTGCGCCGATAAACTATGAAATACTAAAAGACTACTTGGAGCGGTACTTCTTTCGCTCGGAGCTGCTTTCACATGTTTGTTTGTGAGTTATGCTCTTGCAATTAACCTCTCTGTACGGCCGTGGAAGATCTAGATGAACCTTGCTATGTAAGCTCCCCCTTTGCCAAGATGAGCAAACACCTACTTTACACCTCATGCATAAACCTTTCAGCTCCCTCAACACATCATGCACACCGCACTTGCCATACCTAAAATTCTCCTCATAGTCTTCGAAGACTTTAGAGACCAGGAATACGCGCAGATCATCCGCGTTTGCCGCTTATGGTATGAACTTGGAGTAGACTTGCTGTGGTCCCAAAACAGAATTCACTTGGAGGAGCCAATCAATACCATACCAGCTATTCGTAGAGCTTGGTTTTTTGTCTTGGGTGGGTCCAAATTATGCAGATTAAGCAAGATTAGACTTGGAGGGGATCGGAGACCCACTCGATAACGAATTTGAGCGTATGCGCTTTATCCATAGACAACGGTTCCGAGAAATCGGTGATGACGGAATCCAGGATGCAGAGCTCGAAGAAATTTCCTTGGAGTTCGTGAGTTCTGTTTATTCTTTATACTGTGACGATTTGGAGATGACCCTAGTTTCGCACCAGCCGACATATGGCTACGAGCTACATCCTCCCCTGCGCATCACTCGACGAGACGTACTTAGGCTCCATCTTTATGCCAGCAAAATCACAGACTTGGACCTTCAACCCAACTACGTGATGTTGGATGATAACGTATCATCTCTGTGGTATCGCCTTGTGACGGAAGTTGGCAACAAGCTCACCAATGGGGATTTCGGCACAATTTGCCCATTTAGTCGCCTCATGGCTTTGGATACTACAGCCCAAGAAGGACGCCCTCAACGAGAGATAATCACCTCTCTCAGGGACATCGTGATTGAATTTGATTATAGCGGTGGTAGTAGTAAACGTGCACTGTCAAAACTTATGCTTAGGAATATTGCCCGGATACAATCATTGCGGGTGTTCCATGCATATGCCTTGGTTTAGGGCTCGGCCACGGATCCAGACATCACTCAGGCTTTTGCACGCGCCGTGGCCTGTTAGACCAACCCAGTCGAGCTGCGCTGTCTCTCCATCCCTGCAGTATCCGCTGTACTTCCCTCTTTGCACTTCTTGCAAGCACTCTTTATCACATCGTTCAGCTCTGATATGTCATCCTTTGAAACTTAATTACCGCAACTGAATAAGTGAGATCCTTCTTTTTCTTGCATGACGTTCTATGATGTTGACCGAGCGTCATATGATATCTAGTCTAAGGATCCTGTCGATAAAATTCGAGGCTGATCAGTGGAGAACTAACAACGGCAAAGTCATGCGTTTTCATGGACTTCACCAACTGAACCTGTGGACATGGAAAATATTACATCTGGATGATGTTACTCCTATGTTTCAGTTGAAGGAACTGATAGAGCTCGAAATTTTTCCTAGATCAGAATTATGGCCACTTTCGATCACCGCAGAAGATTTTGGGAGTTTACTTTGTCAAGCTACGCGACTGCGGGTTTTACGCTTCGTATTGGGGCGTGCCATTGCTGGAGGCTTGCAGACGCTCGACTTCTTAATAGCGTGCGCAAAGTTTGGGAGAAGCTTGAGAGAGCTGCAGATCCCACTAGTAGTGAACTCAGCTACGGCCACGGATAAGGGTGACTGGCATGTCTCTGCAATGACACCCTTTGAGAAACTTGAGTATCTCTCACTCCCAAATCGACGACAAATCGGTTTCCTTGATCACAGAAGTGCTAGATGCTATCCTTCCAATGCATTGTTGTTACCAAATTGATGTGGGGTCTCGGAGAGACCTGATCGAACTATTACTCTCTCGTGGTTAGGTAGAAACAGTTGGATGGTGTCGTAATTGGGGCAGCTGTTGCCCACAAATTAATTAGATTTACATACAAATTACTGGTATGGGGGTGAAGAGCCTCAGCTGACGAGATTATTGTAAGGGTTAAGAAGGGATTATTCTACTTGCGAACCCGGGTTCGTCAGGGGAAGGTCATAGCCGACGGGTACTTTACTCGCGAAGCAGTTTAGCCAGCTTACTAATCAAGTGGTGTTTGCCGGCGCCCATGACTCTGATCACACTGGATAGAGTGCTCATCTCGCAAGATAGCTCAAGTCGACGACCCTAACGACCCAGCACCTTAACCAACCCATTTTATCAAAATTAGTTTACAAGTTCTACAGAGGTGTGTTACTGTAGGTATAAGTCGGAGAACCAGATAAACCAGGCTCAAAGCCGCATGTTCGGTGCACATCTTCACGCAACATTGCGCAATACGCTTCAAATGTATATGTAGGGTGATGGCGGTATGAGCTGGCTTTGCGTTGATTCAATAGCGACGTCGATTTCCTCGTTCAGTATGTCATTCCGCGCCCATTTCTAGGTGCCCCTTCCCTATTCCCGTACTCTCGACTCGCATAATGGAGGAAATCCGATTCAAGGCTGAATCAGCAAGGCGACATTGAGCGCGTGTAGCAGTGTCAAGGCCATTCCTGGGGTCACAGTCGCTTAGCTCGCGTACAAAACCCAAACGTTTCAAAAGTCTTATTTTTCCTCAATAATTGAGGGGTTCGTGAATAACCCTTGATGAACCCTGGGTTCGCAAATAGAATAATCCGTTAAGAAGTGTGAGCTCATTATGCTGACAGAGTGTGTTTTGCGAAAAGAAATGGCTCACTGACGTCAGGGTAAGATCATGGATACCTAGATGAATCATGCCAACATCTACATCTCCGACCTAACATCAGGCGGTTCTCCGCGGTAATTGCTATGGTCTTACAGCTATATATATTCCAGTGTGAGGTAGTTAGAGACTTATAAACTCATACTCTTTCAGATGCACATGAGTTATCCCGGGCTTCATCATAGTGTGCAGAGCCATTTTCAACCCTTACAGCTTCCGTCAAAATTAAGTAGTAAAATCCGTGAGTAGAAGGACCGGCTATTCATATTATATTCCTGCCTCCCTGCCTACACATATATATACAATCAACAAATAGCTTACGGCGCGCACTATATATGAATTAACGCAACTCTCCTAGAGCGGCCCAGACCAGAGCTTTGAACAACTCCTGATCCACCTTTGCATCTAGGTCCAGAATTCTTAGATACTGAATCGTTCGGACCGGACACCTCGCATCGGAGTTTAAATTGTTTGAAGAAAGTTACCTCGTCTTCACCCTTATACTCGAGCTCTGAGAGGTTTAAGGACCTGTAACCCTCCGAACAAAACAAGTGACTCCCCTCTTCCACTTCAGCCACCACTTCAACTTTCGCCGTTACTTTGCTGCTAAACTTTTCCGAAAAGGACCCCTCAACCGTATGCACAACGCCATTACTATCCCCGACATTCTACTCCTCATTTTCCCTGAGTTGCACCGCTCTGGGTGCAGTCGAGCCGCTCGCGTATGTCATGCATGGAGTGAGCTTGCACTTGGGGTATTGTGGTCACAAGGCGATATCCACATAGAAGAGCTGTTCAACACAATCCCGGCGCTTCGTAGAGCTTGGCTCATGTGCTATGTTGGTCCAGAATATGTCGCTGAGGTAAGAAGGGATCCAGATCGTTTAACCAGATCATGGGAGGAAGCGGGTTCTCTTTCCAGCATGGCCGTTCGTCAGCGACGCTTCAGTGAGATTGGGAATGACGGAATCCAGGAAATACGGTCTGAGGACCTCGCCCTCGAGTTTGTAAGCTATTTCTCTTGATTTTGTTATGTATGATGACTGAATATTCGCCGGGCTGGAACGGCTCAGCCTGCAGACGGTTTTGAATCCGAACCGTTACGTATCGCGTGGAGAGATATTGAGCGGTTCTACGTATACGCTGGGAGGATCACAAGATTGCAACTTCAAACGTACCACGCCACATTCCGGAGAGATGGGGTTAACTTATGGCATCGCCTCGTGGCAGAAGTATCATGCATACTCACCAAGAATGATCGGGGGCTAGATCACCCATTAACTCACCTGCAATCAACAGGGGTCGCTTTCGTCAATGATCCCCAGCCTGATTTCATTTCTTCAGCGCTATTTTACCCTCTTTCACTCATGGCTGTCGAGATTTCATTTGGATACGAGCACGGCGTTGGAATTCCGTCAAAGCACACTATACTCAAGCAGATATCTCAGCTGTCTTCCTTGGACGCACTGTTTGTATACGGACACCTCACAGACTCACCTGACGACCAGGAACTCAGCCAAAAGCTAGGACGAGTTATCGCTAGTCAACCCAAACTCACGAGGCTTCATTACCAGCCATTACCAGTTCTCACCACCGTCCTCCCATCTCTGCCTTCACTTGAGCGCCTATCTATGTCTTCTTTCGACTTTGATACAGCTACCCTTGAGTCCGAATTGCCGCAGATAAAGAAGTAAGAGACTTCAAATTTACTCTGACGTGCATATAATACTCACCCCAAAACTCCCAGCCTTCGTGCATTGCAGATAGCGTTATCCACAGGCCAATGGGGAACCATAGCTAGTTCAATTGTTGCAAAACAATACCCTGCACTTCGCGAAGTTACTCTTAACACGATTGACACCTTAAAACATGACGACCTTGCTGCAATTTTTGATTTAAAAGAGCTCAGCCGGTTTAGTGTCATCAGCAGAACAGGGGGGTGGCCAGTGGAAATCTCTGCAGCAGAACTTGGCAGTTTACTTCGGCGCGCTCCACAACTACGAGTGTTGCATCTAGAACCTCTCGAGATCATACAAACGGTTGGCAATGAAGAGCGACTGTCGAACATACTGCAAGCCTGCGCCAGTTTTGGAAGGAACGTGGTGGAGCTTCATCTTTCTCTCATTACAGATTCAATCTCAGCAGGCGAGAGTTGGGATGTTTCAGGTCTGTCGCCCTTTGAAAAGCTGGAGTACTTTGAGCTCGCAAATTCGTCAATCCATGAACGTTCAATTGATCTGGTGGTGAATCTTCTGTATGCCATCTTGCCAAAGCGATGCCGGTTCGAGATAAGCAGGAGGATGAATTGGTCATCAAAAGAGATCGCGGCCGAGATTCGGACTCGGTGGATTCGACGAAATGGAGCTTGGGTGTAGTAGAAATAGAGTGTTAGGGGTGTACTTGATCGGAAATTGATCTGTGCAGTGCCGGCACCAGTAACTACTTCACTTTACAATCATAATCTTGTGGTGAACTCATTTGATTCAGTGGTTGCAGGGAGATAGCCCATGCTGGTCGCGATGGCCGACATTACCTTTTGATGGCCGACAGCCGCCCGAACACCCTATCACGTAGATAAACACGTCCAAATTTCTCCCTCAAACTAAACCGTAGATCATTAATGAATCACTCAAGGACGTAATCACTTAGGCATTCTATATCCCCGCGGAGTTAACTTATGGATGGAATTCGCGGCTAAGCCAGAAGAGTATTGATTCGAGATTGGACCAGCTGGGCTCTCATGACCACTTCAATTCTCCGCAAGAGAAGCTAAGCTTCCCCTGACCGATACCTCCATATCAAATTAGTATAATGGGACGAGCAAAGGAATGGAAATTTTCATACCAGCCTTCCACTGTTTCCGTGTTCAAATGACTGAATCGATTCTAACTATACCCGGATACCTACTTAGGAACAGCTCTATATCAGGCCAGATAGCGTCTACTGTAGGAGCTTTTGGTGCTGTCTATGCCATCAGGAGGTGCTTCGCTTCTTCTCCGTTGGTTTCCATACCGGGTCCGCCTTCGCCATCTCTCCTTACGGGCCACTTGCTACAGCTCACTTCGGCCAAGGGTGGTATTGACTTCTGCCATACTATCACTGAAGAATATGGAGAAGTAGTTAAGCTCAAATCCCTGTTTGGGGTTCGCAATCTGTTGCTTTCTCGCGCTCTCCATTACTGACCTCAATCTTTAGAGCGAAATTCTTTATATATCCGACCCATTGGCATTATATCACATTCAAAAGGATACCGCTGTTTGGCAGAAACCTCCGTTAGTACCTATCTCGCTCTTTCTGATATTAGGAGTTCTGACAGTTACATAGGTACATGGACATGTATGTTTGATTTCGTCCACGAGCTAACGTATCTGACCAGGGGTTATACATCTTAGATTGAATGACTTGCTCTTTGGACCTGGAGTTCTCTCCAGCCATGGTACGCTCAACCTCTCTGTCTAGGCAGCCCAGCATTCTTATCTTGCCACTCAGGTGACGCTCATCGACGGCAACGGAAGATGCTCAACCCTATTTTTGCTGCCCCCTACCTGCGCAAACTTACACCGATTCTTTATGCAGTCGCGTATCAACTACGTGACGTGGTCAAATTCCAAATCCACCTTCAAGGAGAGTCGGTAAACATGCTCAATCCCTTGGCACAAGCTGCACTAGAGCTCATCGGTCAAGCTGGGTTGGGACACACCTTCGGAGCGTTGCAAGGGCAGTCGGACACTTATGTCAAGGCTGCAGAAGAAATCATGTGGGTTGCTTATCCTAAGAAACGTATTGTTTTCTGATGCTGTTTCAACGTAGGCCTGCACTGATGGGGGTTAGCGTAATGATCCCGTTTCTTCCGTTTCTCACTAAGCTGGGAAGCTCCTCGTTTCGCCGCAAAGTTGTAGATTGCTTGCCTTGGGGCGCTGCACATCATGTTTTTCGCCTCGTGGATGACATGGATCATGTTACGTTTCAGATTTACCAACACAAAAAGAAGTTGATGGGAGGGCTCGAAGGTTTTGAGGGACCCAGTAGCTCTGTGGGAGATGGGCAAGATTTAATCACACAACTTTGTGAGCATTATCGCGTTGGAATACGGATGACAAACCTACTAATCTGACTACTCAGTGAAAGCCAACGCGTCAGCGCCTGCTAGTGACAAACTGCCTGAAGAGCAAATTAGCGCCCAGCTCAATACTCTGCTGTTTACAGCCAGTGATACTAGCAAGTCACATGCCACTAAACGGCAAAAAAAAAAACCTTTAACATATACCCAAATATAGCTTCTGGAGCTCTGAGCCGCATACTTCACCTACTTTCTACCCATCAAGACGTCCAAGATCGTCTCCGTGATGAAATTGTTACAGCCCAACAGGCAAATGAAGGTCACGACCTAGACTATCAAGCCCTCGACGACCTTCGGCTTTTATCAGCAGTAGTTCGTGAAACATTGCGACTTCACCCTACCTCTGCGCATGTGGCTCGAATGTAGGTATATCTCAATTCTCTTAAAAGTCACCATGACTAACTCCCGTGTTTGTCTTTGTCAAAAACCCGATTAGTTCGACCACAGATGACGTCGTCCCATTGCGCTATCCCATCACCTCAACCAACGGCAAAAAAATCGAATCTATCTATATCCCGAAAGGCACCGAAGTTTATCTCGCCATGCTTTCAGCTAACTCAAGCACCCGGATTTGGGGAAATGATGCAAAAGAATGGAAGCCGGATAGGTGGTTAAACCCCCTTCCTACAAGCACCACGGATGCCAAGATACCTGGCGTGGTTCCAGGGCTGATGACATTTTTAAATGGTACAAGATGTACGTTCTTTATTGCTGCTAATGTTATCATACTTTTGTTTACTTCCTTCTCAGCTTGCCTTGGATATCAATTCGCTTTGCAAGAAATGAGTGCGTGGTATTCGTTCAGTAATACTATCCAGGCTAAAACTGGCATCTTTACCCCTATCTTCGCAGAGATTGTGCTTTGCGTACTGCTAGAATCATTCAAGTTCACTCCAGATGTTGATATTGAGTGGCATAGCGGTCTTATGATGACCCCATACGCGGTTGGGAACGATTTGGACCCACAGCTCCCCCTCCGAGTGGAGTACATCGGAGCCAAGAGCTAGTTGAAGGACCTAGAGGCAGAGCATGTTAAGGACTTGTGGCAAAGTATACGTATCCTTCCGCAGTAATTGTATGCCTCAGGTCAAGCGGTTACCAGGTGGTGTTTATCGCGATGACCGATACCCCCATTAAAAGCCGGTAGCGGCCTTTCAAACATTCAACCGCACTTAAGAGCCCAAACTTTTCCCTTCAGTACATGATGAATCATTGACTTAGAATTTAACCTGCTCATAGTCTCAACATTTTTGAAATGCTGGTTATGGGTGGAAGAGGACCGTGGATGAAGCACACGTCCGTCATAATGAGAACCGATTCGAGTCGGACCAGTTGAGCCCGCAGGGCAACCAGGGGTTCAGAAGACTTGTGCTTCTTGGGTTACCTCCGCATTAGCTATTTGGCCAAGAGATCTTGCCTGCAGGAATGCTATCTTTCATACCCATCATCCCCAGTTTTCATTGTCCAAATGGCTGCATCAGTTTTCAGCATCTCAGGCGACTTATTTGGGAATAGCTCTATATCAGGCCTGATAGCGTCTGCTGTGGCGGCTTTGGGTGTTGTTTTGGTCATCAAGCAATACCTTGTCTCTTCCCGATTGGTTTCCATACCAGGTCCGCCCTCGCCATCCCTTCTTACAGGCCACTTGCTACAGCTCACTTCGGCCAAGGGTGGTATTGACTTCTGCCATGCTATCACTGAAGAATATGGAGAAGTCGTAAAGCTCAAATCCCTGTTTGGGGTCCGTCATGTATTGCTTCCTCGAGCTTTCTATTACTAACCTCGATTTATAGAGTGAAATTCTTTATATATCTGACCCGTTGGCATTATATCACATTCAAAAGATACGAACGTCTGGCAAAAACCTTTGTAAGTCCGTTATATCGCTCTTCCTGGTGTTAGGTGTTCTGACATTTACCTAGGTACATGGACGTGTATGTCTAATTTCATCTTCGCCCAACTTATCTCAAGCAGTAATAACATCTTAGATTAAACGAACTACTATTTCGACCTGGAGTCCTCTCCAGTCATGGTACGCTCAAGCTTTCTTTCTAGGCAGTTTAGCATCCTTATTTTACCACCTAGGCGACGCTCATCGGCGGCAACGGAAGATGCTCAATCCCATCTTTGCTGCCCCCAACCTGCGCAAACTCACACCCATTCTTTTATGCCGTTGCCCATCAACTATGTGATGTCATCAAAGCCCAAATTAACTTTCAAAAAGGGTCTGTAAATATGCTAAATCCCTTAGCACAAGCTGCACTAGAGCTCATCGGTCAAGCTGGGTTGGGACACACCTTCGGAGCATTACAAGGACAGTCAGACACTTATGTTAAGGCGTCAGAGGAGATCATGTGAGCCAAGTTTCCTAACGAATACATTGACTGGATTGCTTTCTGATACTATTCTGCCTAGGGCTGCACTGATGGGGGTTAGCCTAATGATCCCGCTTCTTCCATTTTTCACTAAGCTGGGAAGTCCGTTATCTCGCCGCAAAGTCGTAGATTGTTTGCCTTGGCGTGCCGCCCATCATGTTTCCCGCGTCGTTGATGACATGAACCACGCTACGTTTCAGATTTACCAACATAAGAAAAACCTTTTGGAAGGGCCTGGGGAGGTCGAGGATACCAGCCGTTCTGTTGGCGATGGGCTAGATTTAATTACTCAGCTTTGTAAGCCATCATTTCATACGGATGATATTATTACTCATCTTGCTACTCAGTAAAGGCCAACGCATCTGCATCTGCTGGTGACAAACTGGCTGAAGAGCAAATCAGCGCCCAGCTAAACACCCTGATGTTTACAGGCAGTGAGACCAGTAAGCCTTATCCTAATGAGCTGTAGGAGTCTTTGATCCATATCTGAATATAGCCTCTGCAATTCTGAGTCGGATATTCCATCTACTTTCTTCCCATCAAGACATTCAAGATCGTCTCCGCACTGAAATTGTCGAGGCCAAATCAGCAAACGAAGGTCATGATCTGGGCTACCAAGCCCTTGACGATCTCAAGTTTCTCTCTGCAGTGCTCCGTGAAACGTTACGTCTTTATCCTGCCTCTCCGCACGTCCCTCGAGTGTAGGTTCACTTTGCCTTTATCAGGAGTCGTTCTGACTAACTTTGATGTTCTCCCTTGCCAAAACATACCTTTAGCTCAACTGCCGATGACATCGTCCCATTGCGCTATCCCATCATCTCAAGCAATGGAAATATAATCGAGTCTATTTGTATCCCAAAAGGCACCGAAGTTTATCTTTCCATACTATTGGCAAACTCAAGCAGACGGATTTGGGGGAACGATGCAAAAGAATGGAAGCCAGATAGATGGCTAAGCCCACTGCCTACAAGCACCACGGACGCAAAGGTACCTCGCGTGGTTCCAGGACTCATGACGTTTTTAAATGGTACACGGTGTACGTGCGCTACTGCTGCTACCATTAGGATATGCATATTAACGCTCCACCCCTTGCAGCTTGCCTTGGGTATCAACTTGCTTTGCAGGAAATGAGTGCGCGATTTTCGTTCTCGAGTGCAGCACACGTTTGACTAAGTCCTTTACTCTTATCTTTCGCAGAAATTGTACTTTGCGTGCTATTGGAATCATTCAAGTTCACTC